>ERZ838118.3498-NODE-3498-length-14995-cov-15.127912_pt1 | contig 14995 bp, 9 predicted proteins | sample MGYA00519863_ERZ838118 | MGnify/ENA primary metagenome ERZ838118 (study PRJEB31850, sample SAMEA3708827) | human gut metagenome | biome: human gut; feature: human-associated habitat; material: faeces | place: China | collected 2014 ...
TTGTTAATTTGTGGCTTGACAAGCAAGCCATCGGATTTATCTTTCCGATTCACTAATAAAAATGGGTGAACATTTTGTTCACCCACTTTTTTTATACTAAATTGGAAATACCCATATTTTGAATAGGTTTTTACATCTGTTCCGGAGCCTTTAAGCCTATTGTTTCAAGACCCTTCTTAATAGCATCTCTAACAGCCATAACTACAGCAAGTCTAGCTTTCTTTAATTCGCCTTCACTGTTCATAATATTATTTTCATTATAGAACTTGTTAAATGTCTTACAAATTTCAATAATGTGTCTTGTAATAATGTATGGTTCGTTCTTTTCTGCTGCATCTACGAACTTAGCAGGGAATTCATCAAGAGCCTTGCATACATTTACACTAGCTTCATCAGTAAGTAAAGTAGTATCAACGCTACCTTCAATAGAGTCAACACCGGCTTTTCTTAAAATACTGCAAGCTCTAGCATGAGTATACTGTGCATAAGGGCCAGTTTCACCTTCAAAGCTAAGCATCTTTTCTAAATCAAATACAACATTCTTAATTCTTGAGTTATATAAATCATCAAAAATAATTGCACCGATACCAACTTCTTCAGCAACTGTTTCCTTATTTTCAAGGTTAGGATTCTTGCTTTCGATGATACCTCTAGTCTTTTCAACAGACTGGTTAAGAATATCTTCCATAAGTACAACGTGACCCTGTCTTGTACTTAACTTACCGTCACCAAGACTTACAAGCCCAAAAGGAACATGAACTAAATCCTTTGCCCATTCATAGCCCATAAGGTCAATAACCTTGAACCACTGTGCAAAGTGAAGATTCTGGTCAAGAGCAGTAATGTAAATACACTTGTCAAAATCGTAAGTTTCTTTTCTGTAAATAGCAGCTGAAATATCTCTTGTAGGATAGAGAGTACCACCGTCACTTCTAAGAATAAGACAAGGTGGCATATTGTACTTTTCAAGGTCTACAATCTGAGCACCCTGACTTTCTGTAAGAAGATTTTTCTCCTTAATTTCTTCTACAACAGCTGCCATTTTGTCATTGTAGAAACTTTCACCGGCATAGCTATCAAAACTTACGCCAAGTCTTTTATAAATTCTGTTAAATTCAAGCATACTGATGTCGCAGAACCACTTCCAAAGGTCAAGGGCTTCCTTATCGCCTTCCTGCATCTTTACAAGCCAAGCTCTAGCCTCATCGTTAAGAGATGGGTCCTTGTCGGCTTCCTGATGGAACTTAACATAAATACGGCTTAATTCCTTAATATCGTCTTTTTCAACAGCCTCTTTGTTACCCCATTTCTTGTAGGCAACAATAAGCTTACCAAACTGAGTACCCCAGTCACCTAAGTGGTTGATACCAACACACTTGTAGCCAAGAGTCTTATAAATATTGTAAAGAGCATTACCAATAGCTGTTGAACGTAAATGTCCAATGTGGAAAGGCTTTGCAATATTAGGTGAAGAATAGTCAAGAACAACAGTCTTGCCCTTACCAAGTTCACTGTTTACATAGTCGCCCTTTTCTTCAAGAACCTTTGTCAAAATATTCTTAACGTAAACACTCTTATCTACGTAGAAGTTAATGTATGCACCTACAACCTGAATATCTGAAACAAAATCAGGCTTAACAAGTTTTGAAACAATATCCTGTGCAATAAGTGGAGGTGCTTTTCTTAAAGTCTTTGCTAATCTGAAGCAAGGGAAAGCATAGTCACCCATTTTTGTATCAGCAGGAATTTCAACAGCTGTTTCTATATCGGATACTTCAAGCTCTGCTGCCTGAGCAATAGCCTGAGCAATACCTTTTACAAAATCCATAGTCATTCTCCTTAAAATTATAATCGTAATAACATAAATATACAGATTAATTATAACACAAATGTTTTTTTATGGCAATAAAAAAAGCCCCATATAGGGGCTTTTTATTAGAATTTATTATAAATTCAAGCTGTTAATCCAATTTTCAACAGTTTTGCTGTCTGCGTGAGGACGCAATACCTTGCCATTTATCCACTTTGTAGATGCTGAACAAGACTTCTGTAAAATGCTGTCAGTCTTACCCATACCACTTCCACCAGAAGTTGCAAAAGTAACAACTGTCTTACCTGAGAAATCATAGCTTTCTAAGAAAGTCTGTACAATTCTTGGTGCTTCGTACCACCAAATAGGAAAACCAACAAAAACTGTGTCATACTGGTCCATATTTTCAACCTTGTCAGCAATAGTTGGTCGAGAGGCTTTATCCTGCATTTCTACAGAACTACGGCTACTTTTGTTCTGCCAGTTTAAATCAGCAGATGTATATTTTTCTGTAGGAGCTATTTCAAAAATATCTCCCTTTACTACATCAGAAATAGTCTTTGCCAAAACCTTTGTGTTGCCTTCTGCTGAAAAATATGCTACCAATGTTTTACTCATTATAATTCCTCCTCAAATTCATACTTACAATAATGTTATACACCTTTGAGTAAACTATAAGTCAATAGTTTTTTGAAAATTTTCATATACTTTTCATTATTGCAATAACATCAAGAGAATTTATAACACCGTCGCCATTGTAGTCAGCATTTTCAGTTGAAAACTTATCTAATGCCATTCCAGAAATATTTTTCAATATAAGAACTGCATCTTTTCTATCTACCTTGCCGTCATCATTTACATCCCCTAACAGTGTATTTGAATAACCATTACTGTTCTTAAATACTGTATAATGTGCTGAGTTAAGAGTTGGCACATTGTCCTTTTCACCCTTATCCACATTTTGATACCAGTTAATAGCACTTTGGTCACCATTAAGGAGATATGCTACTTCGCCACTTGATAACTGGTCATCTGTAACTGCTATGGCTCTTGATGAAGAAATTCCACAGTTCTCATTGTAATAGCAATTTGTTATTGTCCCTTCATTATATCTATCACTAGCTATCGCGTTGGAATTTATAGTACCTTTTATTTTACCATTATACAAGCAGTTAGATACTGTACCTTTGGTTTCACCTGCAATACCACAACAGTAATACTTTCCAACTGTTGTAGCATTACTATAGCAATTTTCTATATTACTATAACTGTAGCCATAACCAACAAATGAACCTACATAGTAACAACTACTTTTTCCAAAATAACTGTCTACTATAGAGAGATTTTTTATTATACCCTTATTCATTTTTCCAAAAAAGCCACAATAATTTTCTGTACCATTGGAATACAATCCACTTATACTATAACCTATTCCATCAAATACACCATTATAGCTATCACTTGAGCTTGAATATCCCCTTCCTATTGGCGTCCAATTATACTTTGGTGTACCCTGTACATTGCCACTGCTGTCTAACAAGTTTTCATTGGCAACTATATCTGAAGTAAGTTTAGCATTTATGTTTACATTGCCTGCGTCTACATACCTTTGGAACCATATTAAATTACCATAATTGCCTATTTCGTAGTATTCGCCTACAAGTTGTGGTTCTTCTACACCATATTCGCAATATGTACAAATACCATTTTTGTATTTTCCATGAGTACAAGCCTTATTACATATATCACATATACCATTATTGTATACATGGCTATGTTTATCTAAATCGTTTGTATATATATTGTCACCCTTGTAAACTCTATAATGTTCGGAATTAAGTGTCGGTGCATTGTCCTTTTCGCCCTTATCCACATTCTGATACCAGATAATGTTATTTTGACTGCCATTAAGGAGATATGTAACTTCCCCACTTGCCAACTGCTTATCTGTAACTAATGTTGCTCTTTCTGATGAAGCTCCACAATTTTTATTGTAGTAGCAATTTGTTAGTTTTCCAAAATTTCTATAGTCACTAGCTATTGCATTACAATAATCTTTTCCTGATATTTTACCATTATATAAACTGTTAGATATTTTCCCTGTTATCTCTCCAGCAATGCCTCCACTGTGCCTATAGCTAACTATTGTAGCACTACTATAGCAATTTTCTACACTACTGTTAGATACATTACTTCCAATAAATGTACCTACATAGGAGCAATTTTCTCCTCCAAAATAACTGTCTACTATAGAGAGATTTTTTATTGTACCATCATGGGATTTTCCAAAAAAGCCACAGTAATCATTTGTACTATTGGCATACAATCCACTTATACTATAGCCAGCTCCATCAAATATACCCCTATAGCTATTCTGTACTAATGAGTATACTTTTCCTATTGGTGTCCAATTATACTTTGGTGTACCCTGTACATTGCCACTACTGTCTAACAGATTTTCATTAGCCACTATATTTGTTGTAAGTTTTGCATTTATTTTTACATTGCCTGCATCTACATACTGCTGAAACCATACTAAATTACCATAATTACCTATTTCGTAGTAATCATCTACAAGTTGTGGTTCCTCTACACTACTGCATACACTACAAATACCATTTTTCCAACTATGAACACTACAGTAATTAGTATATGTATTGTTATAGTAAAAAACAATGTGATGACTTGAATCAAGAGTTGGATTACTGTCCTTTTCGCCTATATCTATATTCTGACGCCAAACATCAGAACTCTGATTTCTATTAAGGAGATATGTCACTTGTCCACTTGCCAATCCATTAGTTGTAACAGCTGTTGCAACTGTAGAAGAATTAAGTCCACAATCTCCTTTATAATAGCAATTATACACTCTAATACTGTTATCTGTGCTATTCTTCTTAACTATAGGGTCAGCATAAATAGAGCTACCCAATATACGGAATGTACCAGTATACAAACAATTCCTAATATTGGCTACACTGGTTTTTCCTACTATACCACCATAATAATCCCTTGCTATTATTATGGCATTACTGTAGCAATTTTCTACATTAACAGCATAACCCTCTCCAACAAATGTACCTACATAATTAGAATTGGAAGTACCTGCAAAAAAACTATCTACTATAGCAAGGTTTTTAACTGTACCTCTACCCATTTTAGCAAACAATCCATAGTATCCAGCACCTTTAGTGTCATAAAAAAATAATCCTGTTATACTATGTCCGGCACCGTCAAGGGTACCATTGTAACTTTTAGCAGCTAATGTAAAATTTCTTCCTATAGGTGTCCATGTATTGCTTGGTGTTCCATTTAAACTTCCATTATCATTAAGCAAATTTTCATTGGCAACTATATTTGCTGTAAGTCTAGCATTTATATTTACATTTCCTGCATCAATATACTGCTGAAACCACACAAGGTCCTCATAACTGTCTAGTTCATAGTAACCGTCTGATGCCTGTGGTGGCGTTGTTGCTGAAAAAGTATTTAAAGCAAAACCAACTGTTACTAATACAATTCCTACTAAAAAAGCCGTTAAAGTTTTTAATTTTCCCATATTTTTGCCTCCTTTATTTTTATAAATTTTTCATTATTGCAATGACATCAAGGGAATTTATAGCACCGTCCCCATTGTAGTCAGCATTTTCAGTTGAAAACTTATCCAATGCTACTCCAGATATATTTTTCAATATAAGAACAGCATCTTTTCTGTCTACTTTGCCGTCATCATTTACATCTCCTAACAATATGTTAGTGTAGCCATTATTTTTCTTATATACTGTGTAATGCTCTGAGTTAAGTGTCGGTACATTGTCCTTTTCGCCCCTGTCTACATTCTGATACCAGTTAATAGCACTTTTGTCACTGTTAAGGAGATATGCCACTTCCCCACTTGATAACTGGTCATCTGTAACTGCTGTTGCTCTTGATGAAGAAAGTCCACAGTTCTCATTGTAATAACAATTTATTAATGTTCCAATATTGTTTGTATCACTAGCTATTGCATTGGAATTATTGTTTCCTGTTATTTTACCATTGTATAAACAATCAGATACTGTTCCTCTATTTTGTCCAATAATGCCACCACAAGTCTGCTTTCCGACTATTGTGGCATTACTATAGCAATTTTCTATATTGCCATAACCAAAACCAACAAATGTACCTACATAGTAACGACCATTTTCTCCAAAATAGCTATCAACTATAGAGAGATTTTTTATTGTACCATTATCCACTTTTCCAAAAAAGCCGCAATAATCTTCTGTACTATCGCCATACAATCCACTTATACTATAGCCAGCTCCATCAAATATGCCCCTATAGCTATTACTTGAGTATGAACTCACTCTTCCTATTGGTATCCAATTATACTTTGGTGTCCCCTGTACATTACCACTACTATCTAACAGATTTTCATTAGCCACTATATTTGTTATAAGTTTTGCATTTACCCTTACATTGCCTGCATCTACATACCTTTGGAACCATATTAAATTACCATAACTGCTTATTTCATAATAATTGTCTACAAGTTGTGGTTCTTCTACACCATAATTACATTCACTACAAACACCTTTTTCGTATTTTTCATGAGCACAAACTTTATTACATATATCACATATACCATTATTGTATATATGGATATGTTTATCTATATCGTTTGTATAGATATTGTCACCCTTGTAAACTCTATAATGTTCTGAACTAAGTGTAGGTGCATTGTCCTTTTCGCCTTTATCTATATTCTGATACCATTTAATAGCACTTTGGTCGCTATTAAGGAGATATGCTACTTCACCGCTTGCCAACTGTTTATCTGTAACTGCTGTGGCTCTATCTGACGAAAGTCCACAGTTCTCATTGTAATAGCAATTTGTTAGTTTGCCAAAATCACCATTGTCAGCAGTTATTGCATTAGAACTACTTTCTCCTGTTATTTTACCGTTGTATAAGCAATTAGATACTGTTCTTCCATTACTTCCAGCAATGCCACCACAATAACTACTTCCAACTATTGTGGCATTACTGTAGCAATTTTCTATATTACCATAACCAAAACCAATAAATGTGCCTACCTGACCACAACTATTCCCTCCAAAATAACTGTCTACTATAGAAAGATTTTTTATTGTCCCATTATGCACTTTTCCAAATAAGCCAAGATAAAACTCTATATTACTTCCATACAATCCACTTATACTATAACCAGCTCCATCAAATATGCCATCATAGCTATCATATGGTAAATAATCCCTTCCTATAGGTATCCAATTATATTTTGGTGTACCCTGTACATTACCACTACTGTCTAACAAGTTTTCATTGGCAATAATATTTGTTATAAGTTTTGCATTTACCCTTACATTGCCTGCATCTACATACCTTTGGAACCATATTAAATTACCATAACTGCTTATTTCATAATATCCGTCTACAAGTTTTGGTTCTTCTACACCATAATTACATTCAATACAAATGCCCTTTTCGTATTTTTCGTGAGTACAAACTTTATTACATATATCACATACACCCTTATTGTATACATGGCTATGTTTATCTAAATCGTTTGTATAGATATTGTCACCCTTATAAACTCTGTAGTGTTCTGAACTAAGTGTCGGTGCATTATCCTTTTCACCCTTATCCACATTTTGATACCAGTTAATAGCACTTTGGTCACTGTTAAGGAGATATGCCACTTCCCCACTTGATAACTGGTCATCTGTAACTGCTGTTGCTCTTGATGAAGAAAGTCCACAATTCTCGTTGTAATAGCAATTTGTTATTGTCCCTTCATTATATCTATCACTAGCTATCGCGTTGGAATTTATAGTACCTTTTATTTTACCATTATACAAGCAGTTAGATACTGTACCTTTGGTTTCACCTGCAATACCACCACAGTAATACTTTCCAACTGTTGTAGCATTACTATAGCAATTTTCTACACTACTGTTAGATACATTAATTCCAATAAATGTACCTACATAGGAGCAATTTTCTCCTCCAAAATAACTGTCTACTATAGAGAGATTTTTTATTGTACCCTTATTCATTTTTCCAAAAAAGCCACAATAATTTTCTGTACCATTGGAATACAATCCACTTATACTATAACCTATTCCATCAAATACACCATTATAGCTATCACTTGAGCTTGAATATCCCCTTCCTATTGGCGTCCAATTATACTTTGGTGTACCCTGTACATTACCACTGCTGTCTAACAGGTTTTCATTAGCCACTATATTTGTTGTAAGTTTTGCATTTATATTTACATTGCCTGCGTCTACATACTGCTGAAACCATATTAAATTACCATAATTGGCTATTTCATAGCAATCATCTACAAGTTGTGGTTCTTCTATGCTATTACATTCAACACAAATACCATTTTTCCAACTATGAACATTACAGTAATTAGTATATTTATTGCCGTTATAAAAAACTATGTGATGATTTGTATCAAGAGTTGGCTCACTATCCTTTTCGCCTATATCTATGTTTTGACGCCAAACAGCAGAACTCTGATTTTTATTAAGGAGGTATGCCACTTGTCCACTTGCCAATCCATCAGTTGTAACAGCTGTTGCAACTGATGAAGTAAGTCCACAATCTCCTTTATAATAGCAATCATACACTCTAATATTGTTGTCTGTGCTATTCTTCTTAACTATAGGGTCAGCATAAGTAGAACTACCTAGCATACGGAATGTACCAGAATACAAACAATTTTTAATATTAGCCACACTGGTTTTTCCTACTATACCACCATAATAATCCCTTGCTATTATTATGGCATTACTGTAGCAATTTTCTACATTAACAGCATAACCCTCTCCAACAAATGTACCTACATAATTAGAATTGGAAGTACCTGCAAAAAAACTATCTACTATAGCAAGGTTTTTAACTGTACCTCTACTCATTTTAGCAAACAATCCATAGTATCCAGCACCTTTAGTATCATAAAAAAATAATCCTGTTATACTATGCCCAGCACCGTCAAGGGTACCATTGTAACTGCTAGTAGCAAATTTAAAATTTCTTCCTATAGGTGTCCATACATTGCTTGGTGTTCCATTTAAAGTTCCATTATCATTAAGCAAATTTTCATTAGCAACTATATCTGCTGTAAGTCTAGCATTTATTTCTAAATTACCTGCGTCAATGTACTGTTGAAACCACACAAGGTCCTCATAACTGTCCAGTTCATAATAACCGTCTGATGCCTGTGGTGGCGTTGTTGCTGAAAAAGTATTTAAAGCAAAACCAACTGTTACTAATACAATTCCTACTAAAAAAGCCGTTAAAGTTTTTAATTTTCCCATATTTTTGCCTCCTTTATTTTTATAAATTTTTCATTATTGCAATGACATCAAGGGAATTTATAGCACCGTCCCCATTGTAGTCAGCATTTTCAGTTGAAAACTTATCTAATGATATTCCTGATATATTTTTCAGTATAAGAACGGCATCTTTTCTATCTACCTTGCCATCGTTATTTACATCACCTAACAATATATTTGTGTAGCCATTATTATTCTTATATACTGTATAATGCTCTATGTTAAGGGTTGGTACATTGTCCTTTTCGCCCCTGTCTACATTCTGATACCATTTAATAGCACTTTTGTCACTGTTAAGGAGATATGCCACTTCCCCACTTGATAACTGGTCATCTGTAACTGATGTGGCTCTTGATGAAGAAAGTCCACAGTTTTCATTGTAATAGCAATTTGTTATTGTTCCATAATTATATGTATCACTAGCTATTGCATTGGAGCTACCTTTTGCTGTTATTTTACCATTGTATAAACAGTTAGATATTGTACAATATGTTTCTCCAACAATACCACCACAGTAATACAATCCAACTATTGTGGCATTGCTATAACAATTTTCTATATTACCACTACCATTACCAACAAATGAACCTACATAGTAACAACTACTTTCTCCAAAATAACTGTCTACTATAGAGAGATTTTTTATTGTACACTTATACACTTGGCTAAAAAATCCCCAGCTCTCTCCTGTACCATTGGCATACAATCCACTTATACTATAACCTGCTCCGTCAAATACACCATTATAGCTATCACTCTCCTTTGAATACACCATTCCTATTGGTATCCAATTATACTTTGGTGTACCCTGTACATTACCACTGCTGTCTAACAGGTTTTCATTAGCCACTATATTTGTTGTAAGTTTTGCATTTATATTTACATTGCCTGCGTCTACATACTGCTGAAACCATATTAAATTACCATAATTGGCTATTTCATAGCAATCATCTACAAGTTGTGGTTCTTCTATGCTATTACATTCAACACAAATACCATTTTCGTATTTCTCGTGAATACAAACCTTATTACACACATTACATACGCCATTAGCATACATATGAATATGCTTATCTATATCATTTGTATATTGACTTTCCCCTTTATAAACTTTATAGTGTTCTGAATTAAGGGTTGGCAATTTATCCTTTTCTCCTTTATCCACATTTTGATACCAATTAATAACACTATAATCCCCATTAAGGAGGTATGCTACTTCGCCACTTGCCAACTGGTCATCTGTAACTGATGTGGCTCTACTTGACAAGCCACCACAATTTTCATTGTAGTAACAATTTGTATTTTCATCACCATAACATATTGCATTAGGTAAATCTTCTGTTGTTATTTTACCATTAAATAAGCAATTAGATATTTTCCTATCTGTTACACCTGCAATTCCACCACACATAGATCTTCCGGATACTGTTGCACTGCTGTAGCAATTTTCTATATCGCCATAGGTTATACCTGCAAAAGTAGAGACATAATAACATCTATTGCTTTCAAAATAACTATCGACTATAGATAAATTTTTTATTGTGCCATTTAATCTTGCAAAAAGACCACAGTAATTTTGTGTATCATAGGTATATAACCCACTTATGCTGTAACCTGCTCCATCAAATATACCATTAAATTTATAGCTTCTTCCTATTGAAGTCCAAGTATACTTGGGTTTGCCTTGTACATCACCATTACTGTCTAACAAATTTTCATTGGCAACTATATTTGCTGTAAGTCTAGCATTTATATTTACATTTCCTGCGTCAATATACTGCTGTAACCACACTAAATTTCCGTAATTGCCTATTTCATAATATTCATCTACAAGTTTTGGTTCTTCTATTTCATTACAAACCACGCAAAATCCATTTATATATAAATGAGAATGTTTACTTTCATCATTTGTATATGTATTTCCACTCTTATATACTCTATAGTGTTCTGGATTAAGCACAGGCAAGTTATCCCTTTCGCCCTTATCAATATTCTGATACCAATTTATAACACTTTGGTCGCCATTGAGTAGATGTGCTACCTCGCCACTTGCTATCTGGGCATCTGTAACAGCTGTTGACTGGGTATCATCAGCACCACAATTTTCGTTATAGTAATTGTTTTTTACAATAACTCCAACATGACCCTTATTAGTTATTGCATCAATATTTTTTGCAAAGAAACCTTTTATTTTACCATTGAAAAAACAATTTTCAATATATGCGTGGTTTCCATTTTCATACATACTGCCTCTAGCACCTGCTGCAATACCGGCACAATCATCTCCATATAGTGTGGCACTGCTATAGCAATTTTCTATACGCCCTTCGCAATAACCAACAAAACTACCTACAGACGAACAGTATTCTCCACCAAAAAAGCTATCAACTATATTAAGATTTTTTATTACAGATTTTTCCTTTGTAGCAGCAAAAAGACCACAATATTCCTCAAATTCATCTTCATAATATACACACAAACCACTTATAGTATGACCTGCTCCGTCAAGAGTACCATTAAAAAGTTGATTTCTTGTGGCTATTTTATCTCTGCCTATAGGCTTCCAGTTTGGAACATCGTATCTATTAAGGTTACCATTACTATCTAACACATACATATAATGGTATATATCTGCTGTAAGTCTGGCATTTATATCTAAATTTCCTTCGTCTATATACTGCTGAAACCACACAAGGTCCTCGTAACTATCCAGCTCATAATAACCGTCTGACGCCTGTGGTGGTGCTTCGTAGTCAGTAGCAAAAGCTGACACACCCAAACAAGCAAAAATACAAAACACACTAAAAATTAACCCAAATATAATCCTAGTCCTTTTCATAGTAATCCCTCCATTTATCGCCATAATATATACTATTCCCTATATATATTTTACCATATTGTGGAAATATAATATAGCTTTTAATGTAAAACAAATTGTAAAATTTTTTAGGATATTTTTAGAAAACAAGAGAAATTTTAGCCCTTTAAGATAATTTTTAGACAAAAAAATACTGCATTACACAATTATAGGTAATGCAGTATTTTAGGTAATACAGTATATTACATAAGATTTTCAGGATTTAAACATTCTAATTCTTTAATTACAAATCTACCGTCTTTACGAATAAGCACATCGTCAAAGTAGATTTCGCCGCCACCATATTCTGGTGTCATTATTAATACTAAGTCCCAATGAATAGCACTTCTGTTGCCGTTATCGGCATCATCATAGGCATTACCAGGAGTAAAGTGGATACTACCACTTATCTTTTCATCAAAAAGAATGTTCTTCATAGGCTTTGTTACAAATGGATTTACACCAATAGCAAATTCGCCTACATATCTAGCACCGTCATCAGTATCGAAAACTTCGTTTACTTTCTTATTGTCATTTGCTGTAGCATTTACAATCTTGCCGTCTTTAAATTCAAGACTAACATGTTCAAAAGTAAAACCGTCGTACTCAGAAGGTGTGTTGTAAGTAATTTTACCATTAATAGAATTTCTAACAGGTGCAGTATAAACTTCGCCGTCAGGAATATTCATTTCGCCAGCACACTTAATAGCTGGAATATCCTTAATGCTAAATGAAATATCAGTATCCTTAGCTACAAGTCTTACCTTGTCTGTCTTGTTCATAAGCTCTACAAGGTTATCCATAGCCTTACTCATTTTGCTGTAATCAAGATTACAAACCTTGAAATAGAAATCCTCAAAGGCATCAAGACTTGAACCAAATGCCTGTGCCAAAGAGTTGTTAGGGTATCTTAAAACAACCCACTTTTTCTTTAAGCGTACATCCATATGTACTGGATTTGAATAATACTTTGAAAATACGGCAAGTTTGTCACTAGGAACATCAGCCATTTCTGAAGTATTGTCATTACAACCTATACCAATGTAGGCGTCCATCATATCCATTCTCTTAGCATCAATTTCAGCAAGAGGTTCATACTGTTCCTTGCTTGCACCCATTAAAAGTTCTCTTTCAATAACATTGGAATGAATATCTACATAAGGGTAACCACCAACAGCATAAACTTCTCTTATAATAGCCTTTACAAGAGGGAAAGCAGAAGTACCATTGCAACCAATAAGCACCTTTTCGCCCTTTTGTACTCTACAACTATAGTTTACTAAATTTTTTGCTAAAACTTCAAATCTTGAATCCATTTCAACATCTCCTAATTATAAAAATTAATCAAAATACTTGTAAATCTTAGCCTTGTAAAGTGCAAAGCCAAGAACGAAGAAAATAATAAGACTTGCAACAGCCTGCATAGCGTTAGATGGAACAGAGCCAATAGAAGCAGAAACACCCTCAAGAACTGAGCCACCAAGGAAATAACCTACAACCATAATAACCATAGCTAATACAGATGCAAGAATTGTGTATACATTAACAAAGTTTTTGTTTACACTGTACTTATGAGCAATCATACCGGCAACAAGACCCTCAATACCCTTAATAATAAATGTAGCTATTGCCCACTGTGGATAACCACTTAATAAGTCTGCAAGACCAGAACCTAAACCACCGGCTACAAAACCAACCTGAGGACCAAAGAAAATAGCTGAAATAAGAACGATAGAATCGCCAATATTTACATAGCCCTGAGTTGCTGGGATTGGAATTTGGATAATCATAGTTGCAACACAAGTTAAAGCAACTAATAAACCCATAGCACATAATTTTTTCGTTGACATAATACAACCTCCATTTTTTGTAATTTTCTATAGCATTATACTACAAAATAATGGGAGTGTCAAAAAAGTAAACTATAGACTTTTCTCATCTTTTGTTGTTTTTTAATTGTCAGTATTTTCAATATTTTTTTGACTGCTATAATGACTAAAAGCATCGTCTAATGCTCCGGCATGGTTAATGGAACAAGCCTTTGAAATCATAAGCAATACCAGCATAAGTAATGCTAGTTTAAACATTTTTTTAGTATTATCTTCCATAAATACCCCTCGTTTTAAATACTTTAAATCTATGTATGAATTATATCATTACATATAGGTTATTTCAATTCAAATTTTCTGTTATACAGAAATAAATTACACCATAATGGAAATGCTTGTTAGTACACTATTTGTGAAAGTAGGTGGTACAGTTGGTGAATATGGGAGAAAAATTGTATTCCCTTAGAATTGAAAAGAAATTAACTCAAAAGCAGTTGGCAGCTAGAATAGGTTTAGCTATTAGTGCTGTATCTTCCTATGAGTCTGGTAGCCGTTATCCGTCTTTCGAAACATTGATTAAATTAGCTAGAATTTTTCACGTTTCCACAGACTACCTTTTGGGGCTAACAGAAAGGAGAAGTATTGACGTTACAGGTCTTACTGATGAAGAAATAGAATTAGTTTCACAGTTAGTAGATAAATTGAGGAAATAAAATATTTTATAAGTTAACAAATGGTCTAAGAAGATGACAGGTCATTTAGTCAATACATTAATAGGGTACTTAGAAAACACGTAAAAGATAAAAGTAATTAAGGCTGTCGTTTTGACAGCCTTTTTTTAGTATCAACGGATTTTCATAATATCTATTAAATTTTCTACATATGATATATGGGTGATAATATGATTATTATTGGATTTATTGCAATAGTTATAATATTGATATTGAGCATAGTGATATTTGTAAAAGACCGTAAAAATGACAAATGCGAGTGCAAAGGCTGTAACCTCTGTACTCGCAAATATCAACAAACAAAACACAAACAATAAAAAAGAAATCTTTATATTATTTCCAAAAGAAATATAAAAAAAGATGCCCAGAGACGGAATCGAACCGCCGACACGAGGATTTTCAGTCCTCTGCTCTAC
>ERZ838118.3501-NODE-3501-length-14981-cov-3.935415_pt1 | contig 14981 bp, 13 predicted proteins | sample MGYA00519863_ERZ838118 | MGnify/ENA primary metagenome ERZ838118 (study PRJEB31850, sample SAMEA3708827) | human gut metagenome | biome: human gut; feature: human-associated habitat; material: faeces | place: China | collected 2014 ...
GCATGATCATGTAGTTGAACTCCAGGAAGCTCAGGCCCTTTTCCATGCGCTGCTTGTAGCACTCAGCACGCAACATGTTGTTCACAGAGAAGCATGCTCCGACCTCGCGCAGGAGCTCAATGTAGTTGAGCGGCTTGAGCCACTCGGAATTGTAGAGCATAAGCGCCTTGCCGTCCGAGAAGTCAATGAAGCGCTCCATCTGGCGCTTGAAGCATTCGGCATTGTGCTTGATGGTGTCCTCGGTGAGCATCTGGCGCATATCGGTGCGGCCGGAGGGGTCGCCGATGAGCGTCGTACCGTCGCCGATGAGGGCGATGGGCTTATTCCCGGCCATCTGCAGACGCTTCATCAGGCAAAGTGCCATGAAGTGACCGACATGCAGCGAGTCCGCCGTGCAGTCAAAGCCAATGTAGAACGTGGCTTTGCCGTTGTTGATCATGTTTTTGATCTCTTCCTCATTGGTCACCTGCGCGATCAAGCCGCGGGCAATCAGTTCATCATACAGTGTCATCTTCTTATCTCCTCATATATGTCATTCTTTGACCTTGTTCTCAGCAAGGATTTCCTCAGCGCGCTGAGCACCCCATGCGATCATATGGGCACAGTGACCCTTGCCGCCGTTTTTCGCCACAAGCTCCTGACAGCGCAGGCAGCCAAACTCCTCGCGGAAGCTCTGCGTCATTTGCTTGGTCATAGCCGTGGCAGTTACCTGATCGGCGGCGAGTCCGAACGCCATCACTGCTCCGGAGATGCTGCCGCAGATCTCGCCGCAGCGCACACCGCCGCCAAAACCGGTCGCAACACGCCGGGAGGTATCTTCATCCAGTCCCGTTTCGTTTTGCAGCGCCATCAGCACGCTCTGCGCACAGTTGCAGCCGTTCGTGTGATATGCAACGGCAGTTTCTTGGATGTTCATGATTGTTTATCACCTTTCTCAATGGATTGTTTATAGGCAGCGGCAGAAGCAAGCTGCTCAGCCGCGCTGGCAAGCGTCAGCAAAGTGATATGCTCGCCGCCGTAGAGCCGCGCGATCTCTCGCTGACGGCCGTCACTGTCGAGCAGCTGCACCGTCGTGCGGGTACGTCCGTCCTGCTCGCGTTTTTCGATCAGGTAATGCTGATCGGCCATAGCCGCGATCTGCGGCAGATGCGTGATGCAGATGACCTGCTTGGCCATAGAGAGCTTGCCGAGCTTTTCACCGACACGCTGAGCGGCCACGCCGGAAACACCGGCATCCACCTCGTCAAAGACCATGGAGGGCACGTCATCGCGTTCAGCGAACACGTTTTTGAGCGCCAGCATGATGCGCGAGAGCTCACCGCCGGAAGCAATCTTGCTGATGCGCCCAAGCGCCTCACCGGCATTTGCCGAGATCAAAAAACGCACATTGTCCGCGCCTGTACTCTGAAATCCGGGCGTGCCGCCGAGCGGTGTGATCTCCGCGTGAAAGCGCACAGACGGCATGGACAGCTCGCGCAGCTCGCACTCAACCTGCCGCTCGAGCGCGGCGGCGGCCTCCATGCGCTTATGCGTCAGCTCCGTTGCCGCAGCGAGCGTCTGCTGTGCCTGCTTTGTGATCAACGTCTCCAGCTTTTGCAGCCGATCGCCGGCGTATTCGATCTGATCAAGACGTTTGCGGACAGAATCGAGCAGATCGATCAACCCTGCCTCGTCAGTGTTATATTTTCGCTCTAATCGCCGCAGCAGGGACAGCCGCGACTCGATGCGGTCAAATTCCTCATCGGAAAAATCCAGCCCGTCACGAAAATCGCGCAAAGTTTCCGCTGCATCCTGCAGTGTGAACACCGCTCCCTTGACCGCCTCCGGCAGCGCCGCGAGTTCGCCCGCGTAGTTTGCCGCCCGCTCGACCTCCGACAGTGCCTCGCCTGCCAGCGCGGATGCGGAATCGTCTCGGCCGGCCAGCAGATCATAAGCCAGATCGACAGCCTCAGAGAGCTTTTCGAAGTTGCGCAGCAGGTCGCTGCGCTCGGCGAGTTCCGCCTCTTCCCCAGCCTTGAGCTGGGCATGCTCCAATTCCTCCAGCTGACGGCTCAGACTGTCGGTCAGCAGTTCTTTTTCGTTTTCGTAGGCTGAGAGCGTGTCGCGTTCCTTGCAGAGCGCCTGATATGCCTGATACTGCGCCTGATAGCGCGCGAGTTCCGGCTCTAAGCGCCCGAATTTGTCCAGACTTCGCAGGTGCTCCCGCTCGTCAAGCAGATGCCGCCCGTCGTTTTGGCCGTGGATGTCCAGCAGCAGCGCGCCCAGGTCGCGCAGCTGCGCCGTCGTGACCGGAACGCCGCAGACGCGGCAGGATGTTTTGCCCTCCGCAGTGATCGGGCGGCGGATGATGAGTTCATCGTCGCACTCGATCTCGTTTTCGTCACACCACGCCCTGCACGGCTCAGGGTCAAAGGTCGCGCAAACGACCGCTTTTTCCGCGCCCGTTCGCACGAGTTCACGCGAGGCGCGCGAGCCAAGGATCGCGTGCATGGCGTCCACGAGGATAGATTTGCCCGCACCGGTCTCGCCGGTCAGAATGTTCAGGCCGGGCCCGAGCTCAAGATCGGCACGTTCAATGACCGCGACATTTTCAATATGCAATTCTCGCAGCAAAGCGCTTCACCTCCCGCGGCACGTCAAAGCAGCTTTTCGATCTCTTGGAAAAGTTCATCGGCGGATGTGTTGTCCTTCATGAGCAAAAATGCCGTGTCATCGCCCGCGAGCGTGCCGACAAGGGTCTCTATGTGCATGCTGTCGAGCGCGGCGCACGCGGCGGAGGCCAGTCCGGGAAGGGTCTTGATGACGATGATGTTCTGTGCCTCGGCATAGGACGTCACACATTCACGAAAAATCTTTTTCAGGCGCTCATCATAGCCGGGAAATTCATCCGCAGCCGGCGCGGAGTAGCGATATTTCCCGCTCGGTGAGAGCGTTTTGGTCAGGTGCAGCTCCTTAATGTCGCGCGACAGCGTCGCCTGAGTACTCGAAACGCCGTGCTGCGCCAGTACGTCCATGAGCTGATTTTGCGTCTCGATCTCCTGCTCAGAGATGATCTGAAGAATAATGTTTTGTCTGGTGGATTTCACGTCGTCCCTCCTTACAGTCTGTCTGTCAGCTTTGCAAAAGCCGTCTCATAAAAGCTGCGGATACCAGTATCGGCCAGCAGTGTATAATTCTCCGAACGACGGATACGGATGTGGTCGCCGCGGATGAGCGCGATGCCGTCTCCGCCGTCTGCCACAAGAATGGCCGGCCGGTCATGTATTCGGTCCGGCACGATCGTGATCTGCCGGCCGGGTGCGAGCACAAAGGACTTTCCGGCCAGACTGTGCGCGCAGATAGGCGTCATGATGATGTTTTCGTTTTCCGGTTCGACGAGCGGTCCGCCCGCCGACATGGAGTAAGCCGTAGAGCCGGTCGGCGTGGCGACAATGATACCGTCACCGTGAAAGCGTGTGATCGGCACGCCGTCGCCGTATGCCGTGATGCCGATGCAGTCCACGTGCCCGCCGTGGATGACCACATCGTTGAGCACGGACTGCGCACAGATGACCCGATCGTTGCGCACAAGCTCCACATCAAGCATCATGCGGCGGCTGATCGTATACTGTCCGTCCGCGATCTCGAGCAGGATATCCAGCTCGTCGTCCTCCAGACCGGCCAGAAAGCCCTTGCCGCCGAAATTCACGCCGATGATCGGTATCGGATGGTCGCGCATCTGGGCTGCAACGTGCAGGATCGTCCCATCGCCGCCCATGACGATGATGAGTCCCGCGTCCTGCGCCGCTTCCGCAAGCGGCTGCGGCGAAATGTCGTCCGGCAAATACGCCTTCGGTGAAAACACCGGGGCAATGACTGCCCGATGGCCGTGCTCTGTGAGCATCCGGTAAACCGTCACCGCTTTTTGCAGGCCAATATCGCGGTAAGGATTGGCCGCTATGACAATATGATTCATACGCCGCTCTCTTTTCCGTGCGCCAGCGCACCGTGTGACTGTGCAACAACGGCAGCCGGGTCGAGCTGCGGCGCGTCATGGCTGCCCTTGCGCAGGTAGCCGAGGTACTCGATGTTGCCCTCGGGTCCCTTTATGGGCGAATAATCCAGTCCCATGACGGTGTAGCCCGCACCGGGAACAAACGCCAGAAAACTCTCCAGCACCTCAAGATGTACCTTCGGGTCGCGGACAACGCCCTGTTTGCCGACCTCATCGCGCCCGGCTTCAAACTGCGGCTTGATGAGGCACACGACCTCTGCGTCGTCCTTGAGCAGCGGACAGACCGCCGGCAAGATCAGTTTTACAGAGATAAAGGACAGATCCATGACCGCAAGATCCAGCGGCTCGGGGATCTGCTCGGCGGTGATATAGCGCACGTTCGTGCGCTCCATGGAGATGACGCGCGCATCGTTTCTCAAGCTCCACGCGAGCTGACCATAACCGACATCGACGGCGTAGACCTTCGCGGCGCCGTTTTTCAGCAGCACATCCGTAAAACCGCCGGTAGAAGCGCCGCAGTCGATGCACGTCAGACCGGTCGGGTCAATGGGAAAGACCTTGAGCGCCTTTTCCAGCTTAAAACCGCCGCGGCTGACATAGGGCAACGTGTTGCCGCGCACCTCAATGTTCACATCCGGCGCGACCTGCGCACCCGGCTTGTCCGCGCGCTGGCCGTTAACATAGACAACACCGCTCATAATGATCGCCTTCGCGCGTTCGCGGCTCTCGCTCAGCCCCTGATCGAAGACGAGCTGGTCGAGTCGTACCTTCTTCATGCGCCGGTCCCCTTCTCTCTGTCATTTGCGCACAGTGCCTGTGCAGCGGCTGCGATAGCCTGCGCGTCCAGGCCATACGCCGTTTTGAGTACATCCGGTGCGCCGTGCGGGATGATGCCGCTGCCGAGATTCAGCAGCCGGGCCTCTTTCATTGGCAGCCCTGCCTGCTCCGCTGCAGACAGTACCTGTTCTCCGATGCAGTTGGCAGCGCACACATCCTCGACCGCCAGCAGCCGCCCTGTCTTTTGCAGCGATGCAAGCACCGGGGCAGCTTCCAGCGGCGCGACCTGCGCAAGCTTCACGACCTCTGCAGAGATTCCCTGCTGCGCAAGCAGCTGCGCCGCCTGCAGGACATCGTTGATGACGATGCCATAGGTCAGCAGTGTCAGGTCGCTGCCTTCGCGCATAATTGTGACCGGTTCGAGCGAGCACGCCTGATATGCGCCCTCTCCGCCGCGCGGATAGCGCACGGCGATCGGTCCCTCCAGCTCCGTGACCGCCTTGCGCAGCATGGCGCGCAGCTCGGCAAAACTCGCCGGGCAGAGGATGCGCATATATGGCACGGAGCTCAGATAACTGATATCAAAGCAGCCGTTGTGCGTATCTCCGTCGTTGCCGACGATACCGGCGCGGTCAACGCCAAGCACAAGGTGCAGCCGCTGCAGCGACGTGTCGTGGATGAGCATGTCATACGCACGCTGCAGAAAGCTCGAGTAGATCGCAGCGACCGGCTTGAGCCCCTGCTTTGCCATGCCGCTGGCCATCGTAATGGCATGCCCCTCGGCAATGCCGACGTCATACAGGCGCTCGGGATGCGCCTTGGCAAACGTCTCCAGCCCCGTTCCGGTCAGCATGGCCGCCGTGATGGCGACGATGGTCGGGTCTTCGTCCGCAAGCTGCGAAAGCGTCTGACCGAACACGTGCGAAAAATCCGGCTTCGACGCAGGCAGTGCGCCGGTCACAGGGTCGAACGAGCTGACACCGTGGTATTTTTCCGGCGCTTGCTCGGTATACGAGATGCCCCTGCCCTTTTGCGTCACCACGTGCAGCAGCACCGGCTGACGCAGGTCGCGCGCCCAGCGCAGCATTTTCTCCAGCTGCGGCTCATCGTGCCCGTCGACAGGTCCGATGTAATAAAAGCCCATGTCGTCAAACATATTGTTCGGCAGGACAAGATCTTTCACATGCTCCTTGATGTGATGCAATATCCGATAAAGTCCGGGCGCTTTTCCGACAGTGCTGCGATAAAACCGCTTAAAATGCAGATACCCCGGCTTGACACGCTGCTTCGACAGAAGCGTTGCCATGCCGCCGACGTTTTTGTTGATCGACATGCCGTTGTCATTGAGCACGATGACCATAGGCTCACCGCTCTGCCCGGCGTCCGACAGCCCCTCGTAGGCCAAGCCGCCTGTCAGCGCACCGTCACCGATGAGGGCAATGACGTCATAATCCTCCCCCATGAGCGTGCGCGCCCGCGCCATACCCAGCGCAACGGAGATCGACGTGGAGGCATGGCCTGCTACGAATGCATCGTGCACACTTTCGTCCGGCTTCGGGAAGCCGGCGATACCGCCGAACTGCCGCAGCGTCGAAAACGCTTCGCGCCGCCCGGTCAGGAGCTTGTGCACATAGCTCTGGTGTCCGACGTCGAATACGAGCCGGTCGCGCTCGGTATTGTAGACACGGTCGATTGCGACCGTAAGCTCCACCGCGCCGAGGTTCGAGGCGAGATGCCCGCCGGTTTTCGAGAGACTTTGCACCAGGAAAGAACGAAGTTCCGCACACAGCTCCGGAATTTCTCCCGCCGGCAGCGCCTTCAGGTCAGCCGGTGAATGGATTCGCTCTAATATACTCAAAACAGAATACCTCACGTATCGTATAATAATACAATCTATACTATAACAAAAAGTGCCGGACTTTACAAGTGTAAGCCGACACTTTTCATATTTTCACCGGATGCCGGTGTTTCGCTGGTTCAGTTTTTCCGGTCTGCAAGCGAGCGGGCAAGCTGCTGCAAAAACGCGCTGTCTGCAAACGCGCCGTCCACAGCGGCTGCCGCCTGTTCGGACAGCTCATGTACATATACGCCGCAGCGTTCAAGACCGTAGAGCGCCATGAAGGTGTTCTTCCCCTCGCGCGCATCCGAGCCGATAGGCTTGCCGAGCTCCGACTCCGTGCTGATGACATCGAGCATATCGTCGCGGATCTGGAAGGCCAGACCGAGCGCCTTGGCATATTTCGCAGCCGCCGCGCGCTGCTGCTCGTTTCCGCCGCCGCAGGTCACGCCCATAAGACAGGCGGCATAAATCATCGCCGACGTTTTGCGGTCATTGATGTCCATCAGCTCCTCTTTCGTGAGCACCTTACCCTCGCCCTCCATGTCGAGCTGCTGTCCGCCGCAGATACCGTTTTCACCCGCAGCCTCGGCAAGAAGCCGTGCACACTCCGCGCGCATTTCCGCCGGCAGCTCCGTCGAGAGGATCGTGCGGAACGCCTCCGCCTGCAGCGCGTCGCCCGCAAGCGTCGCCGTGCACTCGCCGAACACTACGTGGTTGGTCGGCTTGCCGCGGCGCAGATCGTCATTGTCCATGCACGGCAGGTCGTCATGGATCAGCGAATAAGTATGCACCATCTCGACCGCGCACGCGACCGGAAGCGCCGCGCGCACGTCTCCGCCGCAGGCAGCGCAAAACGCGAGCACGAGCACCGGGCGCAGCCGCTTGCCGCCGGCGGCAAGGCTGTAGTGCATCGCCTCAAGCAGACGGTGATAGGACACGCTCGTGTCCGTAAAGTACGTATTGAGCGCCGCATCCGCAAGCGCCTTGTATTCGTGATACTGCGTCTGATAATCCATGCGTCATTCCTCTGTTTCAAACGGAAGCTCGACGGGCGCACCGTCACTCCCTTTTTTCAGCTGCACGACCTTCTGCTCAGCGGTGTCGAGCAGCGCATTGCAGGTTTTGAGCAGGTGCGAGCCCTCCTCGAACAGCGCCAGCGACGCATCGAGCGGCACATCGCCCTTTTCCAGCTGCTTGACGATCTCATCCAGCCGCTGCATGGACGCTTCAAAGGTCAGTTTCTGTTTTGCCATGTGCTTCCTCCCTGTTGTTCACGGTGCAGTGCAGCGCACCATCCTGAAGCTGTACGCGCATCGCATCTCCGGGCTGAACTTGTTCTGCCGAGCGGAGGACCGTCCCGGCTGCATCCGACGCCACGGCATAGCCGCGGCCGAGCACCTTGAGCGGACTCATCGCATCAAGCGCCGCCGCACATTGTGCAAAGGTCTGCCTGCGTGAGGCAAGATAGCGTTCCCCCGCCGCGGTCAGGCGGCTGCGGGTGTAGTCAAGCTCCACCCGCCGGAGATCAAAATACGCTGCCGGAGACTGCAAAACGCGCCGGCCGGCCAAATTCTCCAGCGCGGCGCGGCGCTGCGTCATCTGCTTGCGCATCGCCTGCGTCATGCGGACGTCATAGCTGCGCAGCGTCTCGCGCAGATCCTCCGCATTCGGCACGGCAAGCTCCGCCGCATTGGACGGCGTCGCCGCGCGCAGGTCAGCCACAAAGTCCGAGATCGTCACATCCGGCTCGTGACCGACGGCGGAGATGACCGGAATGTCCGAGTCATAGATCGCGCGCGCAACACGCTCATCGTTAAACGCCCACAGATCCTCGATCGAGCCGCCGCCGCGTCCGGTGATAATGAGATCGCCCACATGATAGCGGTTGGCATAACGAATCGCCCCGGCGATCTCCGCCGGAGCTTCCACACCCTGAACGCGCACAGGCAGCAGCACGACCTCGCTGGCCGGCCAGCGCTTGCCGAGCACGCGGATGATATCGCGCACCGCCGCGCCGGCGGACGACGTGATCACGGCGATCCGCTGCGGAAACTGCGGCAGCGGTTTTTTGTGTGCGCGGTCAAACAGTCCCTCTTTTTGCAGCTGTTCTTTGAGCTGCTCGTAAGCAGCATACAAATCGCCGACACCGCCGGGGATCAACCGCGTACAATAGAGCTGATACGCGCCGTCGCGCGGATAGACCGCGATGCGGCCGACCGCTGCCACGCTCATGCCGCTCGCCGGACGAAAGCGCAGCGACTGTGCGCTGCTGCGAAACATCACGCAGCGCAGGCTGCTCTCGGCATCCTTGAGCGTGAAGTAGTGGTGTCCGGACGGATAGACCTTATAGTTTGACAGTTCGCCCGTCACGCAGACGTTTCCGAGCAGCATATCAGCGTCCAGAAGCTGCTTGATATGGGCATTGAGCTCTGTGACGGTAAAGGATGTACGCTCCATTTCAGCCTTCTGTGCAGCCTTCTTCCGACGGAGCGAGCATCTCGCCCGGCGTCTCGGAGGGCACTGCTTCCGCCTCTGCGGTGGGCTCTGCTTCCTGCGCAAGCTCACCGCGCACAAAGCTTCCGAGCACGCCGTTGATGAATGCGACCGTCTCCGGCTCCTCATAGCCCTTGGCAAGCTGCACCGCCTCGTTGATCGCAGCGGCATTCGGCACATCGTCCATATAGAGGATCTCGCACATGGCGCAGCGCATGATCGCCGCAGCGGTGCGCGAGATGCGCTCAAGCCGCCAGCCGCGGGCATATTTCTCGATCATGTGGTTGAGCTCGTACATATGGTCATAGACCAGGCCGGTCAGCCGGCGGATGTAGTCAAGCTGCGTATCGTCCGGATACTCCCGGAACAGCGGATCTTCCTCCGCCAGTGTCGCGAAATACTCCCGGCTGAAAAATGCATCCGCCGTCTCGCGGGCATCTTCCCCGGCGAGCTGCGCGGCAAAGCTGAGCTGGATCGCGATCTCACGCGCAACCGTTCTTGTCATAGTGATTTCTCCTGCTTTTCCTTATTTATCAAACGCCACGCCGGACACGTGCACGTTGACGATGGGCTTGCCGATACCGGTCATGGACTCCACCGCGCTCGTGACGGACTCCTGCACCGCTCTGGCAACGGCCACAACGCTGCAGCCATAGCGCACCGTGATGATCGTGTCGACCGTCATCGTGCCGTCGACGATCTGCACCTTGATGCCCTTGGCGGCGGACTTGATGCCGAGCAGCTCGGCCAGCTCCGTCCCGGCAGAGGTCGCGATCCCGGCGACGCCGTCCACTTCCGTGATCGCTGCGCGCACCATCGCGGCAACGACGTCCTCAGAGATATTGATGCTGCCCTTTTCATCCTGGCAAGTAATATAATTTTCCGGCATAGAAAAATACCTCCTGATAAAATTGTACATTATAGTGTACCACGTACAACGGCAAAAAGAAAGCAAAATGTTTTCAGCATCGCAAAAAGATGCACCCCGGTGCATTCCGGGGCGCATCTGCGAAAAATGCCGTTATGTTACTTCTTCACATTCTGGCAGAAGTTCATCAGGATCGTCGCGACCTGTTCGCGCGTGGCGCTGTCCTGCGGACACAGATAGTCTCTGCCGTCGATCGGGACACCGCTGATCAGGCCCAGCGCGACCGCAGCGGACATCTGCGTGCGCGCCCAGTCGGAGACCTGATCCCCGTCCGGGAACCTGGAGAGGTCGGCCTGCGCGCCGGACAGATCGACCTGCGCGATCTTCTCGGCATAGCCCATGAGCAGCACCGCCGCCTGCTCGCGCGTCACGGGGTCGTTCGGCGAGAAGGTCGTCTCGCTCGTGCCGGCCACGACGCCGGTCTGGTAGCCCCAGAGCACCGCGTCCTGATACCAGTCGTCGGTGAGGTCGGTAAACGGCGTCGTGCCGCTGACCTCCGGATCACCCGCGAGGTTATAGAGGATCTGCACCATCTGTGCGCGCGTGGTCGTCATCTGCGGGGCAAACAGGCCGTTGCCGATGCCGGACATCAGACCGTTTTCCACACAGTAGCGGATGCCGGGATACGACCAGCTGCTGGCATCGACGTCGGTGAACTGCGCCATCGGGTCAGCCTTCGTCAGATTCGTGCGCCAGAGCTGCGTGCCCATGAAGGGGTTGGCCGTGCCGATGACCATCCAGCCCTCTTCATCGTTCGTGGCGAAGGCGCGCAGGCCGTGGTTGAACGGATCGCCGAAGCCGTCGCGCGTAAGCGTCTCGAGCGAGAGCTTGCCGCCTTCCGACGTGATAGCGTACAGACCGAAGCCGCGCGTCGCGGTCGAGAGCTTCCTGAGGCAGATGCACAGGTCCTTCATGTTCTCCAGCTCGGTGATGCGCACGAGCGTCTCATAGAGCTTCTTGAGCGCATCGGGCAGCTTGTCGCTGAGGCTCGCATAGAGGTCGTTCACCTTCTGGTAGAGCGCGACGAAGCCCTCGATATCGTTCGTCTCAACGAGGTCGGTCAGCTCGGTGAGCAGCGCGTTGAGCTCGTTGAGCTGGCGCAGCGTGCTCACGCTGTAGTACGCGTTGTACACGCCGTCCTGAAGTTCCTGGCGCATGGTGTCATGCTGCGCGTCGGTGAAGGTGAAGAGCTCGGGGCTCTCGTCGCTGACCGCGTCGACCGCAGCGTCAATAGCGGCGTCGGGATCGGCGTCCGCCGCCATGAGCGTGCCGTCGCCGTTTTTATCCTGATTCAGCAGCAGCTTGAACAGCACCCGCAGGTAACCGATCTGGCTGGCCCACTCCTCGCGCGACATCTTGAGCAGGTCACCGTTGGTGAACTGACCGAGCGGCTCAAGCAGGGAGCTGGTGTCAAACGTGCCGAGGAAGAGCTTGCCGTCAAAGACCTTCGACTGCCAGAAGTACTGGTTTTCATAGTCGCCGAAGCCGGACTGCTTGCACAGGATGCCGCCGGCCGGGAACATCTTCGTCGCCTCGCCGACGACGAGCTCCATCTGCTCGCTGCCGTCGCTGCCGATGGACATGCGGTAGAGGTTCACCGACTGCTCCAGGTTGCGCGCGAGGAAGCCGAAGTCCTGACTGAACATGAGCTCCTCGAGCGGGATCTCCTCGTCGTTGTATTCGCCGATGTAGAGGTAGCCGTCATAAATGCACATATTGCAGGCGGCCGCGCGCGTGCGCGCGGGGTCGATGCCGAAGGTGTACTTCGCGCCGTCGGCCTTGTCGCCGATGACCGGCGTCCACTTCCACGCGCTGGGGTCATTCCAGTCGCCGGAGCAATCGCCGCGCACGATGGCGAACGAGCGCATGTTGTCGCCCACGCGCGTGGCGGGCGTGCCGGTGCACATGGCGACGTAGAGGCTGCCGTTATACTCAAGCATCTCCCAGATGCCGCCGCCGTAGACGCTGTCGACAAAGTGCACGGCAGGATAGTTATAGAGATCGGACTGCGTGGCGATCTTTGTGAAGCCCTCGGACGGGTTGTCGCTGATGAGCAGGTAGCCGCCGTCGACGCCGACGTTGCTGATGACGAGCTTGCCTTCATAGACCGCCATGCCGCGGATGCCGGTGCAGACGCCCTCTTTGTATGCCTGCACGTATTCCTGCATGTTTTCAAGCCCCGTGTAGACGCACTTGAAGCTGTCGTCCGTCGGGTCGACTTCATAGATGCTCGGCAGGCCGGCGCGGCCGTTGGCGCTCACGCTGCCGCAGAAATAGATCTTATCCTTATAGAGAATGGCGTTGCGGAACAGCGGCGTGACGTTGTTGAGGGAGTTGGCCATGATCAGCTTCATCTCGCCGGTGTGCACGTTGACTTTGACGAGAATGCCGTCGGAGACGCCGCCGTCCTCCTCACCATAGAAAAACGTGCCGTTAAAGACGGCGTTGAGCTCGGCGCGCATGACCTCTTCGTCAAACTTGTGGCCCATGACGCTGTCCATGGCCGAGAGGGTCTTGCCCATGGCGGCGTAGCACGTGCCGACATAGACATAGTCGCCGTAGGCCATGGCTGCCCAGGAGTAGCTCTGGCCGCGGTCGCCCTGCCCGTCGGCACCTTCGACCGTGCCGGTCACGGCAACAGTGCCGTCTCCGGTATAGTCGACCAGGCCGTCCGGCGTGCCGGTCGCCTTGTCCGCGTGCGAGATCTTGCCGAAGGTGTAATCTCCGGCATCGTAGGTATACGGCGTCGCAGAGTAGCCGCCGTCGGCAGCAAATGCCGGTACTGCCAGACTTACCACCATGGCGGCCACCAGCAGCAGGGTCAACACCTTGCGCGTTCTCAGTTTCATCTCTGCACTCCTTTCCAAATGTTACAAATACTCAAAATCGCAACACCAACCTGTAACTTTATTGTAACATCCGCGCAGGAGATGTCAATGCATTCTTCCCGTTTTTTTGTGTCAATTCTGCATTCCTGCGCAAGTGTATTCCTTTTTCTTCCATTCTCCCCCTGCTTCTTACTGTTTTGCTGCGGATTAACAATTGCGCCCGTACGACAAAAACCGGCGTCCCGTTTTCGGGACGCCGGTCTGGATCGGGTTCAGTTTACGCGAGGCTTGCGCAGAAGCCCTCGAACATCGTGGCGATCTGGTCGCGGGTCGCACTGCCCTGCGGTGCAAGGAAGACCTGATTTTCGACCTTGGTGCCGTTGATGATGCCGAGCGCGACGGCATCGGCCATCGCCTCACGCGCCCAGGAGGAGACCTGATCTCCGTCCGGGAATTGGGACAGATCCGCCGGAGTCTCCGCTCCGCCGATCTCCAGCACCTTGTCGGCAAACTCGTACAGCAGCACCGCGACCTGCTCGCGCGTGACGGGGTCGTTCGGCGCGAAGGTCGTCTCGCTCGTACCGGCCGAGACGCCGGTCTGGTATGCCCAGAGCACTGCGTCCTTGTACCAGTTTGCGGTGAGGTCGGTAAACGGCGTCTCGCCGCTCACCTCGGGCCCGCCGACAAAGTTATACAGGATCTGCACGAGCTGCGCGCGGGTAGTCACGCCGCGCGGAGCAAAGACATGCGTGTCCATGCCGGACATGTAGCCCATCATGACACAGAACTGGATGCCCTCATACGACCACAGAGTGGGGTCGACATCGCCGAACTGCTCATAGGCCCAGATCTCGGGGTCGAGCACCTCATAGCCCGTGCCATTGCAACGGCCGCAAGTATGCTCAACGATGCCGCAGCGCACACCTTCCGGCGCTGTGAGGAGCGTGCCCGAATTCCAGATGTGGCCATATGCGGGCAGCACCGTGTCCATGCTATAGCCGCAGACGGTGCAGGTACCGGCGATGCGGCCGTCGTCCGTGCAGGTCGCAGGCGTATTCGTCAGCGGGTCAAAGACATGGTCCGGGTGCTCACAGCAGATCTTCGCGCCGTCGAACAGGTCCTTCGAGAGGGAAAGCGCCTTCCACTGCTCCTCCGTGCCGGCATAGCAGACGACCTTGACATTGCTGGCGCCGGAGAATGTCAGATAGCCGATGCTCGTCAGTGAGGCAGGAAGCGAAACGCTCTCAAGTCCGGTGCAGTTGTAAAACAGATGGCTCTCGAGTCTTGTAATGCCTTCCGGGATGGACACGCTCTTGAGTGCGCGGCATTCGCCGAAGCAAAAGCTGCCGATCCCCTGCAGCGTCGAGGGCAGTGTCAGACGCATGAGGCCCGTGCACCCATCAAACGCACCTTCGCCAAGCGCTGTCACTCCCTCGGGGATCACGATCTCGGTCAGGCTCCCACAGTTAGCAAAGCTGCCCGAAATATACTTCAGTGTGTCCGGCAGCGCGATCGTCGTCAGGCTTTTGCACCCCGAAAAAGCGCCGACAAGCGACTCCAGCTTGGCCGGGAAACGCACGCTCGTCAGCTCCGGGCAGTTGCTGCACACGTTTTTCAGCAGGGTGATCGTATCCGGGAACGACACACTGACCAGCGATGTGTAGCCCGACATCCAGAGCGCGCCCATGTCCGTGATGCCCTCGCCGATGACGGCGGAGGTCACGTCGCTGCGATAGCTCAGTTGCCGGATCTGCATAGCGTCGGATGTGATCGCACCGGTACCGGTGACGGTCAGAACACCGTTTTTGTCGATCATCCATGTAACATTGCTGCCGTCGCCCTCGGCACCGCAGGTGCCGCTGGCGGCAATGTCCGCCGCGAAGGCCGCCGGCACGAGCGCGAGCATCAGGCTCAGGACGAGCAGGATGCTCAGAAGTTTCTTTCTCATGTCATTTCTCCTTTTTTCAACAAAGTGGATATTAAAAAGGATACCATGTCCCCCCGGAAACGGCAAGCTTTTTGCACAGCTTTTTGTTTATTGTGCAGGATTTTTTGTGCAATGCATGACCGGCGTCCCGTTTTCGGGACGCCGGTCTGGATCGGGTTCAGTTTACGCGAGGC
>ERZ838118.3533-NODE-3533-length-14811-cov-3.807400_pt1 | contig 14811 bp, 15 predicted proteins | sample MGYA00519863_ERZ838118 | MGnify/ENA primary metagenome ERZ838118 (study PRJEB31850, sample SAMEA3708827) | human gut metagenome | biome: human gut; feature: human-associated habitat; material: faeces | place: China | collected 2014 ...
ATAAAATAATAATCATTTATGCCATTTCCGATGATGAACGAAAAAAGTCATTTGAAGAAGAACTGGAGAAATACGGATTAGAACGTGTGGGAGAACAAGGTATATTCGCCCTCCCTTTAGAGGAGTATCGGACAAAGGTACAGGCATTCAAAGCCTACCTGCGAGCCTATGTACGCAAGCATTTGGACAGTCAGGACATCGTACTGTTTGTGGAATCACGCATGAACGAGGAACGGACTCTGACAACCATGCTGCAAACCAATCTGATGAGTGAAGAAGAATAAAAAAACATAAGGATATGAGTGCACAATCGTATATAAAGTTCTGGACAGCCGAACCCTCGGAGCATGAGGAAGTGCAGGCATACGACCTGCTGGGCTACGAGTATGACTTTCGGAAAGAAACCACTCCTAACGGAAAGGTAACCGGGAAGACCTACGGAGGTAAAATACGGGTAAGCATTGCCGGATTTCCTACAGAGGAACTCTTGGAATGGATGTTCAATTCAAGAATCCTGAAGGACGGAGAGGTGATGAACACTTTCGGCCTGCCCGGTACTCCCAAAGAGATTATCCGTTTCAAGGGAGCAAAATGCCTTGATTTCAATGTGCATTCAACAACCAAAGAGAGCCGTATATCACTATTCATCCACTTCCGGGAAATGGAGACCGGCGATTCGTGTCACTTAAACTTATAATCATGAACTGGTTCACTTCATTGTTCAAAAACAAAAAATCCTCAATGCCGGATGACCGCTACGTGATGCGGCTGTCCGTCTGCCATGAGACATACAGCATTGAAGAGTTCGACCTGCAATTCAAGCGGAATACAGACCGTGACGGATTGCCTGAAGGTGAAGCCTACGGCGGATTCATTACCTGTACCCTTACCGGTATGCCGGGTGACGAGCTGTTGAGATGGGCCGCATACAGTCACTCCCGTGAAGACGGCGAAATACGGATCTACCAGAAGGAGCAACCCGACCAACAAGCGGCATTTGCCTTGCGCTTTGTGGATGGGAACTGCATCCGTCTGCAACGCAAGGTTGACCGTATATCCAATTCCAGCAGCATCGTCCTTCTGTTTGCCGCAAGAACACTGAAGTTCATAGACGAAGAATTTGAAAACGAATGGCACTGACAAGTATGGAAACAAAGTTTTGCAAATTGCCCCTGGATTTTGAAGCCCTGCTCAGCGAGGATGTGGAAAACAGCCGTCTTGCATCCTGCTCGGAAATCGAGTCCATCGACCAGTTTATCGAACTGCTGATCAGTACGGCTCCCGGCGAACATGCCTTTGACAAGGAGTTCGGCTGTGAGATCTTTTTTCTCGACTTTGAAAGCATTGTCTCACACACCCGTTGGGAAGGACAATTCTCGGAATACATAACCAAGGCAATTACCCGGCACGAGAAGCGGCTTACGGGTGTAAATGTACGTGTCATCATTGATGATACCACCCGACAGGACAATGTATTTGACGCTCCCGCCGTAAAGAAACGTGTACAAGTATATGTATATGGCACCCTGGTACATACCGGAGAAAAACGGTGTTTCTATTATGTAATCTATTTAGGACCGATTTCAACCCGATGAAAGGATTATGAGTACAGAAAAATACAATAAAGAGCAAATCAGAAACCGTATGCTGAAATACGCTGCGGCTTTCTGGGGAATAAAAAAGGCGGAAAACTTCGACCCGGTTGTCAAGCTCCTGCTGGAAGCGTTGTCCAACGAGATATATATGCTGGGAGAGGATTTTACCGCCATCGAGACAAGGCTGCTGGAAAAGACCGCCCGAATCCTTACCCCGGACATCCTTACCTCACCATTTCCCGCACACGGCATCGTACACGCCTATCCCATAGAACCGTGTTACCTGATAACCCGGGAATCGGGCATGTATTACGAGAGCGACTCGCTTACCCGGAAGCTATCGACCGGAAGCGTATCGTTTTATCCCGCCTGCGATACCCTGCTGCACAAAGCCGACGTGAAATATATGGTCTGCGACGACCTTCTCTACCGGATAGCCCCTACCTTGGAGAAGACCATGATTGCCCGTGCAGAGACAAGGATGCCTCCGCGTACCGTCTGGTTAGGAATGGCGGTGGATGAATCCATTTCCGACCTTGAAGACTTTTCCTTCTATCTGGATTTTCCCAACCTTACGGAAAGCTATGAATACCTGCTCCTGCTCCCCTGTACGGAATGGTTCGTAGAAGGGAAAACAGTCGTGATGGAAGGGGGAATCCATGAAAAGACAACCATACAGAAAGAACCAACCCGTGCCTTTTTCCAAGACTATGACGTGATGTCCGTCATAGACAAGGAAGTCATGGATATTTACAGCAAACATTTTCTGAAGGTATCGCAGTCCTTTCCACTCGACGGTTCCTGCAGGAAAAACCTTCCGGACACCCTGCGGTCCTGTTTCAAAGAGGCCGTTCTGGAGAAGATGCAGGACAAGCTGGTATGGGTGAAGATACAGTTCCCCGCCCATTTCACTGCGGAAGTCCTTGAAGAACTCCATGCCGGCATCAACATCGTGCCTGTAGAGAACAAGACGCTTCACGAACAGACGACCACCCTTGAGGAAACTTTCAGGGTGATACCCTTGCGCACGGGCAGCTACGAATCCCTTCTGTCCGTACACAGCGTGAAGGACTCTGACGGAAAGAACTACCATGAACTCCTCTATCCCGCAAAGGATTCCACGGAAAGCTATGGAACCTACTCCATCCGCAAAGGAGGATGCGAGCGTTTCGACTCCCGTTCCGCCAAGGAGCTGCTCGGCTATCTGTCCGACCTGCTGGATGACGAGACCCATGCCTTCAATGCCGTATCAAGCATCAAGCTACAGGCACTTACCATCCAGATGGAGCAGCTGATGGCGCAAATGAAACAGACGGCAGACAACATGAACGAGTTCAGGGAAACACCTTATTACCTTATGATTGACGAACTGTCCGGCAAAGGGCAGATTACCGTCAAATACTGGACAACCAACTGTGAGGTAGGAAACCGGATACAGGCAGGCGTAAACCTGTCCCCCAACGCCACCACTTACCTGGACCCGAAGACACTGGCTCTGGTCAGTACCACCTACGGCGGGAAACAAGCCCCCAAAAACAGAGAACGGATTGACATCTACAAATACGCCTTCATTTCGCACGGCCGTGTCCTGACACAGAACGACATAGCCAGCTTCTGCAAAAAAGAACTCGGCGAACTGCTGGTGCGTACAGAAATCCGGAACGGGGTGGAAATCAGCCCGATGCCGCACGAAGGACTGATCCGAACCAAAGAAGTCCATCTGATTCTTGGAACGAAACTGGATGAGCCTTCGCAGGAAAAACAAATAAAAGACAACCTGCGTACCAAACTTTCGGCCTGTTCGCCGGACACATTCAATTACCGGATATTCATAGAATACAATAAAGCATAAATACCATACTTATGAACCCAGTTACCCAACATCTCATTTCATCGTACCTGCTGATGCCGCTGCTGACCGTGATTTTCGGAATCGCAGCCTATTTTATCGCACGCAAGAACAAGCTGCTCAACAACAAAAAACTGATTGCGTATCTGCTGCTGTGCGGCATAATCCTTGCCCTGCCCGGCCTGTCCGGATTCATGGACTATAACTTCATGCCCTATGCCTATATCCTGCTGGTCATCCTGTACTGGACTGCCGGATATTATAACCGGCTCGTCCTTCGCAAAGTGTTCGCATCAAGCAAGGAAATGCCTTCTTTCGGCATCCAATGCCTGCTGACGGTTACGGTCATGCTTCTGGGAGCCGGACTCTTTTCCGTAGTGTTCAACCTCTGCAACGAACTCCAGTACGGCATCTGGGCCTCCACCTGCCTGCTGCCCTTTGCATTTCCACTCCTGTATTCCCAAACGGTGAACAGCTATTTCGACATACCCATTGAAATTTATAAAGTATGGAAATATTCGGAGGAATATGACTCGGATACCTTGTACATCAACCGTGAACGGAGCATCGTAATGGATGTGGACATATTCCGCAGGGTGGATGACCCCGCATCGGAACGCATAACCGGCAAGGCATCCGAGGATATCATCTTCGGGCAGTGGTTCCAGCGCATGATTGACGACTGCAACCTCAAATCACCGTCTTCGCCCATCGTATATAAGAATGAAGGAGGAGCCTATTACGAATGGGTATTCTATACCAAACCGTCCTTTTTCAAGAGACGGCGATATATAGACCCCGACGTTACACTTGCCGGCAACAAGCTGAAAAGACACGATGTAATCATAGCCAAGCGTGTGGCAAACGAACTTATAAAGTATAACGAATATTAAATAGAAACATTATGATAGGAAAACAGAGCCAAAAGAAAAAATATCCGCTGGTAAACTGGGCGGACGGAATGCCTGTCAACAAAGGGCATTTCACCCAACAGGAAGACCACTTTACGGACCGGTTGTGCGAATACCAGTCATTTCATCTGAACCGCAATACCTACGGACTCCTGCCATTCAAGAAAGGAGAACCGGTTTCCGGCGATTTCAGCATTACGGAACTCGTTACAGGCACCTTGGAAGTCCGATTGAAACGTTGCCTCGCCCTTACTTCCGGAGGTTACCTGATAGATTATGATGCCGGTGAGGATGACGAACTCACCGCCAGTTTCCATATCCCTACAGAAGAGGAAGAAGAAAAGGACAAACGGTGGGATGTCATACTGATGGCAGACCCTTTCGAGCATCTTCCTTCGGGTATTCCGAACGAGAAGGAAATCAGTCCACGCCAGCCCAATGCCTTACCCAAATATGCGTTGAGCGTGCTGCCGAGCGGACAGACCAACGGAAGCGAGCTGGGAAGACACTTTCTGCTGATCGGACGCCTGCGCAAGAACGGAAACCGCTGTGAAGTGGACGGAAACTTCATCCCGCCATGCACAAGCATGTCCAGCCATCCGGACCTGAAAGGCTACTATACCAAATTCGGGCAACTTGTGGATTCCATAGAAAAAGCCTCGTTTGACATCCTTGCCAAAGTGGAGAATGCAGAAAAACAGACCAGCCTGGCCACCAACATCGGTATGCTGTGTCGCCATGTCATGCTGTTCATATCCGATATCTACTTCTCCTTCCGCAACGAGGGGCAATACTATTCACCGCTACACTTCCTGAATGTATTCTCCACATTGGCTCACCGCCTGTATGTATGCCTGAGTTTCATGGACAAGGAAGACAAGGAGGACCTGCTGAAATACTTCAACGAATGGAACGGCATCACTCCCGGTGCCTACGAAGGCCTGCTGAGGGAAAACTGCGGGCTGCTGTACAACCACCACAATATCCGCCAACTGATGGTTACGGCGGAACGTTTCCTATACCTGTTCAATGACCTGTGGACAACCCTCAGCCGTCTGGAATATATCGGCAAGCACAAGGAAAACATCGTTGTCGCCGAACGCTCCAGACAACCGAAAGAATCGAGCGAGTCACGCTGGAACATACTGGACTAATCCCCTATAAGAGAACGGACATGACGGAAGAACAAGATAAAATAGTACGGTTTGACGAACATTCCCATTCATTCAACCTGCCGGATACCGACTTCAAGGCGGAAGTGGTGGCCAGCGGACTGAAAGAAGCCGGGTATGATGCAGAGCGTACCCTCATATTCAGACGGGGAGACATCCGGCGCGGATTCTCGAAAGACATCCATGACATCCACCCGGAATATTCCCATTATGACCTGACGGACTATCTGTATCTTTATGTGAACAGGAGAAGCCTTTATGACGAGCTGCCCGAAGGCATATTCCACAAGAACCTTTACCAGTCCGAGAAAATATCGAAGGAACAGGTGCTGGACGAAATCCGTATCCACCGTGAAGAGGAATTTTTCGCCCGCCGTTTCTTCAAGCCTTTCGAAATCTCCCTGGACCATATGCTGGTAGCCTTCCAGAACAAGGAACGCCGCATTGACGAGATGAACGTACATCCGGATTTCGTAAGCATCTTTTCCGGTCAATGGCCCGTACTGGAATTGCTGCCGACCCATCTGGCGGTCATGCTTGTCCATATGCTGGCCTATATGGAACAGATTACAGCGAGCCTCTCCAAAACCGGCGAGTGCATGACCATTCTGACCGGTGTGCCCGTGCATATCAAGAGAGGAGACAAATGCGTGGTGGAAGTGGACTCCTGCCTTATTCCCAAATTGGGGAGCTGCATTCTGGGAGACGACATGGTTCTGGGAAACAGTTTTGCCGACGGCACCTACCAGATGCTGGTGGAAATCGGTCCCCTGTCCGCCCGACGGATGGAAAGCTTCTTTCCCGGCGCCGCCGACAGTAAAATACTGAATGCGCTGACAGAACTGTTCCTTCCCTCGGACAAGGAGATACAGATCCGCTACATCATCCAGCAGGAAGATGCCCGGTTCAGGCTGGGAACCCCAACCGAACAAGGCGCCTATCTGGGTATCAGCACCTATTTATGAATATAAAACATCATCCTATATGAAACCGAAAAACAACACAGAAGTAAGGAAAGCCTATCTGAGATTCGCGGGCTATCTGACATGCTGCACCATCCTTGCGGTAAGCATCTTTGCCTGTTTCCTGAAAACCTCCGGCATAGAAGTAAAGCGAATCACGGAGCAGGCACTGGAATATGACCATATCTATGCCAAAGAGCTGTCCCTGTCGAACAGCATGGACTCCATCTACCAGTACATGAAACTGATGAACACTTCACCGCAAATAAACGACAAACTCCTGCAAAGCGTAGTCAGTACGCGCAAGATGAACCTGCTCAAATATGTCCAAGGCATGGATACCAAAGATTGCAGGCTTTACAGGCAGCTGTTGGAAAACCTCAACATCTTCCTCGGGGTAAAAGACTCCATCCGTCTGCTGAATATCCAGGAAGAGATGGTGAAGAAAGACCTGATGCAGTGCATCCAAGACAACTGGAAAACAAGGCGTAACCTGAATGTGGGTTCCGGCGGCAACAAACAATAAAACGGAAAGCCATGGACAACAACAGAAAGACAATGAACAAACGGGAAATATTCATGGGACATGCCTATGTATTCCTGTTCTTTTTCCTGACAACCGTAGCGTGTTGTCTGGTAATCTTCATGTGGAACTCAGATTTCAAGATGTTTGAGCAGAAAGAGTTCGTAAAGATCAAGATGAACCGCATCAAGGATTTCCAGCAGGAACAAGCGGAAAGCCAGTTGCCGGTGGACTCCCTGTTCCGTAAAATAGAAACATTTGAACCGGGCGTTTACGCCCAGTATGAAGAAGACGACATCCATTATCTGATAAACAACCTGCGGAACACATACGAAAGGAACAGCTGGGACAAGCGATACAAGCTGTTCATGCACATTGCCGACTTTTATGCCATGTGGCTGTCCGACAGGAAACAGCTATGGAGTATCGGACAAAACATAAGTCTGTTCAAAGCCAATCTGGAGGAGTGCGAGATAGGCTTGCAGAAAAAGGAGGAAGACTTGCGCTCAGGAACTAAAAACAAATGACATGGGAAAAATTTATACCAGAAAGATTCTGTTCGTAATCGCAGCCATGCTGCTGTGCATCCTTGTCGCCATACTGATCCGGCTGTTCTTTTCCAGCCGCACCGTGCGTATGACACTGACCCCCATAGAGGTGGAAACCGGAGAAACGGTCCATTATGCAGACAGCACCCGCAACGCACGCTCCTGGCTTTGGGAATTCGGCAACGGAGACATATCACACGAACGGAGCGGAGAATACGTGTTCAAGAAACCGGGACGCTACCAAGTGCGCCTTCAAGTGGACGGAGGACTGGAAAGGAAACAGATCATCACAGTACACAGGAGCCGGGATGATTACGGAAGCGACGAGCTTGTCAGGATGAAAGCACCGGCAACCGCCTTTCAAGGAGAAATCGTATCTTTCAAAGGATACGGTCCGTCTAAAGAATGGCGCTGGCAGTTCGGAGAATCCGGAATTGTCGATTCGCGGGAGCAGAACCCACTCTACGCCTATACAGAACCCGGCATATACGAGGTTCTGCTGACTACGGAGAATACCCAATATCCGGTCCGGCACACCATTGAAATCCTTCCCCAATATACGGAGAACGACTCGACAGACGTGCTTGTCATCATCGGCAATGACATCCGTGAAGCCGTTCAATACCCATTACAATTATATCCTGAAGAAATACCTTTGCGGAAATCCGGACATAGCGGTAACCGTCAACAACAGCAAGAAGAATGATTTCTATTCCTATTGCCAAGGACTGAAAATCATAGCACGCAGGAAAACCCTTATAGACGAGGTGTTCGTCGATATGGGAGACAACCTGAACAACGAATGTGTGATGCAGCTGATGGTAACACAGCACGAACACTTTTCCGAACAAAAAAACAAATGAGGCATGAAAAAGAATTGCATATCGACACTCATAAAAGGAGGATGGATTTGCGGGTGCATCATCTGTATGGCATCCTGCGGACCGGTACACCGTTTTACGCGGATAAAGAATGTACCCCGTGAATATATGCGGAACTATTCCATAGAAGGGGTAAAGGCTCCCCGCAGCCAGACACTGCCCAAGCATACCCCGTGGATTGTCTTTGCCAATGAAGCAGGAACGACCTATCTGAGCCCGAGCGGAAAGAACGAGATGCAGTCTGTGAAATACATGGACGCATTTCTCGTCATCAAGCGAAAAGGAGACTGGCTCAGGCTGATACGATACGACCCCACCATTCTGAAGAACGGAAAACTGAAAGAATGGAAACAGGCAAAATACTGCGGATGGATCAACCAAAACGACCTGTTGCTGACCCGGAGCGGCTTTACCGACATTGTTACCGGATTCAAAAACAAACAGGTGGTCATGCTGAACGACAGCGTGGCATTGGCTACCCCAAAAACGTATTTTGCCAACGACTCCGTAAAACTGTTCAAAAATACAGACTTGACACAAGAGGCTGGCAAGATTCCATTTTACAGTGTCGTATATCCTTATCAAATATCGGAAGACAAAGGATGCACCCTCGTGGCAGACAAGCCGCAGCTTGACGCAGACAGCATAGGGCATGCTGTCATCGGATGGATAGACGGACGCCTGCTGACCGCCCCCGAACAACAGCTCCATATAGACCTAACCTCGCTGCCGGACAGCACGCTTGTCTTTAAAGACAAGGAACGGAAAGACACCTTGCCGCTATCATCCAACGACCTGAAGCGGAAACTGCAACTTTCGGCCAGCCAGCTTGCTATCCGCTACAGCCCGGTACTGTCCTACCGGAACAATGACACGAGCTTCTGCTTCAAAACCCGGCTTCCGATGCCGGTCATCGACAAACGGGAAAGCTATGTGCTGAATGTCAACGGCAATCCAATCTATTACGGGACTTTCAAAAATAAGATAGAGAAGGACCTGCAAAAAATAAACCTCATGTTTGTCCTGGAAGGAAAAGAGAACACCATCCAACGGTTTCCAGCCGTGGTGAATGCCATCCAGGGACTGCAATCGCAACTGGTGAATGACGACAGCTTTTCTTTCAGGTTCGGTGCCGTGCTTACCTTCAACGAACCGGACAACCGGAAAGATCCCATCTGCAAACTGACTCCCGACTACATGGAGCTGCTTGATTTCCTTTCCGCCAAAGCACGTAATGCCGAGCAACTGAAGCCTACATACGGACGATTCGGCAGCTGGTCCGGCCTTCGGATCGGAGTGGAGCAATTCAACAAATGTCCGGATGAAACCAATATCCTGGTTGTCATCGGCGATAAAGGGTTCAACAGCGAGTGGGCAGACTCCACCTTGGTGAACAAGCTGGTAAAAAACAACTGCCGCATGATCGGCTTCCAGCTCTACGGAGGAGAACCGGACAACTTCAACAATTTCGTGCTGCAAATCGGGAACATGATAGACTGCTCGGCACCACGCATCAGCCGGAAAAAACGGGAACTGATTGTATATCCCGAACAAATCAGAAATGAAAATGAATATGCGGAGGTGAACCATAACACCTATTGTCTGGACTTTCCAAACCGGAGCATGACACAGGGATGGCTGGTGTTTCCGCAAAAGAACGAATCGCTGGAACTGGAAGGACTGACCACCGCCGTGGATTCCATGCTGATACAAGTGAAGTTTGACAATACCCTGCTGAGCAACAGTCTGGCAAGGGCATTCGATGAAGTGGGTACACACCGATATAGGACAGATTCGACAATGACAGCTTATTACCATATCCGCCAGTCGGGGGTACAACCCATGCTATCCGTACTTCCGAATACCGAACCCGCCTGGAGCCTGCCTGCACAGCCAATCGTACTGCCGGACTCGCTGTCCTCCACACTGGACTATTATCTGCTTGTCAACGAAGAGGAGTTCAAACGGTTGAGAAAGTATGTGGAAGCACCCTCCAAGCTGATTGTTGACTATAAATACGAAGCGGTCAAAAAGAAAAAGCAAGCGAAGGTGGATATCTGCGACTGTCCGGACGACTACCTACAGACAGATGCCGAAGAATCTACCGTACGTGTAAAGACGGACAGCCTGAACGCACCAGAATATGCCTCAACCCGACGTGTAAGAAGAAAACTGGTCAGACATTTCCTTTTAGGGTGCAACAGGGACAGATATTGCAAGGTAGGGAGAAAGACTTTCCTGAGAATGCCCCTGTCAGAGGCCTTGCAAAGGTTTACCTCCTGCCCGACCGACTATCCTTTCTTTGAAGTTTACCGTGTCAAGGACTTGCGGAAAAAGAAAATGATTACGGATGCGGAGCTGGACATGCTGATTGAATATTTCAAGGAAAAGAAAAAACTGCTGGACGAAGCCGCCGGCAAGTCGTTCCAGTCTAACGGGCAGACATACTATTGGATTAGCCGTGACCTATTACCATAGTCATTCACCTGAAACTGTATTATCATGATTTATGAAACTATTCTGAAAATAAGAGGAATGGAGGTGCCGATACTCTATTATAACTATCGGTGCCACATCCGGCACTATGATGACCCGAATCTGAGAAAAATCATACAACTCCACATCCAAGTATGCGAGGAAATCGGCAATCGGGAATGTCTGCCGGTCGAGGGAGACTTGATTACGCTTGCGTTTGAGTGCAAGGGTGAAGAACAGTTCTTCTATGACTGGCTGAACGAAGGAGCCATGCACAACGGGGAAATCCATTTTATCTACAACGAAGTGGAAATAGTGGATATTTTCCGGTTCTGGGACTGCTTCTGTGTGAAAATAGAGGAGTATATGAGTGTAGGAAACTCTCCGATGATGATGGTGCTGTATTTGTCACCGGGAATTATCAAAAGGAATAATCTGGAGGTTAGGGAGAAGGTGTGGAAAGTGAGTGACCCATCTGTTCAATACACTGAAAAAAATATAGATAAAATTGAAGCAGAAAAGAATGTATATTCTCAAGAGAATATTAACTTTACTCCAAATTCTTCTCAAGAAATATCAGATGCAGAACTGGCTGTTATCAATGCTCAAGTGAAGCAAATGAAACAAATATTAGAAAAAGAGGAAGAACGGTTTAAATCTTTGTTGCAAAGTGGTAACAAAGACGAACCGAGAAATCAACAAAAAGGCAACTATGGAGAGATGAAGTCCTGCCTTAATTTACTGACTAGTGAGAAATTAAAGAAAGGTGTAGATGGCAAACGATACAATTTGAAAAGAATCGGTGATGATGCACCTAACAGCTTGGATTCTAAAATTAGGCACGGCATTGATGGTATTTATGAGAATTTAACACCTTTGCCTAAATTTATTATTGATGAAGCTAAATTTGGAGCTTCAAGATTAAACCCTAAAACAAAAGATGGACCTCAAATGAGCATTAAATGGATTTTATCAAGAGTTGATCAGTTAGGTTTTAAAGGAATAATTTCAGAAAAAATTGCTCAAGAAATTCATGATGCCGTGGACGAAAATGCTGTTGATAGAATTCTTACTAATATATCTAAAAATGGAAAGATTGACATGTTTTTAATTACAGATAACAGTTTAATAAAAATGGATGTTGAATAAAATTAATATATAAAAATATGGTTTTACGAGATAGTTTATTTACAGAAAAGCAATATTTAGATCAACTAACTAAATATTCACAGAGAAGTAAACAGCTGGAAAATAGTATTGATGAACTTCTTGAAGCGGAAAAGAAACATATTCAATTATATTCAGCTCCCAATAAGCAAGTTATTCATAATAAGTATAATACACTTTTTGGATGTAAATTAAATTCTTTTGTGACAAAATATTCAATGGGAGAAGATATAGTAAAACTGAAAAGTGATTATGATGATTTAGTAAAAATATTAAAGGATAACTGGACTGTTACAGGTGGATATGTACAGATGTTATGGATGTTATCCATAGGAATAATGTTAGATACAGATATTAATAATATACAGATATTATCAGATATGATAAATGATGAACATGTTGATGATTTTTTATACAATATGTTTATAAAATATAGACTGCCAAATTGGGAAAGAAATTCGAATACTATATTATTTCCAATTCCTTACCAAAGTATATTATCCATATTTATTAGCAGTAAACAAAGTAAGTTATTGGCTATTGACAAAATAGAGAAATATATCAAAAAAGAATGGTATCGGGGGCACTCTGATTGTTCATGGTATAATGATCATAAATATGGCATCGTTCATAACGGTTATTGGAGTTTTGAAAGCGGTGCATTAGTCAAGATATTAGGACTTGATGACAGTATTTTGAAAGGACAACCCTATTATCCATACGATATGGTTCATTGGGCAGATAGTCAAAAGTAAGTAACAACTAAAAACAAGATTGATATGAGTTATTATGTTCATGCTTATTTGGTAGATGCAGATAAAGTAAAAACCGTTTATGGTTCGCATGATATGGATTTGTTGAACCAATTATCTTCTTCACTGAAGGAGAAGTTAGACAGCTTAAATAATTACTTTGGAAGTGAAATAAGTCTGTCAGAAGATGCTTATAGTGTACTCACTGACATTGTAAACGGGGAGAAGCGTTCTCCCCACATGGCATTCATGTATGGATATGTATATGAAATAATCTGTGAATATTATGGACGAATCATCTATAATGCCGAGAACTTGTGGCAACTGGACGAACAGAGTACCTTTATACCTATTCCGCTCAGTAATGATTTTCCTTACATTATAAGCATTCCGGTGTCAGAATTGGAAATCAAGAAACAGCAATATACAGCGTTGGAAGCAGGAAACGGCATTGGTGATTATGACTATGAAGAAGAAATGGATGATTTGAATTTTATTTTTGATGAAGCCATTGAAGCCCGGAAAGATTTAATAATTACTGTTTATTGAAAAATGTATGAATGATTTTCAAACATCCAATCAGTTTAGTCTATCCATTGTATTTTTTCTAACTATTGATTGTAACTATGATTATACAATGGACTATATGGAAAACGTAGCCCGAAACTTTACCAAAAAATATCCGAGCTACCTTATCCATAAGAAAAGCGAAGACAAGATAAAGGCCTTTTTGACTGATAGGATGAAGGCTAAAGTGGAAACCTTTGTGAATGCAGAGGCAAAGAACGTGGCAGTAACCGAAGTGCGCGAAATAGCAGACCTGATAGCGGAATATGAAGGTGCAGAAAGTTCTTCATCTTTTGGAACCCATCCTACGGATTCCCCCTCTTTAGGAAACACCGGAGTGGAGCTTGTCATGAGCATGGATAACGGAGCATCGGACATCCGTCCCATCAATGTCGCCAAGCCCGCAGGCGCATTGGGGAAACCCAAGATAATGAAAAGAAGTGTCATCCGTGTAACCATGGAACTGGAAGTGCAGATGGAAACCAAACAATACTTGCAATTCCTGCAACAGATTCCGGACCTGTTCAGCCTGCATGAATTCCCCAATTTGAGATGCCGCGTGATATGCAACCAGAAAAAGGCAACAATCAACGAAGAGCCAGCACCGGTTGAAGTGAAGGTTTTGGATGACAGAAAATACCAGCGGTGGTTTGTTGCCTTTACCCTGTTGATGGTATGCTGCATGGGCGGAATCATAGCCCTGTTCTTTTCCATTCCGAACCTATACAAACAGGACATCCACTTCCTGCGGAATGATACGATTCATCAGGAGTTTTCCATCTCCAACAGCCGTATTGACTTGAAGGATGTAAGCCTGACGAATCATGGCGGGAAAGACACACTTGTCATCAAGGATAAAAAGATAATCATAGCCAAATAAAAAGCAATGGAAAATTCGATTCAGATACAAGGGATAAGAAACATGCTATCCCATAGCGGATGCCCGGAAGACCTGCTGGAAAGCTACCTGCAATTCCTACAAACCGAAGGCCAACAGGTGCAGATTGTCAGAGGAGAAGTCTTTGTGATGTACGAAAAGGAAGCGCAATACCGCAAGAGAAGGAATGAAAAGATGAAAGGAACCGTAACTTTCTGCAAAAACACGGAGAACGATACAGGGGAATACAATACAGGAGTGTTTATCGGGATGGAGTTTATCCAATGCTGCTTCAACCATGGGATTCCTGCACGGGTGCTGAATGTGCGGAGAGTACATGGGGAAGTGACGGAGATTGTCGTGGAGTTCGGGAAGTAGATGAAAGGAATACTCCTATTGCAGAGCTCCGGCCTAATAGTATGGGGGGAATTGATGGGAAAATCCCCCCCCCACGCACTTCATTGATATTTAATGATAGGAAGGATTACTCCTTCTTGGATGTTTTTTCATTATCCAGCCCCAATCGCTTGCA
>ERZ838118.3542-NODE-3542-length-14778-cov-2.728656_pt1 | contig 14778 bp, 9 predicted proteins | sample MGYA00519863_ERZ838118 | MGnify/ENA primary metagenome ERZ838118 (study PRJEB31850, sample SAMEA3708827) | human gut metagenome | biome: human gut; feature: human-associated habitat; material: faeces | place: China | collected 2014 ...
TGCCGGGTTCGAGAATGATTTCGAGGCCGGGGTGTCTTTGTTTGAAGCCCCGGAGGAGGTTAATCAAATGTGCGGTATCGTAATCTTTGCGGGTCATGAGGTGACCGCCTCCCATGTTCAGCCATTTGATATGGGGGAGCAGATGCCCGAATCGGTCTTCGACCTGTGCCAAAGTCTTTTCGAGGTCGTAGGAGGTGGACTCGCAGAGGGTGTGGAAATGAAGCCCCTCCACTCCCTGCGGAAGTTCAGGCAGCTTGTCGGCGGTTATTCCTAATCGGGAACCCGGTGCGCAGGGATTGTAGAGGTCGGTTTCTACCTCGGAATATTCGGGGTTGATACGCAACCCGCACGATACCCGATTGCCGTCGGCTACTACTTGGGGGTAAAACCGTTCGAATTGAGTCAGGGAGTTGAAGGTAATGTGGCTGCTGTATTTGAGTATTGTCGGGAAATCCCGCTCGGTATAGGCCGGTGAGTAGGTGTGTGCCGGACTGCCCATCTCCTCGAATGCCAGCCGTGCTTCGTGTATGGAGCTGGCTGTGGAGTGCGGAATATATTCCCGTATGACGGGGAATGATTTCCAAAGGGCATAGGCTTTGAACGCCAGTATAATATTTACTCCGGCGGCTTCTTTGACGGAGCGAATGAGAGCGAGGTTGCGGCGCAATAGTTCTTCTTCGAGAACATAGCAGGGCGATGGTATTTGCGATAGCGTATCGTGCATGACGTATGAAAATTATTCTATGATTGTGAACTTGGCGAATTTGAGCAGGAGCTGTTTGCGCCCGACGTTTTCAAATTCGACGGTTATTTTGCAGTTGTCTCCCGTATCTTCTATGGCTGTAACGGTTCCGTTTCCGAAGCGGGCATGGCAGATGAGTGTTCCTATTTCTACCTGCCCGGCAGCGGTTGCAACTGTGGATTGTGTCGTAGAATGGGTTTCACCTGTGGGTTTAGAGTCTATCTTAGTCAACCGTTTGCCCGGAGACGGAGCAACGAATGGTCTCGGTGCAGGTGTGCGATCTGTATTTTCTTCGTTCCATCGGGAAGTTTTGCGCGGTCTTTCCGTATCGAATGGAAATCGGTTCCACGATATGGTTTCTCTGGGAGACTCTTGTTTGGTTTGTACCGGCATATCGACGTATCGAGAATCGAGGTCTTTGATGAACCGGCTTGGAGGAGAGGAGACCGTTTGTCCGTTACGATAGCGGGAGAGGGCATACGTGAGGGTGCAGTTTTCTTCTGCGCGGGTGATGGCCACATAGAGCAGACGTCGTTCTTCTTCGATTTCCCGTTCACTGTTTTTACTCATGGCCGAAGGAAAGAGGTCTTCTTCTACTCCAACAATGAAAACTTGTTTGAACTCCAATCCTTTCGATGCATGGACCGTCATCAAGGTTACTTTGTCTTGCTCGGTTTCATCGCCGTTGTCTTGATCTGTCGCCAAAGAAATTTCGGCTAAGAAGTCGGATAGGGAGGTTTGTTCTTCTCCGGCTTCTTCGCGCAAGGCGCAAAATTCACGGACACCGTTCAAAAGTTCTTCGATGTTCTCTTGCCGGCTGATGTTTTCGGGGGTACGATCCGAGGAAATCTCTCCCCAAATACCCGACCGCTTGATAATCGTTTCCGCCAGTTCCGGTGTGTTCTTTTTATCGGCTTCGTAGCGTAATTCGTCTATGAGGTCCTTGAAAGTTTTCAACTTGTTCAATGTGCCGTTGTTAACGGCCAAGTTGTGGTCTATGGGGTCGGAAATCACATTCCATATACTGGATTCCTGCGAGTGTGCCCGTTCGATGAGTTTCGAGAGAGTGGTATTTCCGATTCCCCGTGCGGGATAGTTGATGACTCGTTTGAGCGCTTCTTCGTCATCGGGGTTTATCGTCAATCTGAAATAGGCGATGGCGTCCTTGATTTCTTTCCTTTGGTAGAACGACATGCCTCCGTAGATGCGGTAGGGTATGTTGCGCTTGCGCAGAGCCTCCTCCAATACACGGGACTGTGCGTTCGTGCGGTAGAGGACAGCGAAGTCGTTGTAATCACAGTGAGTCGTGAGACGCATTTCGGAAATACGGTTCGAGACGATAAAGCCTTCTTCGAAATCGGAATAGGCACTTATTACTTGTACTTTGTTCCCTTGTTCTTTTTCGGAGAATACTTGTTTGGGTATTTGCTCCTTGTTCTTGGCGATGAGGCTGTTGGCCGTATTGACGATATTTTGTGTGGAACGGTAGTTTCGTTCGAGTTTGAATATTTTCAATCCCGGGAACTCTTTACTCAGTCCGAGTATATTGTGGATATTCGCTCCCCGGAACGAGTAAATGCTCTGGGCATCGTCGCCCACCACGCAGATGTGATTGTGGCCTTTTCCTAACTGGCTGACGATGAGGTGTTGGGCGAAATTGGTATCTTGATACTCGTCTACCAAGATGTAGGCGAACAGGTCGCGATAGTGTTGCAGCACGTCGGGGTGATCCCTGAAAAGTATATTGGTATTGAGCAGCAGGTCGTCGAAATCCATTGCCCCCGACACGAAACAGCGTTGTCGGTAGATACGGTATATTTCGTGAATGAGGGGCCGTTTCGAACGAGTATCCATCTCGATAAGTTCCCGGTTTCGCGCATAGGCTTGCGGTTCGATGAGGGCGTTTTTCGCATGGGAAATAATCGCCTGCACGGTTGAGGGTTTGTATGTCTTATCGTCGAGTTGAAGTTCTCTGATAATGCTTTTTATAAGCGACAGGGAATCGGAGGCATCGTAGATGGTGAAGTCGTGACGATAACCGAGCCGGTCGGCATTGGCTCGAAGTATGCGGGAGAAAATGGAGTGAAACGTCCCTGCCCACAAGCGTTGAGCTGTCTCTGTCCCTACCAATGCGGCGATGCGTTCTTTCATTTCGTTGGCCGCTTTGTTGGTGAAGGTGAGTGCCAGCAGCCGGTAGGGTGGATATCCCATTTGCAGCAGGTGTGCTATTTTGTAGGTAAGTACTCTTGTTTTACCCGATCCGGCTCCGGCGATAACCAATTCCGGTCCATCGGTATAGAGCACAGCTTCGCGTTGCTGGTCGTTCAGACTGTTCAGAAAATCTTGTTCCACTTTTCTTTTCCTTTGCTTCGTGCAAAGATAGTGTAAAGGGTTAATAGAAGCAAGCCTCGGTTTTGTCTGTGTGTTATCTATTTTTTTGAGATTTATTTCGAGAATCATACTTTCGTCATTGCATAACTGAGTTTTATTTCTTCTTTTCAAATACTGTATTGGTGGTGGCGGAGTTTTATTCTTGGTTCATTCTTCTCAACAGTGAGAAGAACGAACCGTTCGGGCTGCTGTTTTTATTAACCCCTCCGTCCTTGCGGACACCTCCCCTATATTTTGCGTTGCAAAACACAGGGGAGGAGGGTGATAGTAACCCTCCGCTCATTGCAGTGCGATACTCCGCATACGGGGTACGGCAAGGGAAGAAGTGGAATCATACTGAATTTTCGTCCGGCTTTATTTCCGATATAAAAAGGAGGTATCCCATTTATCTGGGATACCTCCTCGAATGATATGAAATGTTGCGTTTATTTGCGATAAGCAGCTATCATTTCGGGATTGAAGCGTTCGATAAACGCGGCGTGTTTGGCAACTTCTGCCTCACCGAAGTTAATGTATACTTCGGCCGACTGCCGGAACGATTCGTTACGAGTGGCATCGTTGAGCAGGAGGTGTCCCATGATGACATGGCCGGCCATTTCGACCATGCGGCGTGCTTGGAAGTCGATGTATTCGTTGTCTTTCGTTGCAGTGACGGTTTCGACAGCTTTTACGTAGGCGGCTTTCATCGCTTTGAGGCGGTCGCGCAGAGGTTCCAGTTCGGGCGCGATTTCAGCAGCTTCGTATGCTTCGATCTGATGCAGATATGTGCCGGTGGTGACGTGGCGAATAGCTGCCACGACTTGCAACTGGGTGGTTCCTTCGTAGATAGAAGTGATGCGGGCATCGCGGTAGATGCGTTCGCAAGCGTAGTCTTTCATGAAACCGGACCCTCCGTGTACTTGCACGCAGTCATAGGCGTTTTGATTACAGAATTCGCTGGACATGCCTTTCGCCATAGGGGTGAATGCGTCGGCCAATTTTTGGTAGGCTTTCATTTCGGCACGTTCTTCGGGTTCGAGCGAGCGTTCTTTGGCAATGTCTTCGTATGCTTTGTACATGTCTACGAATCGTGTCGTTTCGTAAAGCAGCGAGCGTGATGCGTCGAGTTTGGCTTTCATCAAAGAGAGCATTTCGAAAACGGCGGGGAACTCGATGATGGCTTGCCCGAATTGTTTGCGGTCGCGTGCATAGGCAATGGCTTCGCGGTATGCCGCTTCGGAAACGCCGACAGATTGTGCGGCGATACCGAGACGGGCTCCGTTCATCAATGCCATGACGTATTTGATAAGACCCAATTTGCGGCTTCCGCAGAGTTCGGCTTTGGCATTTTTGAACACCAATTCGCAGGTGGGAGACCCTTTGATACCCATTTTGTTTTCGATACGGCGAACGGTTACACCGCCGTCGTTGCGGTCGTAGATGAACATGGAGAGTCCGCGACCATCTTTGGTTCCTTCTTCGGAACGGGCCAGCACGAGTGCAATGTGTCCGTCACCGTTGGTGATGAACCGTTTCACTCCGTTGAGATACCAGCAACCGTCGGCCTCGCTGTATGTGGCTTTGAGCATGACGGCTTGCAAGTCGGAACCGGCATCGGGTTCGGTGAGGTCCATCGCCATAGTTTCGCCGGCGCAAACGCGCGGCAGGTATTTTTGCTTTTGTTCTTCATTGGCAAATTCGTAAATGGTTTCGGCGCAGTCTTGCAATCCCCAGATGTTTACGAATCCGGCATCGGCACGGCTTACCATGTCGGCAGCCATGATGTAGGGAACCAACGAGAAGTTAAGCCCGTTGTAGCGACGGGGGATAGAGATACCCATCAATCCGGCTTTTACCAGAGCGTCGAGGTTTTTTTGCGTGCCTTTGGCATATACGACGTGTCCGTCGACAACGTGCGGACCTTCGTGGTCTACGTCTTCGGCATTGGCTGCAACGATTTCGCCGCTTATCTCGCCTGCTATTTCGAGCACTTTTTCATAACTATCCATGGCGTCTTCGAAATTGAAGGGCGCATAGTCGTATTTTTCGGCATCGGAGTAATTCCGTTCCCGTAAAGCCACCAGCTTCTTCATGAGCGGGTGGTTCAAGTGATGTTTGAGATCACTGTTATCTAAATAAAAATTAGCCATTGTTCTGTATTATTTATTGTATTATAATTTAACTCTCTATCTTTGATTTGTCACAAGACTTTGTCTTATCGACAGAATCGAAAGTATGTTTTATTTGGAGTTTTTCTTATAATATTTGATCAGCTTCGGAATTACTTCTTCGACCGTACCCGTGATCACATAGTCGGCTATCGTATTGATAGGTGCGTTAGGATCGCTGTTGATAGAGATGATGATGGAGCTGTCTTGCATACCGGCGATGTGTTGTATCTGCCCAGAGATACCGCAGGCGATATAGAGCTTGGGGCGAACCGTGACACCGGTTTGTCCGATTTGACGTTCGTGCTCGATGTATCCGGCGTCGACCGCAGCGCGGGAAGCTCCTACCTCGGCTCCCAATGTAGCCGCCAAGTCGAACAGCATGTCGAAGTTTTCTTTCGATCCCATACCGTAACCGCCGGCTACGATGATGGATGCGCCTTTGACGTTGGCTTTGGATTTTTCCATTTGGCGATCAATGACTTCTACCACAAAGTCGGTGTCGGAAACGTATTTTTTCGGATCCAGTTTAACAACTTCTCCTTTGTAAGCGGGATCGTAAATTTCTTTTTTCATCACGCCTTCGCGAACCGTAGCCATTTGAGGACGGCATTCGGGGTTAACGATCGTCGCTACGATGTTGCCTCCGAAAGCGGGACGAATCTGATACAACAGATTTTCATAGGTCTTATTGTTCTTTTTGTCCTCGTGGGGACCTATTTCCAATGCGGTGCAGTCGGCCGTGAGTCCGCTGTGCAGCGAAGAGGAAACCCGCGGACCGAGGTCGCGACCGATACTGGTGGCTCCCATCAGGCAAACCTGAGGTTTCTGTTCTTTGAATAAATTTACCAATACCGAGGTATGTGGCAACGAGGTGTAGGGGTAGAGGCGAGGATCGTCTACGGTATAGACGGTATCGACTCCATAGGGGAATACTTGTTTTTCCACACCGTCGAGGTTGCTACCGATCACCAGTGCTTCGAGTTTACAATTCAGTTGATTGGCCAGCGAGCGACCTTTTGTGAGCAGTTCGAGGCTCACATCGGCGATGATGCCGTCTTCTATTTCGCAATATACAATCAGATTGTTCATAATCGTTAGTTTTTTAGTTCATAGTACACGGGCATTAACCAATCGTGTGGTTGGCGATCAATTCTTTGACAAGGTCTTCGATTTCGTTGTCGGCAGCCGTGAGTTGTTTGCTTTCCTTTGCTTGGAATACAACGTTTTGTACGGCTTTTACTTTGGTGGGAGAACCGGCAAGACCTACTTGATCGAGGTCGGCATCGACATCGTTTACACTCCATTCGTAAAGGTTGAGGGCCGGACGCTGTTCATAGAGTTTCAAGCATTCTTCGCTCAGTCCTTGTTTTTCGCTCGGTGTCTTGGCGTATTTGTAACGTTGTATGAGCTTCGCGTTGCGAGGACGGCATTCATCGGCCGAACCGTTGACCGTGATGACTGCGGGCAGGGGAACTACGACGGTTTCTACCCCGCGTTCGAGACGACGTTTCACGGTGGCTTTCCCGTTTTCTATGTTCAGAATTTGCTCGGCATAGGTGACTTGGGGGATTCCCAATTTTTCGGCGATTTGAGGGCCTACCTGAGCCGTGTCGCCATCGATGGCTTGACGACCTCCCAAGATAATATCATAATCTTTGATTTTGCGTACGGCACACGATAGTGCGTAAGACGTAGCCAATGTGTCGGCTCCGGCAAAGGCTCGGTCGGTCAATACGATACCTCCGTCCGCTCCACGGAATAAACCTTCCCGAATAATTTCGGCGGCACGAGGAGGACCCATCGTAAGCAGGGTAATCGTCGATCCCGGGTTTTGTTCTTTCAGTTGCAGAGCCTGTTCCAAGGCATTCAAATCTTCGGGGTTGAAGATAGCAGGCAAGGCGGCACGGTTGATCGTTCCGTCCTCTTTCATGGTATCCTTCCCCACATTTCTGGTATCGGGCACTTGTTTTGCCAATACTACGATTTTAAGACTCATAATTTAATGTGAGATTTATGATTTATAAATATTCGTATATTCTGTGTCGATTCATTGACTCGCAAAATTACAAAAATGATTGTTATTTTCAATCTTTTAGGCGAAAAAACCGTTATGCCGCCCGGCGAGAACAGATGATCGGACGGTATAACGAGCCGGGGTTTTATTCGACGGGCTTATTCGTAGCTGCTGCCGTCGAAACAGTGCGTGCAGATACATTCCTTAGGAAGCCCGATCGATTCGACCAGCGTTTCTAACGGGTTGAATTTTAATGAGGTAATGTTCAGCTTTTTACAAATGCAGTTTACCATACAATTGTATTGGGGCGACCCGGTGCGTGCATAAGCTGCGACATTTTTATCGGGGTTACCCTCTATCTCGGCGATGGTGCGACGGGTAATAAGCTCCATTTCGCTTTTGGAGGCTGTGAAGTTAAGAAACTTACACGGGTACAGGAGAGGGGGGCAACTGATGCGCATGTGAACTTCTTTGGCTCCATAGCGGTAGAGATCGGATACATTGTCTCTCAGTTGCGAACCGCGGACGATGGAGTCGTCGCAGAATACGACCCGTTTTCCGTCGAGCATGCTTTTGTTGGGTATGAGTTTCATTTTGGCTACCAGCTCGCGCATGGCTTGATTGGAAGGGGTGAAGCTGCGAGGCCAAGTGGGGGTATATTTGACGATACCTCTCCGGTAGGGAATTTGTTTACCTACGGCATATCCGAGAGCCATGCCTACACCGGAATCGGGGATGCCGGAGACGAAATCGGCTTCGATGTCGTCTTTTTTACCCATTTCGAAGCCAGTGTGAAAGCGCATCTCTTCGACATTCTTCCCTTCGTATTCGCAGGCGGGATATCCGTAATATACCCATAGGAAGGAGCATATCTGCATTTTTTTACCGGGCTGGTTGAGCGATTCGTAACCGTCGGCTGTCAACCGGACGATTTCTCCGGGTCGTATGTCATAACAGAGTTCGTATCCGAGGTTCGGGAAGCTGCATGTTTCGGACGATACGGCGTAGCCGTTATCTCCCCGCCCGACGAGAATAGGCGAACGACCGTACTTGTCGCGAGCGGCGATAATGCCTTGCTCGGTGAGTAAAAGCATGGAACAAGACCCTTTGATTTTTTCCTGTACCAAGCGGATGCCATCGACATAGTCTTTTCCTTGACTGATAATCATCGAAACCAATTCGGATTGGTTGATGATATTGTTACTGTGTTCGCTGAAATGGTTTCCGCTCGCCAGTAGTTCTTTTTCGAGTTCTTCTACGTTGTTTATTTTGGCGACGGTAACGATGGCGAATTTTCCTAAATGGCAACTGATGATGATGGGTTGTGCATCGGTATCGCTGATGACACCGATTCCCGAATTACCAGAGAATTCGGGAAGTTCGGCTTCGAATTTCGAGCGGAAGTAGGAGTTTTCTATATTGTGGATCGCCCGTTTGAAAACGCCATTTTCATACGTCACGATACCGGCACGTTTCGTACCTAAGTGCGAGTTGTAATCTACGCCATAAAAAAGGTCGGTAACGCAAGATTCTTTTTTTATGGTACCAAAAAATCCTCCCATAATGTAATGTTGTCGTGTTGATTATTATTTGATTAAACGAACAGAGCGAGAGGGACATTGTTTCCCTCCCGCCCTGCGGAATATACTTTTTATTTGGTGTGCTGTTCAACCCATTTGCGGGCATTGACAAAAGCCTCGATCCACGGGGTAATCTCGTCGGTTTTTCTGTCGGCAGGATAATGTCCGCACTGCCAGGGGAATATGGCTCGTTCGAGGTGGGGCATCATGGCCAAATGGCGGCCGTCGGCCGAAGCGATACCAGCTATACCGTAAGGCGAGCCGTTGGGATTTGCCGGGTAAGCGTCGTAGGTATATTGGGCTACGATATTGTATCTTTCTTTGGCGTAAGGCAACTCGAATTTACCTTCTCCGTGGGCAACCCATATACCGAGTTTCGAGCCCGATAACGAGCCGAACATGACAGAGTTGTTTTCGGGAATTGTCAATCCGATGAACTGAGATTCGAATTTGTGCGAATCGTTGTGTCGCATTTTGGGCTTTTGTTCGTGGTCGGGGGTGAGCAGTCCCAATTCTACCATGAGCTGGCAGCCGTTGCAAATACCGAGACTCAAGGTGTCGGGGCGGTTATAGAAACGGTCGAGTGCAGCTTTGGCTTTTTCGTTCCAAAGGAATCCTCCTGCCCAGCCTTTTGCCGAACCGAGTACATCGGAATTTGAGAATCCACCGCAGTATACAATCATGTTGATATCGTCGAGCGTTTCGCGGCCACTGATGAGGTCGGTCATATGTACATCTTTCACATCGAATCCCGCCAAATAGAGCGAATAGGCCATTTCTCTATCTCCATTAACACCCTTCTCACGAATGATGGCTGCTTTCACACCGGATCGTGTGCGACGATCGGCCGAGATACCGTATTGGGCGAGCGTTCCCGTGAACGAATCGGGGAAACGGAATTGCAGCGGTTGTTCCTTGTAGTTGAGGAAGCGGTCTTTGGCTGCTTTTTCTCCGCTTTGTTTGCGGTCGAGCAGATAGGACGACTCGAACCATACGTCGCGCAAATGATCGATGAAGAATTGATAATCGGCTCCGTCCTTGTGTATGAGCAGATGGCGTTCGTCACAGGGACGAGCCAGACGGATAAACGCTACGCCGGCTTTTTTCAATATCTTTTCGACTTCGTCGGTTTTTTCTACTTGAATCAAGATACCCGGGTTTTCGCTGAACAATATCTTAACAAGGTCTTTTTCGGGGATTTCGTCCAACGAAACTTCCAAACCGCCTTCGGTATTGGCAAAATTCATTTCGAGCATCGTGGTTATCATACCGCCGGCGGAGATATCGTGCCCTGCCAGAATCAACTCTTTGTTAATTAATTCTTGGACGGCATTGAACGCGTTGGCAAAGTATTCGCTGTCTTGTACAGTGGGAACTTCTTTACCTATTTTGTCGAGCGATTGGGCGAACGCCGAGCCTCCTAATTTGAGCTTGTCGAACGAGAAATCGATGTAGTAGATCGTACTGTTGACTCCCGTGCGGAGGACGGGAGATACGACTTTACGTATATCCGAGACTTCGGCTCCTGCCGAGATGATGACCGTACCGGGCGAATAGACTTTGTCCTTTCCGTATTTCTGAGTCATGGACAGACTGTCTTTTCCGGTGGGGATATTGATTCCGAGCGAGCAGGCAAAATCGCTGCATGCTTCGACTGCCCGATATAGGCGGGCATCTTCGCCTTCGTTTTTGCAGGGCCACATCCAGTTGGCACTAAGCGAAACGCTGTCTAAACCTTCGGAGAGCGGAGCCCAAACGATGTTGGTGAGGGCTTCGGCGATGGAGAGAACAGATCCTGCGGCGGGATCGACCAATGCCGCTTGCGGCGCATGGCCGATAGAGGTGGCGATACCGGCGCGTCCCCGATAGTCGAGGGCAACTACTCCGCAGTCACTTAATGGGAGTTGTATCTCTCCCTGACATTGTTGGCGGGCAATTTTTCCGGTAACGGAACGGTCTACTTTGTTGGTGAGCCAGTCTTTACAAGCGACTGCTTCGAGTTGGAGCACACGTTCCACATATTCGTCGAGTTGCGTTTGGTCGTATGTTACATCTTCGTAAGTTTCTTCGACTGTTTTGTCTGTCATGACGGTACGGGGAGCTTTCCCGAACATGTCTTCCATCGCCAAGTCGATGGGCTTAACACCATCGGTCTGTTCGAATACGAAGCGATGGTCGCCTGTGGTTTCGCCTACTACATAGAACGGAGCCCGTTCGCGGTCGGCGATTTGACGAATGTGCTCGATGTCTTCTTCCCGAATGACGATACCCATACGCTCCTGACTTTCGTTACCTACGATTTCTTTGGCCGATAGGGTGGGGTCACCGACGGGTAATTGATCCATGTGAATCAATCCGCCAGTTTCTTCTACCAACTCGGAAAGTGCATTCAAATGACCTCCGGCTCCGTGGTCGTGAATCGAGACGATGGGATTTTCCTCGGCTTCGGACATCGCCCGAATAACATTGGATACCCGTTTTTGCATTTCAGGATTGGCTCGTTGTAGGGCGTTCAGCTCGATGGCATTGTCGTATTGTCCGGTTTCTACCGATGAGACTGCTCCTCCACCCATACCGATACGATAGTTGTCACCACCCATTACCACTACTTTTTCCCCGGCTACGGGCGTGCCTTTAAGTGCGTCGCGCATATTGGCGAATCCTACACCACCGGCGAGCATAATGACTTTGTCGAAAGCAAATTTTTTACCGTTCTCGGCGTGCTCGAATGTTAGTAGGGAGCCGCAGATGAGGGGTTGTCCGAATTTGTTTCCGAAATCAGAAGCTCCATTAGAGGCCTTAATCAATATTTGTTCGGGCGTTTGATAAAGCCACGGACGAGGTTGCATGGAGCCTTCTTCCCATTCCCGTCCTTCTTCCGTACGGGGATAGGCCGTCATATAAACAGCCGTTCCGGCAATAGGTAGGCTGGCACGTCCGCCACCGAGTCGGTCGCGTATTTCTCCTCCCGTACCAGTGGCAGCTCCGTTGAAGGGCTCTACGGTCGTGGGGAAATTGTGTGTCTCGGCTTTTAACGAGATGACTGTTTTGATATCTTTTATTTCGAAAAAGTCGGGTTGTTGGGGATTTATCGGAGCGAACTGCTCGACGGTAGGTCCGGCATTGAAAGCCACGTTGTCTTTGTATGCCGAAACCAACCGATTGGGATTATATTCCGAGGTCTTTTTTATCAATTTAAAAAGTGAACTTTCTTTTTCTTGACCGTCGATGATGAAGACACCGTTGAAAATTTTATGAAGGCAGTGCTCGGAATTGACTTGCGAGAATCCGAAAACTTCGCTGTCGGTTAGTTTCCGTCCGATTTTTTTACTTAGGTCGTTCAGATAGTTTATTTCGTCGGGGCTGAGGGCCAGACCTTCCTGTTCGTTATATGCGGCAAGATCGTCGATGTACACAATGGGATCGGGTTGTTTGTCGATGTCGAAAATTTTACCGTCGATACCGTTGTACAACCGTTGTAGCATTTTGTCGAATTCGGCAGAACCATTTGTTACAGGGAAAAATTCCTCGATGCGAGAGATACCGGTGAGTCCCATGTTTTGAGTAATCTCTACGGCATTGGTGCTCCACGGGGTAATCATCTCTTTACGGGGCCCGATAAACCAGCCCTTCAACGTTGAATCAGGGAGAAGCTCGGCATTGTCGAAAAGCCATGATAATTTTTTAGTCTCATCTGCCGAAAAGCTGTGATCGGCCTGAACTGCAATAATGTTTTGAACGGAGGTTTTGAAAAAAATGACCATTGTGTCTTGTTTTTTAGTGGCATGTCTGTTTTTCTTTTTCCCGACTGAAAAATCGAGACAAAGAAAACGTATTTATTTTCGTTGCAAAATTAAGGAAAAACCCTCGTCCACTCAAAAAAAATAGGACAAAACAGTTCCTAATTTTTGGATATTATTCCTTGATGTTCGATTTTTCGAGTATAGGGGAGGGGGTGACTCAACGAGACTCTCAAATGAGGGAAGAGGAGGACGAGTCTTTTCTCTGTATTTGGTACGGTCGAATATAGGGGCATTTTTGCGTTGTGGTTGATGTATGCCTTTTTGCTGTGTCCAACCTTGCCTATGTTCGATAAAATAAGATAGGCGGCTGTTCAACAGAACTAAAATAAATTTTGTTCTGTGTTCACCTTTCACTATCTTTGCTTCACGAATCGAGAATAGGTTGTGCATAGGCATCTTCAAGAAAATAGGGGTTTGCCTTTTTCTTATGCCGTTTTTGACGGACAATAGAGGTGAGCTTTTGTTTTACAGGAGCAAAAATGAAATTTATTTTGTGTCAATGTCATACTATTTTGTGATTTATACCGTATTTCAATAGAATAAGGTAGTTTTTAGACTTTATGGACTTAACGCTATATACTATAATTCGAGGCTTAGCCATAGGCATATTGGTGTCGGCGCCGATGGGACCGATAGGGATATTGTGTATACAGCGTACGTTGAATAAAGGGCGATGGTCGGGCTTCGTGACAGGATTGGGTGCTGCATTATCCGATTTGATATATGCATTGCTTACGGGCTTAGGCATGTCTATCGTCATCGATTTTATAGAGGCTAATCAAAATATTTTGCAGATTTTGGGCAGTTTGGTTTTGGTGGGGTTCGGGTTGTATCTGTATCGCCAGAATCCGGCCAAGAATATTCGTAAAGCCAATTCTTCCATCAATACGTTTACGCAGGATTTCATTACGGCGTTTTTATTGACTTTTTCCAATCCTCTGATATTATTTCTTTATATAGGCCTATTTGCCCGGTTTAATTTTTTCTTGCCCGAATCACAATTGGGGCATCATGTGGTGGGTTATCTGTCTATTTTGTTAGGAGCTGTCAGTTGGTGGTTCCTGATAACTTACGTCATCAATAAGGTTCGTGCCCGTTTTAATGTGCGTAGTATTTGGTTAATAAATAGGGGAATCGGGATTATCATCATTATTATGTCTATTGTGGGATTTGTTTGGGGAATAAAAGATTATTTTTTGTATAATTTATAAACATCATGAAAAAAGTTATTGAAGTTCCATTTGTTGCCGGATTGTGCGACAAACCTTTGTCGCAGGTTTCCGAGATTTTGGAGGCACAGGGTGTGCGGCAGGCGATAGATTGCGTCGATTGGCCGAACGAGTTTCCGTATAAGCCTATTACCTCTTTTTATATAGCTCGTGATAAGGAGTGTCTCTACATCAATTATTTTGTAAAGGGCAATTATTTGCGGGCTGTGAACAGTACCGATAATTCTCCTGTCTGGGAGGATAGCTGCGTAGAGTTTTTCGTGCAGATACCGGGTGAGAAGTATTATTATAATTTCGAGTTCAACTGTATAGGAACGGCTTTGGCTGCCCGTCGCACCGGGCGGGAAGATGCCGAGCACTTCTCAGCCGATAAAATGGCTAAAATCAAACGTTATTCGTCGGTCGGTAATAAACCGTTTTGTGAGATGGAGGGGCTTTTCTCGTGGAATTTATTGGTCGCCATACCTTTTGAACTTATAGGGCTTGACGGCGGGCAGTTGCCGGAGAGTCTCTCTGCTAATTTCTATAAATGTGCCGATGGATCGTCTTTGCCTCATTATTTGAGCTGGTCGCCGATACCTATCGAAAAGCCCGATTTTCACCGTCCCGATTATTTCGGGGAATTGAGATTCAGATAGAAAATCGATCGTAAATAAAAAAAGCCTCTGTATTCAGAGGCTTTTTTTATTTCGGAAGCCAATCGGGTAGCTATAAGGTTTAGCCATAAATTTCTTTTTAACAAACTCTCTCCGAAGAAACGATAGATTTTTCGGTTTCTCTTCCATATTCCTTTGCTTGTCGAAGATTCAACAATTTCGATTTAACCCCTCCGTCCTTCGGACACCTCCCCTATATTTTGCGTTACAAAA
>ERZ838118.3552-NODE-3552-length-14750-cov-5.043961_pt1 | contig 14750 bp, 8 predicted proteins | sample MGYA00519863_ERZ838118 | MGnify/ENA primary metagenome ERZ838118 (study PRJEB31850, sample SAMEA3708827) | human gut metagenome | biome: human gut; feature: human-associated habitat; material: faeces | place: China | collected 2014 ...
GAAGGCGAATAAAGCCATTAATTTGAAAATATTCTTCATGTCTTCTTTTTATTTTATCGTTATTTAATACGGTTTACTTTAATATTCAATGTCCGTTCCGACGGTTGCCCGTCCACTCCTTCCAGCACAAGCGGAAAGATAAATGGACTGCCTTTATCCGCAGGAATCAATGAGGCGTCTATCGTAACCACTATATCGGCTTCACTACCGGGAGTGATCACTTCCGGTTCCGTACTGAAAGTAGCGAATACCGGAAGGTGGGAAGCCGACAAGCGCAACGGTTTGTCGCCGCTGTTACCGCACAGAATCCGTTCCGAAGGACGCTTTCCGGCAGCCACTTCGCGAAATTCCATCCGGTTTTGTTTCAGTCTCAACTTTCCCATTGCATATGGATAACGTGCCCATTCATCCGCTCCGGGAAGCACATTTCCTCTCAATGTGAGGCGTGCCGCCGGCAGACTGTCTGAAGAAGACAGATAGATGAAAGCATTCGTGTCGATTGTTCCCGGATGATTCTTCGGAGTGTAAGTCAGTGCTATCACTCTTGTTTCGCCCGGAAGAATCTCTCCCATACGGACATCAGCCGCCGTGCAGCCGCAAGTTGTCCGTACACGGGTAAGCTTCACGGTTTTGCTGCCTACGTTCGTACAGGTGAAACGATACGTCTGCGGAGCATCGTCTTCGGTTAATGTGCCAATGTCCAACACCGTCCGATCAAAACACAGAATCCCTTCTTCCTGCAAAGCGGAACGGACATTCCGGGCTTCTACCACCCGGAACGGTCCGACAACCGCACAACATATAAATAACCGTATCCAAATAATGGGTTTCATTGAATATCAAAATTACATCCAACCGTTGTCATTGGCTTTTTTACGAACTGTCACGGTGATTGTCTGGTCCGTTCCGTTGCTCACTTTCACCGTGATACGAGTTGCTCCGGTTTTTACGCCGGATACCTCCATCAGCGTACCTGTTACCTTTACCGTAGCGATAGCTGTATCAGCAGATGTGCAAGTATAAGTCAGATTCTCACCTTTTATGAAGTAGGAAGCAAGATTCACCGTCGAAGTTGCTGCTTCTGACACATACACGTTAGGCACTACCATATCCGAACCGCTGCCGTCGATTTTGTTCAACAACTGTCCGGCGTTTGCCAGCCCCTTACCCATTTTTCCGATGTATCTCGACAACTCTACTTTCGTAGCGGAAGCTCCGTGAGTAAGATGGTTACGATAGAACCGTTTCACTGCTCCAGTGCTATAATAGGGATCCAGCGGCTCCGCTGATTCTTTCAGCAATTCAATAAACTCAGTAGCTTTAAAATGGCGACGTTGCTTAACGGCATATGACAATCCCAATGCAGCTACTCCCGATACATGCGGGCAAGCCATAGAAGTACCGTCCATATATCCGTATGCAGGTTGACCGTCCTTCATCAATGTAGAAAGAATAGAACCGGAATAGATACCGTCTTTCCATATTTCAGGATCATTCTTTCCCACCGGATTATAATATTCCGTATCACCGCCCGGAGCCGAGATCGTCACTTCCTTACCATAGTCAGTATAAGAAGCCGGAGTAAAGTCGGCAGCTACCGCACTCACTGATATACATTTAGAGTAAGCAGCGGGGAAAGAAGGCATAGCCGCATATTCATTGCCGGAAGCGAAAATTGCCAGACCACCGTCGATCACCCCATTGGGAGAACCAGCGTTATTGATGAAGTAATCCAACGCTTCTTTTTCCAGCGGATAAAGTTCCGACCATTCTTCTTCCGAACCCGGACCCGGCACATATCCGTCTACCAGACTTGCCAAAGCAGAGTTATATCCCCAGCTACATTGCAGGATAACGGCTCCATTGTCGGCTGCATATTTGATAGCCCGTGCCTCACCGTCAAGACTCACACCATAATTACCAGAAAACACCTGACATGACATAATCTTCACGCCCGAATTAGGGCTACCATCGCCACCGGCGATACCACAAACGCCTTTACCATTACCGTTCATAGCAGCAATCGTACCGGCAACGTGTGTACCGTGTCCTGAATCGCTGATATCCTGCCATGTAATGACAGGCGAATTGTTTACGAAGTTGTAGCCGTACTGATCATCCTCATAACCGTTACCGTCGGCATCTTTACCGGCATACAATTTTTCGCCTTCGTTAATCCAAATATTATCTATTAAGTCGGGATGAGTATTCATGACGCCTTCGTCCAGCACGGCAACAATAATAGACGGGTCGCCCGTACATTTCTTCCATGCTTCCGCACAACCGACATCACATCCTGCTATCGAACCATTCTGCAGTTCATTCTGATTATCAAACGCATTAACTCCGCTGTTGATATAATGCCATTGATATGACAGGCCGGGATCATCGAATATGCTTTCTGTTTCCCCCGCACGCGTAGTTGCCTTTTGTATCAAAGCGCTTTCGCTGATATAAGTGCGATAAGATTGTTTCTTGTAAGCACGTTGAATGCGGCTGTTTGCCTGTACTTTGGAAACCTCACCCAACTGACTGAGCCGGCGGGCTGCTTCTTTCACATCCGTATTTTCATCAAACTTCACCCGATACCACAGATGCAATCCTGCGGTGCGGGTCCGTTCTTCATTTCTGGGATCTACCGGAAATATACGTTCAAAATGATAAGCCCCCAGAATAGCCAATACCTCGTCGGTAGAAGGAATCCCGGAACGGGTCATAGCTCCCCCGCTTCTGGTAGCAACCGCAAGAGTCCGGTCAAGGATCTCCGTCATTGCCGGGTCGAACTTTATCAGCAATTCACCGGAAGTGACATCCGTCGGAAGTTGGACTTCCGTCCCCCCTGTCGGGGTGGACGGTTGTTCAATCAGCTCTTGTTCCGAGCAGGCAGTCAGCGTCAAGGCAAACAGTGCTGTATATAAGAATTTATTCTTCATTGTTCCTTATTAAATTATTCTTGTTAATGATATTTATTCTACTGTATCCGATAATACAAATACTTTGTAATACAACGGATAAGCTACGCCGTCAACCTTTTGGTTTGTTCCAGGGTCTTCACTGCCGTAGTAGTAAGAATAATCGTAGTTCACGAGTTCTACATTGCTGAATCCAACTTCATCGCCAGAAGAATTCTTACCACCTTCCTGCTGGTTGAATACCATTACTTCCGGATGCCAGTATGCAAAGTACGGATGGAACAACAACCAATTCGGTATTTTACCCGTCATGAAGTTCAGGTTGATATGCAATGTACGGGCAAATGGTAATACACGTGGAATATCCTGCCCGGTCACTGCCTCCTGATTCTGATAAACAACTTCGTTGTCATCCGACAACAACCATTGACAAGTATCTTTAGATATTTTATACTCATAAATAGATGAAGTTTCGTCCAGTTGCTCTTTGCTAAAGAAGTCACTTTCCTGATAAGTAAGTGGTTGACCCGCTGCCTCCAATGCCCTCCTTACCTCTTCGTCGGTAGGAAGTTCCCCCTCAAAGAAGTTATACGACAGTTCCACTGAAATAAGTTTATCCCATGTCAACAGTTTCAAGAAAGCATCTTTTTGCGTCTGGTCTTCAGAGATATTTACATGTAAACCGACATCTCTACCGTTATACTTGCCTCCGCTAATAAGACTTAAATCACGCAATACATCCGTAGCACGACATCCGGTCAACGATAGACCCTTCAACTTACCGAAATTATCTTTATTCACCACATCTGTAATCACAGACAATGACGGGAAGTTGTTACTTCTCAAATCCAATGTTTCCAGCGTATTGCCTAACTTAACAAAATTGTCGGGAAGAGCATTGATACCAATAGCCACCACTGTCAAGTTCTTCAGATATTGCAATTCACCGATTTCTTCTCCCATCAAGATTGTACGTATCTGATTATTTTCATTACTCTGAACAGTGAATGATTCCAGATATTTCAGATGACGGATTTCCTTCGGTAATGATTCACCATCTTGCAGGTTAATCATCGTGAAACTTACAGAACGTACACGACCAACTGCTTCTTCCGGCATATGCTCCATTTCCTTATCCGTAGCTTCCCAAAGCGTCACATTCGACCAGTTCATCATATTTTCGCTGGCATCAATCTGCATCATAGACTGAAGTTTGTTATTGATAGTAATCACGGCTAACGAGTCACCCGAACGGTTATCTTCAATCTTCATGGCAGCTTCCTGTCTCACGGTCAGCACGACTGCATCTATCTTATTACCGTTTTCATCAACCAAGTCATTCACATCCTCGTCCTTTACCGGAACCAGACGAACCCTAGCTATTCGAGTATAAGGAACTACATTCATACCCCAGCGGAAATCCACCTTTAAGGTACGCGGACGCGCTCCACGGTCTAATTTCAATGCATCCAAAGCATCCTTTTTCACTAAATTCAGCCAGTCTTTACGGTCACTCTCCGCATCCGCTTTTTGCTCATCTGTCATAGTTGCCTCTTCAGCGAAGGAATAATCTATCCTTTCTATTTTAAACTCGACATTCGTAGAGATAGTACTTTTGAAAACACGGTCGTCGTAACGATCCGAGCTAGCAATTTTCACTTCCGGTTCTTTTATCAGGATTTGCTTGCTAAAACCGAATTGTGTAACCGTTACTTTTTGAGGTGTTCTGCCATTCATAGCGAAAAGTATTTCCGTGGTACGTGCAAGGTTCACCAGTGAGGAGTCAATAGCGACCTCACATACTGCCGAACCGATACCGTTGGCAGGCGAGATGGCTAACCATGGTTCTTTGGTGCTCGTCACCCATTGATCGCTGGACGATACGGCAATCTTTTCGACTCCACCTTCGGCGCCCATCGTAATTTCGGTCTTATCCAATGCAAGCCCCTCGATTCCCGGTTCGTCATCATCCTTGCACGAGGTCACTAACGCCATGCAAAGAATCAGTCCTAATGTTATTTTACTAATATATTTCATTAATAGAATCTTTTATATTATCGTTCAATACCCAAAGCATCACAACCACGAATATCCTGCGTCTTATCATAGAGCAGTACATACATGCCTGCCTCGATATAAGGACATACGCTGGTTACATCCAGAGAGATATTCGGATTGTCTGCGATCTCTAATATATAAAGCCGTGAAGTGAGTGTTTCGTCCACTTTACGAATATCATTCGAACCAATTTGCAATTGCAGCAAACTCGGACAAGTAGTGATACCCGTAGGCCATTCACGCAAAGTACGGTTACCATCCTTATCACGCTGGTGGCGGATACCGAACGCCTTCAACTGGCTACTGTTCAGCGGCTGTGTCGGGAACTTGGAGAAACTGTTGTAGCTGACGTCCATATTCGTCAAATAAGGCAAAGTCGTTGCACGAAAGTCATCCGACAGGCTTGTCAACTTATTGAAGCGTAAATCTATCACCGTGAGCAGATGCGTATTCTTATAGTTTCCGTTCTTCGGTTTCAGTGAGTTTTCCGGAATAGAGGTCATCTTATTACCGCTCAAATCAATGGTTCCAATTGGAGAACCTGTTGCAAACAGTTCTGTCGGGAACTTACTGATTTGATTATTCGACAGGCTGACCGTACTGGCATTAATACCTTTATAGTCCTTCATAGAACAATTAATATTCTTTCCATCTACCGATCCGATCTCATTGTAAGAGAAATCCACCGATGCCATTACATATACCGATTTGGCATTAAAGATATTCGGAATATATTTCAGCTTATTATTAGAGAAGTTCAGTCCTTCCACCTGTTCGGTAAAAGCACAAAAATCATCCGGAATTTCTGTAATTTGATTATTGCCCAGCATCAGGGTGGCCAGTTTAACCTTCGTACCGAAAGCATGTACCGTATGTATATTATTATGCACGCAATCGAGCAAGCCAAGCTTAACCATTTTCTTTAAAGACTCAGAAGGTGGGAATTCTTCCAGATTATTATAACCCAGATAAAGTATCTGGATTTTAGGACCAGTCTTCTCACTATCAGCAAGCTTTGTCCAGTCATCTCTCAGTTGGTCAGCACTAATGCCTTTGTTGCAGGCAAGATTCAGAGACTGTATTTCGGGCAATTCATAGAGAAAGTCCGGAACCCTATCCATCTTAGGACAGTTATAAAGTTCAATATCTGTCAAATCTTTCAGATTGCTCCAGCTCAAGTCTTCATCAGCATACTGTTTAGCATATTCCGAATTTCCATCCTCCCACTTCGTAGCGATATCATCGGTGAGAATAGGTGAATTGGCAATATTAAGGTTCTGCAGTTTCGTCAACCGCATAAGAGCTTTCGAGATAAATGTGATACGGTTGGTAAGCGTACCGATTTGCGTATCTTTCAGCGTGATGCGGTTATCCTTCTTTACCGGCTTCATCTCCGGATCACGGTTGATACTCTCTTGCAACATTTCCGACATATGAGAACGCGGGTCATAATCAAGGAAAGTCCGCTTGTAGTGCATACGTATTCTCTCTTTCTTCGCGTCGTCCATGTCCGGTGTCAGTTCTTCATCACCGAAAAGTCTACCGCTCAGCATTTCGCTGTGTGTACCGAAAGCAAGTGTTTTCAATTCAGTCAATTGTCCGATAGCATCAGGCACTCTTCCTTTAGCGCCGAAGCCTGCGAGCGAAATTCCGGTTACACGCCCGTTTTCGTCCAGATTGACGCCCGGCTGGTTACCCCACATATCGAGTTCCTTGTTGAAGTTCCAGTTTTTACTGTGAACCGTGTTATCCACCGTACCGCCATTGTAGCTCCAATGTTCTCCGTCCAAAGCTTCCCAAATTTCTTTCAAGGCTTTATAGTCCTTGATATATTCTGCGGTTTCCTTTAACTGGATAGGTACAATCGCTTCGCTTGTCAGCTCGTTGTCTTTCACTACAATAGGCTCGCTTCTTATAGCTTGCGTTTCCAATTGAGGTTTAGTGATACCCTTTTGTGTGTAAGTGGTATAAGCTACTACCTGATAAGTACCGGCAGGAACCCATACGGCAGAGTCGCAGGTTGCTTCTTCTATATCCATGTACTTATCTTCCGGATTAGCAGGATTCACATTTTCCTTTGAGCCTTCTTTATAAGTAACCTTCATGCCTTTCAACTCTGTAGTTTCACGGGTAAAAGTATTCATCAGAGTAACGTCAATAAAGCGAATGCTGCTGAACAGATACTCACCTGTGGCACGTGTGTTAGCCCATTGTTTCGTCAACTTGAAAGTCAACATACCACGAGATACGGCATCTACTGTCAATGCTTTTTCTTGAAGTCCTCCGGCTATAACGGTAAAATCTTCGTTATCTCCACCGGGACCTGCCATGATTTCCTTATCGAGTTTGTCATAAAGCACGTAACCGATAACCTTGTACGTACCGACTACTAGCTTCAATTTATCACTGCGTACACCGTATTCTGCATTGCCTGCATTGTATGAGTTCAAAGGCAATGTTTGTGAAACGGTAGTGCCGTTGTGCACCATCACCACCTTTATCTTCTGTGCGGTAGACAATGTTTCCAGTTTGTCCGCCACACGGGTGGTTCCTTCCTTTCCAAAAGAGGCGTCCTTGTAGAGTTTGAACTGCACATAGCCGTATTGGCTTTGCAGTATTTCCTCATCATCGTCGGAACAACCGCTTACTACCACTATTGTCAGTAGACTGACGATTAGCGGCAGGAAGAATATTGAGTATAATTTATGTAAATTCATTTACTAAACTATTAATTATTAGGAGTTATAATCAGGACTTTTACATTCTGATAATTTTGTTTGATACAAATATGGAGGTCTTCTGTTAAAGGAGTAGCATTACTAATAGTAAACTCGGGCTGTCCTCCGCCAAGATAATCACTTGTCACATCTTCATCACCCATAAATACTTGAACTGACCAATCTTTTTCAAAATCTCCATCCATAAATGGATTAATAGTAATACCATAAGTGCCTGAATTTGGTTGTTTTATGACATAAACTTCATCTGTTTCATACCCATAGTTATCCTTCGATTTAGTACAAGTAGCTTCTTGCATGAATCCCTCTGAAGGGTCATAATATGTTACTTTGAATGCTTGAGTATCTGATTCCTCTTTCACATCTTTTTGAGTAAAAGCAATCAAAAGATATTTCTGTTCATATTCGTACTTTATTTCACCATTCTCTACAATCGCCCCCTCAATATTTGCTCCAATTTCTGTATATTTCTGACGCGGAAGTGCAAGAACATAGCCAGTTCTCGATTCAGGTTCTCCCCAAGAAGTATTAGGGTTATATTTATCAACCGTGAGGTTCATCTTACCATTTTCACCTTCACAATGCATCCATAACATACTAGGATCTATTAAGGAAATATTTTTCTTTCCTTGCCAATCTTCCCATTCTTCCATATAAACAATCTCAAAGTCATCATTGAGTGTTTTGATAGTAAATGGAATTCTCTTGTATAACGTTGCATCTCCTGTGCTACCACCAGAACTTTTCTGAGTGAATTTCTGTCCATCCAATGATACAATCCAATTTGTCGGATAAGCTGTCGGAAGTTTCAAATCTAATTTAGCAGGATCCATTCCCTCATAATAAACAGGGAACTCATAGAATGCTTTACCTTCTTCATCAGCAAACGTAATCACATTTTTCTCAATATTTGCTTCAACTGGATACTTCTCACGGTTTTCGTCTTGTATGATCTTCAAGCCACCTGTCACTTCTTTATCCACAGCGCCGACAAGAGAACCACCTTGCAGTTCTACCCAACCCGGCAGATTAGTAGCAGCAAAACGGAAGTTAGCTTTTACTTTGAATTGAGCAAAGTTATCATATCCTACCTTAAGTCCAGTGTTTTTATCGATTTCATTTCCCTCAAGGTCGAATATCTTCAATTCCATACCCACAGCCGAACGAGTAACTTCACTAATCACAATCGTCTGTCCGCCCATTGTCAGTTCCAATTTAGCTACGCTCGCCTTATCCACTTTCTGGTCATCGCCCGTAGCCATAACGGTTACTGTATGCGTACCGGCAGTTCCGGATACCACATATTCTTCCGTAGCATCGCTTTTGAACTTACACCAGATGGCCGAAGAAGCCAAGCTCCAGTTTGTATTCGCCGTAAATGTAAAATCGGTTGTTTCACCAGCATTGCAGACGATATTCTGCTTTGCCGGAAATACAGGAGTCTCCGCCTTATCATCATCGTCCGAGCATGCCGCCAAACAGAAAGTTGCGAGCAAGCCAATGAAGAGCCAACTCTTGCAGAACATCTTCATGCAGGAACCTCCTTGTGGTTTTAAACTAAACTTTTTCATATCTATTTTTTATTACTTATTTTTTTAATATCCTTGTTCTTTTAATTTTTCCGCTTCCGCATCGCTTATCCATTCGATGATATTGATAAACGTGCCTACTATGCCATAAAGCGAACCATCTTTGTTATTCACGCTCAATGTGACATATTGCATGATGAAAGTCTCGTTGGTACTATAGAAAGAAGTGTAAGCTGTCGGCTGGCTCATCAGCAACTTCCCGTCACCGTGAATGGTGTTGAAAGCCTCTGACGTAGTGGCACACATATGTTCTTCCATTTCAACCAACGGTTCGAGGACATCTTTCCGGTTGAAAGTGATTTCCGTATCATGTCCGTCAAAGTAAACACCATGAATGACAATCGTATTCTCTTTGCCTTCTACTACATCCGACTTAACCAGACGAATGTCCGTCTTCTTCGGATAATAATCGGACGACAGGTAACTGGAAGTGACCTTACACCATCCCGTGAACTTCTGGATGTCAAACGGAAGAATCTTCTGCATCACCACCTTCGCACCTGTTCCGTATATATCCCAACGGTCTTCTTCGGGCACGACGAGTCGCAAGGAGAAGCCCAGCGAATCGGTAATCTCCATACTGTCATACATACCCTGCACCTGCAAGTTGGCAACTCTTTCGCCCGCTTTAATGGTGACGGTGTTCGACAATAACTTATAATGCTTGCCTTCTACGGCATTGCTCTCCCGGTCTATCACTTCCACAGCAAAGGTGCGGTCGTAGTTAGCTGCCACAGTAGCAGCAACGGGAACGTTGAATATCTCGTTCGTTTCTTGCACGGCATAAGTATAAAGCGTGTCAGAAAACATAAGATAATTAGCTCCGCCATATGTCACCTTGTCCTGCTCACAGCCGGAAAAAACCGTCAGCGCAGCGACGGCTGCCATACATCCTATTAATAATTTCTTCATTATTGTATGCTTTTAATCTTATTTGTTACTTTCATTCGGTTGTACTTGTGAGCCGGGAGCATCCAATTCATGCTGCGGTATCGGCCATACGAACAAAGGATCGTCGGCTTCTACTTTCAGTTTACTGCCGTTCTCCAATGACTGTGCCTGCGGCTTGCGTTCAAATCCGTCGTGCCAACGTTTCAAGTCATGAAGACGAAAACCTTCCATATAAAGTTCCTTCACACGCTCTTCTTTGATCACTTTCATCGCATTGGATGCGCTCAGAGCGGTAGAACCTCCGTAAGTAGCATAGCGAGCCGTACGAATCGCAGTAATATCTTTTCCGGCACGTCCATAATCGGGGTTCGTCTGACTGACATATGCTTCGGCACGAATCAGGTACTGTTCCGACAGACGGAGCACTTTCGGCATGCAGACGTGAAGGATATTCTCGTTTACAAACGACTCATTGCCGAAATACTTTATCAACAAAGGCCAGGAAAGCCCATGGCTGTAACCGGTCTGGTAGGTCAGGAAGAAAGTAGACACGCGCAAGTCGTTGTTATCATACAAGTTGATCACCCACTCTGCCGGCACGTAATCGGGACGGACTGTACTGAAGTCGTAATTAAAGAAAATCGTCCCCAGTCTGCCGCCATAAGAGTCGATGGTAAAACCGACTTTGAAGATGATCTCCGTAGCGTTGTCGTTGGTCCACATATACTTATAATAACTGGCGGTAGAAGTATAGTTCTGGGTACAACTGGACAGGAGGTAGTAACCACTGTCTATCACCTTGCTGGAATACTTGATAGCATCTTCCCAGTTCTTCATATAAAGAGCGACACGCGCACGCAGAGCGTAGACAGTGTATTCGTTGAAATAGATAGCACTGTTGAACAAAGCGCCGTCGGTAGCTGGATCATAATCCTTTCCCAACGCCAGCAGTTCGGCTGCACGGTCGAGGTCGTCGAGGATAAACTGGTAAGAGTCTTTCAGCGAAGCACGCTTCATCACCTCATTTCCCTGATAGTGCTGGGTCAGGATAACACCCAGTTCATTGGCTGCTTCGGCATCGCTTTCGTAAGCCTTGCAGAAACATTTCACCAACTCCGAATAAGCAAGCGCACGGGCAAAATATGCTTCGCCGCAGCACTGGTCGAGCTGGTCGAGGTCGTCGTCATCGGTTGTGTTCTTTCTCACCGCATCCACACGGTCGAGCAGGAAGTTACACCGGTTGATCACAGTGTACAATCCGGCATACACAGCCTCAATGCTTGTATTGGTAGCCAGAATGTCTTTCCAGCGCCAGATGTCTCCGTAAGTATTCGTATTTCCGTTTATTCCGTACACGAAGTCCGCCTGCAAGTCGGGCAGCAAAGTGAGGTTGCCGGAATAAAGGGCGCTGTTCTTGAAAGCGTCGTAAATACCTACCACTGCCAGATTTACATCATCCACTGTCTTGATAGCATCATCGAAAGGAATCGCATCCTCCGGCATCTTATCCAGACAGGAAGTGGCGGAACATGCCACGGCAGCCAACAAGATATATAATTTAAATTTCTTAATCATCTTTCTTTAGTATACTAGTTAGAATGAAACTTCAACACCCAAAGTAAACTGGCGCGAAGCCGGATATTGTGCTCTGTAAATATTGCTCGATACTTCCGGGTCGAGTCCGGTGAAACCGGTCCACGTCAGCAGGTTCTGCCCTTGCAGATACACACGGGCGGCAGAGAAGAAATTGGTCTTCTTCAGCCACAATTGCGGAAGCGAATAAGCCAGCGTCAGATTCTTCAGACGAAGGAAAGAAGCATTCTCGAGGAAGCGGTCGTCCAACTGGGCTACCACGTTATAACGGGGGATATCGGTCACATCACCCGGCTTTTTCCAACGATCATACAGCAGTCGTTTCGACTGGTTGTAGGAGCTGTACAGTCCGTTGCTTTCTTCAAAGAAACGGTCGTTGTTCATCACATAGCGGTCTGCCATCCAACTGAATTGCGCCGACAGCGAGAGGCCTTTCCATGTAAGGGTGGTTCCGAAACCGCCTGCCCACGGAGAGTCGAACGTCTTGCCGGTCATTACTTTATCTTCCTCACGGAATTCGGTCGTCAGTTCGCCGTCAGCCGTATACCACAGGGCGTCTCCGTTGGCGGGATTCACGCCTGCATAGCGGTTCATGAAAAATTCGTGTACGGGATGTCCCACTACATACTTCAATCCGGTAGTAGAGTTTACATATTCCTGCACGCCGTTGTAGAGTTCGAGCAACTTGTTCTTGTTGTAAGACACGTTGGCACTCAGGTTCCAAGTGAAGTCCTTCGTACGGATCACATCGCCGTCTATCGCAACTTCGATACCGCGGTTCATCATGGCGCCGATGTTCTCCCAACGCCAGCCTTCACCGGTGATGGCATACGAAGTAGGCACGTTCATCAGGATATCGGTGGTTTTCTTATGATAGAAGTCGATGTTGACGTTCGCACGGTTGAAAATGCCGAAGCTTACGCCGACGTTGTTTGCCCACGTCTGTTCCCAGCCCAGATCTTCGTTTCCGCTCTGTGCAGGATACAAACCTGCTTGGTTGAAGTAATTGGCGTTGCCGGAAACCAGTGCGAGATGCTCGTAGAAATTGATCTCCGAGTTACCCGATGTACCGGTGCTCAACTTGATTTGTGCACTTGTCAGCCATTCCACGTCTTTCAGGAAAGCCTCGTTCTTGATGTTCCACATAAAGCCGAGCGACCAGAAAGCACCCCAACGGTGGTCTTTACCGAAACGGGAAGAAGCATCGGTACGTACAGCACCTTCGGCATAATACAAATCTTTATAGTTGTATTCGCCACGGAAGAAGAATGACAAGTAAGCGTAAGAGCTGGTGGTATCTACCCATGAAGAGGCGCGTGTACCGGCAGTGACGTTCGTCAGACGGTCGTTGTTCTGTCCTCTGGTGACTACTTGGAATCCGGTAGAACGATAGTCCACGCCTTCCTGTCCCAGCAGGAAATTGAAAGAATGGTCGTCGTTCAACGCCCAGCGGTAATTTGCCGTAACGGTTTCCGTCAGGTTAAGGATATCCGATGAACTGCGTCCGGCGCTACCTGAACTGTTATTAATAATGTAGCTCGGGAAAGACTGCATGAAAGCCGTAGAGTGTGCATAGTCTGCACCGAACTGTGCGCGCACCGTCATATTCTTGATCGGAGTAAGTTCAGCAAACACAGTAGAGAGCAATTTATATTTTTTGTGGTTCACCGGATTGTTGTTCATCCATTCAATCGGATTCTGTCCGGTTCCCGTCCAAGTTCCGTCATTCTGCGAAGCCAGAGATCCGTCCTTATTATAAGGGTTCCAGTAGGGCAACATGAAACGTGAACCGGAAATCGGCGTATAAAGCGCCATTTCTCCTTCTTCCGCCTGTGCCACTTCTTCATAAGCCATCATCGTGTTGGTTCCTATTTTCAGCCAGTTGCTGGCTTTCACTTCTGCATTGGCACGCAGGTTGTAACGACGGAAAGTAGAGTTTTGCGCAATACCGTCCTGATCGTAGAAACCTCCGGAAACGTAGTAGTTGAGGCGGTCGGTAGCACGGTTGACCGACAATTCGTAGCTCTGCAACGGAGCCCGGTCGTTAAATACTTCATCCAACCAATTGACATCAACACGTGAAAGCAGATTGTAATCCTGACCGGAGTCCAGACCGATTTCTTTTTCAAACTGGATACGCTCGGGCGTATTCATCATCATCCAGTTGTCATCCGACGCCAATTGTGAGAATCCCCACTGCGCACGCAACGACACTTTCGCCTTATCCAGCGACAATCCGCGTTTGGAAGTGATTACCACCACACCGTTTGCCGCGCGGGCTCCATAAATAGAGGTAGAAGAAGCGTCTTTCAACACAGATATGGATTCGATGTCTCCCGGGCTGATGGTATTAAAATCAGCACTCGAAATAGGCACACCGTCCAGAATAAACAACGGAGACGTGCCCGAATTGATAGAGTTGGTACCTCGGATCTGGAACACCGCCGATTTGCTGGGTTCTCCGGAATTGGAGATAACTGTCAGACCGGGCGTCTGTCCCTGCAGCGACTGGTCGAAACCGGCTGCCGGTACATTTTCCATCTTTTCCGCCTTTACGGTGGACACGGCTCCGGCAATGGTTCCCTTTTTACGGGTTCCGTACGCCACCACCACTACTTCGTCTATTAATTCGGAATCCGAAACCAGCCGTACATTCAGCGTCCCCGTGCGCGGGTTGACTTCATGCTGCTGGGATTGCATACCGACATAAGAGAACAGCAAAGTAGCCTTCGCCGTACCCTTAATTTCAAGAGTGTACTTACCGTCTATATCGGTAATCACACCATTTGTTGTACCTTTCTCCAGAATGGACACGCCAATCATCGGCTCATTATCTTCCGCCGAAACTACCTGTCCTGTGACTTTATATCCTCCCTGTGCCCAAAGCATAAGAGGGATATTTGTCAGAGCAAAGAGTACAAGCAAGAGAATTGCTTTTCTCATCTTTGATACTTGAATTAAAAATTAAT
>ERZ838118.3554-NODE-3554-length-14749-cov-3.303049_pt1 | contig 14749 bp, 11 predicted proteins | sample MGYA00519863_ERZ838118 | MGnify/ENA primary metagenome ERZ838118 (study PRJEB31850, sample SAMEA3708827) | human gut metagenome | biome: human gut; feature: human-associated habitat; material: faeces | place: China | collected 2014 ...
GGTATTTTTCAGATGCATATCCGTGGGGCCGATGCAGAAGACGCCGTAGCCGTGGCTCCGGGGGCCGGTGAGAGTCAAAATGCTGTCCTTGACAAACATCTTCGCGTAGTTGGAGCCGTCCACAGACAGCACGCCCCAGCCATTGGAGGTCAGCTCGCAGCCGTTGTAGTGAACCTCTGCGTCATCGGCCAGCTGGCACAGGCGGTTGGTGCCCCGGACGCTGATACCCCAGCTCCAGCTGCCCAGTTCCGCATCCGGGGAATAGTTGCTCATGCGGCAGTTGTTGGCGGTGACCACGCTCTTGCCACCGGCGTGGACCGCGCAGCGGGTGACCGAGGTCAGGTGGATGTCGCTGTCGTTGATGGTGACCTTGGAATTCCCAAGGGCTGCAACGCCAGCACCCATGCCCACGAAGTCATTGAGGCCCATGCCGGACATCTCGATCCGGGCATTGTTCACCGTGTAGTCACTGTCGCCGTCCACTAGAATTCCGCCGAAGTTTTCCCGGTCTGTGCCCAGGTAAAACTCCGAAGCGCTGCTGCCGGTAATCTTGCCCCCATGAAGGGCCGCCGGGACGCTCTGCTCCGGCACAATGGCGCCGTCTTTCACCGTCAGAGCTGCCTCCAGGTCGATGGGCGCGCCCCGGTTCACAGAGGGATAGACCTCCTCCACATAATACTCCGCCACGGACAGGGTGACCTCTCCCTGATATTCCCCGGGCGCCACCGGATGGGAGTTCCCGTCCACCGTCAGCACCAGGTACTGATGCGCCGGGGCCTGCAAGACGGCATCCGCAGCAATCACCAGATGCTCGCAGGTCAGGGTCTCATCCACCAGATGGGTCCCGGAGCCAAAAATTTTCTCAATCATCAAAATTCTCCTTTTCAAGGGGTGATTGGATGCGCTGGCCAGCCGGTTCGGGGATGGCCAGCGCATCCGGAATTCTTATGCAGTCTGCCGGTCGTAAGCGCCCTGGTAGATCGCGATGGCGTCGTTGATCCCCATGGCCTCCAGTTCTGCGGTAAATGCATCCCACTCCGAGATATCCCGGTCACCAAACAGGAACTTGGTCAGCTCCGATTCCGCATAGGCGGTAATATCCGAAACAATGCCCGTATACTGGGAGGATTCCTCCGTGGTCAGGGTGACATAGAGGGGGATGGAGCGGTCATATTCCACCTGGGTGGACCAGAAATCCATGACCTCCTTCTGCTTGTCCGAATAGTAAGCCCACAGCGCCTTCTGCATCATGACGCCGCAGATCTTGCCCTGGCAGTTGTACTTCATAATCATGCCTTCGGGACTCATGCCGTCGGTATTGTTAACGATCATGTCCGTAAAGGTGACAGTGCCGTCGTCTGCCACGGTGTAGGTGTAGTCCTCAATGCCGTAGGTCATGTACATGATGCCTTCCTCGCTGTACCAGTAGTCGATCCAGCGCAGCGCTAGCTCTGGATTGGCGCAGTCCGTGGAGATGGACACCGTTTGGCCCGACTGCACCGGCTCATAGCTCCCGAAGTGGTTGATGGTGTCATCACCCGCATTGCGAACCACCACATTGATAGGGGTAACGTCAAAGTTTTCGTTGGAGCTATAGGTATAATAGGTGGAAAGCTGGTTGGCAGAGGTGTGGAATGCGCCGGCGTTCTCGTTGCAGATATAGGTCTGGGTGTCGTTCATGTTGACGCTCTCGCTATTCAGCAGCATATCACCGTTCACCAGTCCGGCCTTGATCCAGCGACTCATCATCTCCACATAGTCCCGGTAATCCTCGGTCATGTAGGAACACACCAGCTGGTTGTTGTCGTCCACATACAGTGCCAGATCGTCGTCATAGTATGCGATGTCGTATCCGGCGGTGAGCGCAGGGATGGTCAGTCCGGTTTCGCCCACATACAGAGGATTCGAGCAGTTATACTCGTTCTTGAAGGCGGTCAGTACCTCCTCCAGCTCGTCAAAGGTTTCAGGGGTGTCCATGCCCACCGTGTCCAGCCAATCCTTTCGGATCAGCAGACCGCGCTCGGTCAGGGGCTGATCGTTTACCACATAGATGGCAAGCTCCTGGCCGTCCTCTGTGGTCACGTACTTTTCTTTTTCGGCATCGGCATGCACCAGGTTCCAGTAGTTGGGCATATTGTCGTAGACCAGGTCGGCGATATCCATGACCACGCCATCCTCATAGGCACCCACAACGCCGGTGGAATAGTTCTGAACCACACCGGAGATGATGTCCGTATAATCTCCGGCTGCCACCATCAGGTTGAACTGCGTCTCCATGGCAAACATATCTACCTCAGTCCAGTCCATGATAACGCCCAGATGCTCCTCGGCCTGCTGGAAAATCTCCAGCTCGGACCAGCTGTCCCGCACGATGGGAGGTCCGCCCGGCTTGGCGCACCAAATGCTCAGATGCTCACCGTCGGAAAGCGGATTACAGTGTCGTTGCGTGCCAGCTCCGGCTCCGCAGAAATCTCTTCTTTTTGGGAAGCAGCAGCCTCTTCGGCGGAAGCCGGGGGTTCCGGTTTTTCCGATGGAGCAGCAGCCTTTTCCGCAGAGCTTTCTGCAGGGGCGGCGGAAGATGCCATTCCGCTTTCGGTAGTCCCGCCGCAGGCAGCCAGCGCAAGCAGCATTGCCAGCGCCAACAGCATTGCAATTAACTTCTTTTTCATGGGTTATCCTCCTTCTGAATTACACCATATTATCATTAGAGCGTTACGCCCGGGTGTCCATTAAATGTCCATTGCCTGATAGTAGCCGGCCGCCACCGCCTGCTTGATCTTCTTGGGCTCCCGGCAGTCTCCCGCCATCCCAACGAAACCGGCACAGTTGTTGAACTGCATCGCCTCCGCCCGGCGGTTCCGGCTTCCGGCGGCCAGCACCATGGTGTCCGCCGCGATCAGGATTTCCTCGCCGGACTGTACCATGACGCCCCGGATGCCCTGCTCCGTGATCTCCACGCAGTTGCATCCGGTGACGATCTCCACCGGATGGTCAAACCTGCGGAACATCTTCTTCATGGCCGGGATGGGATGGAACACGTCGTTGTTGATGACCTCGTGGGGCGCCAGCTTCTCCCGGCGGCCCACAATAGTGACCTGCTTCCCCGCCTTGGCCAGATGCAGGGCGATCTCACAGGCCTGGATACCGCCGCCCAGCATAATGACCCGGTCGCCGACCCACTCGGGATGGTCGTAGACATCCATGGAGGTCAGGACATTCTCCCGCTCCACGCCAGGGATCTGGGGAATCACCGGCGCACCGCCGATGGCCACAATGACCGCGTCAAAGCCCTGCTCCTCCAACATTTCGGGGGTCGCCTCGGTGTTCAGACAGACGGTGATGTTATCCTGTCGGGTCACCCGGGAGATCATGTTGTTCTTAAAAGTCCGAATGTCGTGCTTATAGTTGTCCGTGTCGGAGAAGCGCAGCAGGCCGCCGAGATAGCTCTCCTTTTCATAGAGGGTCACGGCATGACCTCGAGCCGCTGCGGTTTCCGCAGCCTTGAGGCCCGCAATGCCGCCGCCTACGATGGCCACCTTCTTTGGCTCTCTGGCCAGAGGGACGTCCTTTGTCTGCATATAGGCCCGGTTCTGGGTGATAGGATTGACAGCGCACTCCTCCCGGTCAAAGCAGTTGTGGCAGCGGATGCAGGTGTTGATCTCGTCGATGCGGCCTTCCTTGACTTTCCGGGGGAAGAAGGGGTCCGCCACCACCAGCTGCCGAGCCATGCAGACGAACTCCGCGTCCCCGGAGGCAATGATGTCCTCCGCCAGCTCCGGAGAGTTAATGGAGTTGATGAGCACCAAGGGCTTTTTGAAGCCCGCCGCCTTGATTTTCTTGGCAAAGGGTCGGTTGTAGGCACTGGGGTAGAAGGCCGGGGAGCTGGTGGCCATATTGCCCGCCGCCGTGGTGTGGTCGCCGCCGGAGAGATGAAACAGGTCATACAGGTTTTTCTGGTGACGTTCCTCATAGTCCTGAAGGTACAGCAGGAACTCCACCGTTTCGTCAATGGTGATGCCGCCGGGATAGCCCTCGTCGCCGCTGAGCCGCAGCTCCAGCAGCAGCTTGTCCCCGCAGCGCTCCCGGATGGCCTCCAGCAGTTCGATGCAGAACCGGGCCCGGTTCTCCAGGGAGCCGCCGTATTCATCGGTGCGCTTGTTGTGGCGCTTGGAGCGGAACTGGTCGATGAGCTTGTTGTGGCCCCCGTGGAGCAGGACTCCATCCACGCCGAATTGGGCCGCCGTGGCACAGCAGGAGGCGAAATCGTCGATGATCTGGCGGATCTCCTCCTTGGGCAGGTCCGCCAGAGTGCGGCCGTCCCCCATCATGGGCGGCATGGCCATTTTTCCGTCGCCCTTTCCCATGGGGCGCATATTGGGCGTCGCCGTCTCCTCGTCCGGGTCCACATAGTCCCGAATCGGGAATCCGCCGTGGGTGAACTCGATAAAGGCCAGAGTGTTATGCCGATGCATGGTGCGGACATACTCCTGAATACACTTTTCCATCTCGATATCCACCGGACCGCGGAAGTCCAGCCCGCCGCCGGGGCCCATGCCACCGGAGACGGGATAGTCGTTGGTGGTGACCCGGGCGGCGCCGCCGGTGGCCTGGATCTCGTAGAACTCCAGGTTGTGCTCGTGGATACATCCGCCGGAGTTGGGAACGCAGAACCCCAGCGGGCCTGCCAGCATACGGTTTTTGAATATGACATTTCCCACTTGATAGGGACTGAGCAAATTGGGATATTGGGTTTCCATTAGGCATTCTCCTTCCACCCGTTGTGTGACTGATCTTCTATCCCGATTATAGCAAAGCCGTCCGGGCAAAAAAAGATACGATATTTTTCTGAGAAAAGAGGTGAAAAAAATCGTCCCATTATGGTATAGTATAGGTATCTCATAGAAAGGGGGCCGCATTTGTGGAAATACCGTTTTCAATTCTGTCTGATACGCCGGAGCACACCCCAAGCCCCGTGTCTGAGATCAAGAAACAGATCGACATTCTGCTGGAGCGTCTCGCCCAGCAGGAAGAGGACCTGCGGCTGGCCCGGTTGATGCTCCAGCGGGCAAACACGGAGGTCACTCTCTATGGAAAAGCACCCCCACCCGACTATACCGCCACCCTGGGCCTCGCCTTTGAGACCGATTTCTTCATGGTCGTCGCCATGGATCTGGCGGACCGTTCCCAGCTGTTCTCCCCCGTCGGAGCCTCACGCTTCTCCCAGCGGGAGGTGGAGCTGATGAAAGCCGCCATCTACAATGTGTTTGAGACCGCTCTGGGTCCCTACTGCCTTGCCGGCTGCTGCGAGTCTGATCTGGCCTTTGCCAACATTCTCATCAATTTCGTGGACGACGATCCGCCGGAGGACAGGATTCTGCCCACCATGGACCGGGTCCTGCAGACCGCTGTGGATGTGGTCGAACGGAACTACCGCATTCGGCTCATTGTGGCCCACAGTCCCATTGTCAAAGGGCATCAGAATCTCCCCAAGGCCAGGATCAAAGCCTATCACACGCTCCAGCAACGGTTTGCTATCGACAATATGCCCCGCACACAGGTCATCCCCCCGATTACCGGAAAAGAACTGTCCCCTGTCTCAGCGTCAAGCCCCAAGCTGGAAAAGCAATACTATCAGTTTGTTCTGAGCCGGGACCTGGACATGGCAAAGCTGACCCTGCGGGAGCTGACTGCCAGAGATCTCAGCAGCCCGGGCATCACCTTTGAGCTGGCAAAGCTGCGGTTTATGAACCATGTGGAGAGCCTTTTGAACATCGTCGGCCTCTCCGCCTCAGAGGTCCAGTACCTGTACCTCCGGCCCCTGGACACGGACCAGGCCATCTACCAGCTCATCGAGGAGCTGTTCGCTGACATCGCGGAACAGCGCATCAGCAGTGAACAGGCACGGCAGGTCAAAATCGAAACGGTGCGCAATTACATCATCGAAAACTACGCGGACAGCAATCTCTGTCTTGCCATGATCTGCGACCAGTTCCAGATGAACCAGTCCTACCTGTCCCGGACCTTTAAGGAGGTCTTTGGCATCGGCATTCTGGATTTCATCCACTCCCAGCGGCTCCTCCACGCCAAGGAACTCCTGAAGGACCCCGCCAACCAGATCGACATGATCTGGGAGGCCGTGGGCTACACCAACCGCAGGACCTTCAACCGGAGCTTCCGCAGGCTGGAGAACATAAGCGCATCGGAATACCGAAAATCCGTCTCTATGCCCCAATAGTCCCACTGCCGCAGGAAGTCCCTGCGGCAGATTTTTTGGACACATTTTTACTGATAAAAAAACTGACGCTTTTCACAGGCCCGGGCTGCTTTTATAATCTATACATAAATCTGAAAAGGAGTGACAGCCATGGGCAAAGCTGCATGGAGAATCCCGCCGGAGCCCATTCCGGAGGAGAAAATACTGAATACCTGTGAGGCTGACGTGGTAATCGTGGGAGCCGGACATTCCGGCGTTGCAGTGGCCCGCACCTGCGCGGAGGCCGGCCTATCTGTTCGGGTCATCGAGACCATGGTGGAGAAGAACTACTGGGCCTATGGAATCGACTTCGGCCACATCAATTCTGAATTTCTCCGTTCCAAGGGCGTTCCTCCCGTGGATGAGATTGAATTCTTCAACGACTGGCAGCTCCGCAGCGGTAACCGCAGCAACCCCAGGCTTGTCATGAAATTCGTCAAAAACTGCGGAAGCTGCTTCGACTGGTTCCTGGAGGCCCTCTCCGAGGAGCAGAAGAACAACGTGTATATCCGCTACTGGCCCGCCCCCAGGAAATACTCGAACAACATCTGCGGCATCAAGACCTGGATCGGCACTGCCACCTTCCCGGAGGAACTGTGGCACGACAAAGGGATCACAGAGGCCGTGGTAGCCAGCATCCAGCGGGCCAAGGCGCACGGTGCCCAGTTCCATTTCTCCACCGTGGCAGAGCAGCTTGAGAAGGACGGCAATCGTGTGACCGCTGTGATCGCCAAGGAGCGCCATGGGGGATATGTCCGTTTCAAAGCAGCCAAGGGCGTCGTGCTGGCCGCAGGAGATTTTGCCCGTAACGATGAAATGATGCGGGACCTGTGCGACGAGCTTGTGACTCTCGCCGCCTCTGAAGACCAGCGAATCACCGGCCTGAGCCGGGACGGAAGCGGTATTCAGATGGGCATATGGGCTGGAGGCCGCATGGTTCCGGGCCCCATCGCCTGCATGGGCGGCAACACTGCGGCGCCCAACTCCCCCCTGTTTCAGGCAACTGCCACACTCTGGCTGGACGGCGAAAACAAGCGCTTCTGCAACGAGGGCTTCGGTGACAGCGAGTTTTCCGGCATCGAAGCAGCCCGTATCAAGACTCCAAGAATCGTAAACCTCTTTGACGACAAAATTGATGAGCTGCTTCAGCGGCAGCCGCCCATTCACGGCTCTCTTTGGGTCAATGAACCCCGGGATCCCAGAATGATTACAGCCATGGAATACATTTCGGGCGCAAAGAAAGCCGGAAAAGAGGGCTATGCCATCAAAGACCCCAGAGCCCCCAAGGGCACAGAATCTCCCAGACTGTATGCCGCCGACACCCTTGAAGAGCTGGCAGATATTCTGGGCTTCTCCGGGCAGCTCAAGCAGAACATGCTTGACTCTGTCGCGCGGTATAACCAATTCTGCTATGCCGGTCGGGACGAGGATTTTGGCAAGGATCCTTCTCTGCTGGTATCGTTGGACACTGCACCCTATTATGCAATGGTGACAGACCGGACAAAGGGCGGCACCATGGGACCCATGGTCACGGTAGACGGCCTGTGGACCGATGACAACCAGCAAGTCTATGACCAGCAGCTGGACCCGATCCCCGGCCTGTACGCCACCGGCAACTGCTGCGGCAGGCGCTTCGGCGTTCAGTATTCCACCCCTGTCTCCGGCGTCAGCATTGGCATCGCCTGGACCCTGGGACGGGAATTGGGCAAATACCTGTCAACGCTTTAGGTATTTCATGTTCTATTCGCATCCGAAAAGCCGGCCGCACTCCTGAAGCGCGGTCGGCTTTCTCTGCCAATGTTTAAAGTTGTCTGGAGGGAGAAGAAATCTTCCCACCTCTGAGAGTGTTTTTGACCCATATAGAAAACCACGCTGAAACGCTTCTTCAAGGAAAAGTATCAGCGTGATTGTGTTCGTTTCGTCGTGAGTATACGGATTATTTGCTTATTTGTGCAGTTCTTTGGATTCCTTATTCAAAGCCGAGAAAATGGAATCTCTGCGCAGGGTTATCGCCCTGCGCAGAGATTCAAATGGGGGAAAGGATAAAGAGATTAGGAAGTTATTTATGCACCGATATCACCATGAGGATGTTACGCTCAGCGAGCTGGCCAATTACAGCATGCCGAAGATCGTGGAAGCGAATCTCCGGCAAGCCCGCTCGATCCAGCACCCGATGGAGCATATGGAGCACGCTGTCCGGGGCAATCGGCCCGCCGGTGGGGCCTGGAAATACATAGCTGCTGCTGGGCTGCTGCTGGGCTGCTTCTCCCGCTGCTGCTTCAAAACGCCTACCGCATCCGTCCCCAGAGAGATGGTTCGGTAGGCATTCTTGGTTTTCAGCGGAGCCTCCCGCACCTCGCCGTTGATGCGTCCCACCTGACGGCGCACCCGGAGCGTCTGTGCGGTGAAATCAATGTCCTCCCACTTGAGGCCCAGCAGCTCGCCTCGCCGGAGACCGGTTGCCAGCTCGATGTAGTACATCTCAAATACACCGGAATGCTTGGCTTCCAACAGAAACGCTGCAAGCTGATCGGCGCTCAAGGTCTGCATTTCCCGGTGCTCCGTTTTCGGGAGAGCGCAGCCGTCCGTGGGATCCTGTGCGATCAAATCAAATTGGACGGTCATTCAGTTTTCAAATTGACATTCTGGAAAAACAAAAGAAGGATTACGATTTGCCCGTGTGGGCGTTCCAATCGTAATCCTTCTAAATTTATAAATGAATATTCTTGGTTTCTGAATGTCAGGGTGCAGTGTAACATCCGAGGAAGGGAAAGTCAATAGTCTGGTGGGATATAACATGCGAAATTTACAGCGAGTTCATTTTTAAGCATATGGACTTGTTTCCTTTTTACAGGACGAGATGGAGAAGATGAATCAGGAGACCTTTGATGCGCTGGTGCGCTATCATCTGTCCGTCTGCGAACGAGAAGATCTTGTGGGTGCTTCGGCACACAGTCTGGATGTATTTCGGAAACTGCCAACGCAGTGTGTATGAGCGAAATCAATTATGAGGTATAGTCCAAAATTCCCACCTGCATCACGGAATTAAAGGTGCGGGAGAGATGGGACTGGTTTATCTGAAACTGGTCACAGAGCATGGCCAGACATAGGTTGCAATCGGTATAATGCCCTCGAATGTAGGCGGCCACCGACTGGATCTTGGTTTGCAGGGCCTGCTCCCCGGTGGAAATCCGTACCTCCATGTCCGTAAACAGATCATCCAGCAGCTGATAGATATTCGCCTCGGTCTCCATGGGCCGCATATACAAAAACCCGATGTCCGAGGCCGCCAGACCAAAGATGTTGAGGAGGCTTTCCACATGGTTCATAAACCGAAGGCGGGCGTGCTCAAAGGAGAGCCCGTCGGCGGCGATATCCTCGGCGGTGAGGGCCCGGAGCGCCTCCTTGGCCATGCCGAGACCCCGACTCAGAATATACTGGTAGTATTGCTTTTCCAGCCTGGCGTTGGGCTGTGGGGCGGTGGGCAGCCGCTCGGTGGAGGGAGGCGGCACGACACCGGTGTTGGCAATCTGATTCAGCCTGTACTTTTCCATCAGCCGGTTATACGCTGTGTTCCTTGCCGCAGGAAGGCTGCTGTGACCGACCACAATGGGGCTTCTGGCCGCAACCAGGGTGATGCGTAGTTTTTCTGCACAATGTCTATGGCGGACTGCATGGCCCCGTCAATGGCGGAGAGCATCTGCTCCTCTGCCTGGTCTGCATCCGGCAAATTGATGAGTATATTTGCAAAGGTCAAATCGGACTCGCAGCAGCTGGCGATGCAGTAGGGGCCGAAGGCGGTTTCAAAGACGTTGTAAATGGCGGTTTTCATAAAATCCACTTCGTCCTGGGAGAACCGGTTGGTACCATCGGCACGGAAAAGATGTTCCCGAATGAGCAGCTCCAGGGTGGCCACCAGAAAATAGTCCGTATCATAGGAAAATCCGAACACCGCCGTCTCGTCAGGAGGCGGGAGCTTTCCGTAGAGGGTCACCTCAATGTTGGTCCGGCGGAACTTCTCCTTGACCAGCTGAAGCTCCACCTCCTGCTGGGCAAGAAGGGAAAAAAGAGAATCAATCTGATCCTTGACCTGATTTGCCAGACCGGTATAGTTCTCTTTCCTGGAAGAATTGGATAACAGAGACGACATATCTGCCCTCCTTCTCGTGGGTACGGGACCTTACATTCCTTCCTTTTTAGCTCACAGACATCCTGGGAGAATGTCAAAAAAAGTCCGGAAAGATCAAACCCAGGGAATCCTCCACCGAGGAAAGGGCGACTTTCCCAAATGGACCGCCCAGGGGAAACCGGGCAGGCGAGAATCCGGGCCGATTCGGCTGCCTCTTGGACCCTATGGGACAATTCTTGCGCAGAAAAATGGTTCCAAGGGAGCATGTGTCTCTTGTGCAAAGCTCCAAATACATATGGACTTTTATTGCAAAAATTGTCTCTTGTCACTAAGGATGCAAGTCGATATAATCGTATTATATCGAAAGAAACGGGTGGCCCTTACCCTTGGTTATGCCGTTTCGCAAAAGGAGGAGCTGTAAATGATCCAATGGAAAACCTTCCAGCCAGGGAAATATGACAGTTGGGAGTTGCCCTTTGTCCAGCAGCGGCAGAAAATGGCCGCCGGAGAGATGGGAGACATGCCCATAATGGGACCTCCGGGGATGGAGGATATGTCCTTTTTCGGGCCGCCGGAAGCAAAGCCCTATTCGGTTGAGGAGATTCGGGCATATAACCACAGATGGGATCCCTATAATCCCTTGTTCAACGATGTGGAATATGCAAAAAAGGCGGGATATCAGGGACTCCCGGCCTTGCCGGGGTTTGTGGGCCGCGGCGGCGGCGCGATGTTGGGATTTCCCAAGGATATTGCCGACGCATTCTACTACACCAATGATGGCACGGACATTGAGCTGGCCCGTCCCATCGTCTCCGGCGATCTGCTGAAGGACGCCGGGGAAACCAATGAGATGGTTGATCTGACCGAGCCTGGCAGCGATCTCCGAATGTGGTATCTGGGTGGCACCGGCAGTATGGAGGATGCAGCCGGAAACATTGTAGTAAAGGCCACTGGAAACACCCGCGACTGCTATAAAAAACGGGCCGATGGAGGCCCTCCGGTGGATTTCTCGGAAAACATGGGAGAGTGGTCAGCCTATTTTCCTCCTGCGCACTATACCACCGATGAGGACTGGGATCGAATCGTTTCCATCTGGGACAAGGAAACCATCCGGGGCGCAGACACGCTCTACTGGGAGGATGCGGAAATTGGCGTGTTTATGCCGGAAACCTGCTCCGGACCCATCACCTATATGGACATGATTGCCTGGTACGGCAACCAGAACACCCTGTCCCGAAAGTTCCTCCGGGACAAGGAAAAACGAAAGACCTGCTTCCGGGACGGCAACGGGAATTATCTCTTTGAAACAGCGCTCCACCTGGGGTCCCGGAACATTCCCGGCGGACGAATGGCGTTTTACAACGACACGGCGGGACATCATGTTCTCCGCACGGTTACCAACTACATCGGCGATCGGGGCTATGTGACCCGATACTGCTGGCGGTTCTATCCCTTCTTCAAAGAGCTTCGCAGCGGCTTTGTGCCCAAGGATTACGATCTGCTCACTCGGGTTGTACCGGGCTATGAAAACCGTCCCTTGAACCGCCACGGTGGGGAAGGGGACACAGTCATTGGCAAGGCTTATATTTACGGAAAGCGGGTAGACGAGCATGGGCGGCATGTGATCGATATATGCGCCTGGGGAGAAGATCTGGAAGGGAATATTCTACAGATTTGCCCCGTCACAGCCTGCCTGCCCACAAAATTGTAATACCACTTGTGCGGTGAAGGTGTTCATACCATATAGAAAGGGGACATACGCATGAAAAAACGAAGATCTTGTATTGCGCTGCTTCTGGTATGGAGTATGCTACTGCTATTGACCGCCTGCGGTGGCACGGCTGTCAGCGACGCATCCTCTGCGCCGGCTGAGACCATCGCAGAGACTTCTGCGCCTTCCGAGGCGCCGAAGCCGGAAGAAAATCAGGAGCCCGAAAGTACCGTGATGTCCACGGAAGAGACGGCGCCCGAGCCGGAACTGGAATACACCCTTCCCATCCACGACGACAGCATCTCCATTTCCTATTGGATTTCCTGGAATCCTGATCTCTCTGCGGTCTGCGCCCCCGGAGATGCCTCCGTCTACAAGGCGCTGGAGGAACGAACCGGCATCCATGTGGACTACCGGGAATCCTCCCCCTTTAACCAGGGACAGGATTTTGACCTAATGATTGCCTCCGGAGACTATGTGGACATTTTTCCCGCCAGCTCCAACCTATCTCCCGACCAGGCATTTGAACAGGATATTTGCATCGACCTGACGGGATATATGGACACTTATCTCCGGAACTATCATGCAATTTTGAAAAGCAACGACGAATATATGCACACTGCTGTCAACGACGAGGGACAGATCCTTTCAGTAAACAGCATGTATGACGAAAACATTGCAGTCAACTTCGGCCTTGTGATCCGGAAGGATTGGCTGGACCAGTTAGGACTTGACATGCCGGAGACCTATGACGATTACCACAAGGTGCTCACTACCTTTAAGAACCAGCTGGGCGCCAATGCGGCCATGCATATGGGCTCCAGCGGCGTATTAACCGGAAACTACTTCTGCTCCGGCTTTGGGATCAACGGCTATGTGTCCATGATGGACGCTCCCTTCTATCAAGTGGATGGAGAAGTCAAATTTGGCCCCATCCAGCCGGAATTCAAGGACTATCTGACCATGATGAACCAGTGGTATTCCGAGGGCCTGATTTACAAGGACTTTTACAGCGTTGCCGACCCCATGACGGCACCCTCCGACCAAATCACCACCGACAACATGGGGCTTTGGGTCTGCGAGCTGGCTAGAATGCACGAGTTTGACAGCATGTTTGATTCCTCTAGCACCTTTGAAATCTGGCCTGTTCAGGATGCGGTGCAGAACCGCGGAGACGTAAATAAGATCCGTGTTGCAACGGAAATGGCCACCAGCGGCGGCGAGGTGATTGCTTCCACCTGCGCCTACCCGGAAATTGCCGCCCTGTGGCTGGACTATCGCTACACAGACGAAGGCCGGCTCTTGCTGAACTACGGTGTGGAAGGGGAAGGCTTTGAATATGTGGACGGCGAGCCTCAGCTTACCGAATTGATCACCGGTGCAGAGAATATCAACTTCGGCCTTGCCATGTATGCCACGGTATTTCTGGGCTACAATGAGCCGGAGCGGATGTGGTCCACTTATTCCGATGCCCAGATGGCCTCTCTGGATATCTGGAAAATGGGTGACAACGAGTATGGCTATTCTGCCAACGCCATCATGAACACCCAGGAACAGGAAACCTTCAGCCGGGCCTATTCTGACATCAACACCTATCTCCTGGCCGAAATCGTCCGTTTTGTCATCGGGGACCGTTCCTTGGATGAGTTCGACGACTATGTGGCGGATGTAGAAGCCATGGGCATCGACGCCTGCATCGAATGCAAACAGGCCGCTCTGGACCGTTATCTGGATTGATTGAAATGCGCGCTATGCCTTAACGGTCTGGAGTTCTGGAAACTTCCCCCTTGCGCAACAGCGGCTTATTCCTTATAATAATATGTAGGAATCAAGGGGAAAAGAGGCGATGAAATGGAACTCAAGCAGCTGGAGTACTTCCTGAAAGTAGCGGAGCAGTTAAATTTCAGCCGGGCCGCCGAGAGCCTGTATATTTCACAGCCCGCTCTGAGTTATCAGATTGCGGAACTGGAACGGGAGTTGGGCGCAGAACTGTTTGTGCGAGATCGCCGGAAGGTCTCGCTGACGCCGGAGGGGGAGTCTCTGATGCTTCCTGCACAGGAGATGCTGGAGCAGGCGGCCCTGCTGCCTGATGTCATCCGGAAAAGTCAGAGTCGGAAAAATGGAATTCTGCGGATTGGCTTTGACAATACCGAGGATCACTACGAATGCATCGGCGTCACAGAAGCGCTGGCGCACTTTGGCCTTCAGAATCCCGGTGTGGAGCTGACCTTGATCCGCGCTCCCTTCACAGAATGTGCAGACCAGGTGATTTACGGTGACTTGGATGCAGCCTTCTTGATTTTGCGCCACCGAGAGCATTTGCCGCCGGATTTGACCTCTCGAAAGGTCTATGAGACGCGAGTGGTCATGGTGGTACGGGAGGACAGCGGCATTGAAACCTGTCAGGAGGCCGTAGACCGTTTGGACCTGTTGCTGGTAGACGAAAAGCCCAGGGGGAATTCCCGTGTACTAAAAACGCTGGAAAACATGAAGCTGGAGCCCAAAATCCACCGAGTGGACTCCATGTGTGCCGGGTTTGTCTATGCCCAGATGGGAAAGGGCATCATGCTGCTTTCGGAGGTCTATTATCGGCAGCACCGCTATCCAGGCCTGAAGGCCATTTCCATTCCGGATGAGGCCGCAGTGATCTCTCATG
>ERZ838118.3570-NODE-3570-length-14706-cov-19.081155_pt1 | contig 14706 bp, 8 predicted proteins | sample MGYA00519863_ERZ838118 | MGnify/ENA primary metagenome ERZ838118 (study PRJEB31850, sample SAMEA3708827) | human gut metagenome | biome: human gut; feature: human-associated habitat; material: faeces | place: China | collected 2014 ...
CTAACATTGAAATTGCATACGGAATAGAAGATGTTCCAAAACCATTGTGGAAAGCAGTGCTTTTTGCTCTGCAGATCACACTGGTAGATTTCACTCCTTTTATGTGGGCTGCCGGTTTTGCGTCTTTAGCGGGGATCGACCAGCCTGATTTTGTACCTACGATGCTTTGTGCCTGCTTTTTCTGTATGGGCATATGCACATTCCTGCAGACGACAGTAGGCAACAGACTTCCTATTGTACAGGGATCATCCTCTGCGCTGATGTCATCTATGGGAAACATAGCAGCTGTTTATGGGCTTCCAGCTGTATGGGGTGCATCACTGGTAGGAGGTCTGATCCAGGCAGTACTTGGAGTTACGAAAACGGTCAGCAGGGTAAGAAAATTCCTTCCGCCGGTAGTTGTGGGATCTGTGGTAACTGCCATAGGTTTTGTGGCAGCAAGGATCGCAGTTCAATGGACTTTTTCCAGACAGGAACCTTTATATCTGGTTCTGGCACTGATCTCATTTTTACTGGCTCTTGTGCTTAAGTTTAAAACAAAGGGAATGATCTCCCAGGGATTTATCCTTACCACGGTTGTGATCGTAGGAGTAGTGATATCTTCTTTTCTGGGCATTTTTGACTGGGAAGCTGTTCACGCAGCTCCGTGGGTCAGGATTCCACGGCTTTTCCCGTTTACAGGTATGCAGGGGCAGCCAGATGCGGCTATTACCATTACAGCGGCAGCTGTGATCGGTGGTTTCAGCGGATATATGGGAGCAATTTTTGAGTCTGTTGGAGATTATGCGGCAACTTGTGCAGCCTGTGATGAAGTTTACAGAGTAAAGCATATTGATAAGGGGATCATGGCCAGCGGTCTGGGATGTATGATTACGGCTTTTTTTGGAGGTCTGCCTTGTACTTCTTATACACAGAATATAGGTATAGTAGCAGCTACCGGTGTAGCTTCCAGACGTGTGACCCAGTTTGCAGGAGGACTTTTCCTGCTTTATGGTTTCTGCCCTAAAATGGCATACATCCTGGCTGGTATCCCAAAGTCAGTGATCGGAGCGGTTTTCCTTATTTCAGCAGCTTCCATCATGTTTTCTGGGATCGATTCCATTGTATCATCTCCAAGAACATTGAGAAATACGCTGGTAGCCGGAATTACCCTTACTTTAGCAGTTATGCTTCCTTACCAGTGTACGTCTACCTATAAAGAGTGGGCAGATGGACTTTCCCCATTTTTAAATATGCTTTGCACTTCACCGGTATTTATTGCTGTATTAAGTGGTGTGGGGTTAAATGTTTTGTTGAATATTATTTTAAAAGAATCATAAGACTATCCTTTGATCAAATAAGGGCTGCGGATCAACTTTCCGCAGCCCTTAAAAAGTTCCTTATTTAATTCTGGATCTTCAGATCTTTTATGAATTTCTATGGATTAGAAATCAACTTCCTCATCATAGTAGCAGCACTTAAGCAGCTTAGCCATCTGATCTGGGTTGATGCTTCTTGGGTTGGAGCCGGTGCAGGCATCGCCTACTGCCAGTTCTGCAACCTTAGGCAGTTTCTCCATGAATTCTTTCTCATCGATGATTCCGCCTTCATAGTATTTGATACAGGTAGGAATATCCAGATCCTTGTTCATCTCGCGGATCCTTGCGATCAGAGCGTCTACCAGTTCTTCATCAGTATTTCCTGGCAGGTTGATGAACTTAGCGATCTTAGCGTATCTTGCAGCTGCTTCAGGTTCTTTTGCGTTGTATTTAATAACCTTTGGCAGGTACATTGCGTTAGCACATCCATGAACGATATGTCCGCCGGAGTAAGCAGCACCAGTCTTATGTGCCATAGAGTGAACGATACCTAATAATGCATTGGAGAATGCCATACCAGCTAAGCACTGAGCGTCATGCATCTTAGCGCGGGCATCCAGGTCACCATTGTAGGAAGCAACCAGGTATTCGTTGATCATTTCGATAGCATGCAGTGCTAACGGATCGGTGTATTCGCAGTGCAGTGTGGAAACATAAGCCTCGATCGCATGAGTCATAGCATCCATACCAGTATGTGCGGTCAGCTTCTTAGGCATAGTAGCTGCTAAAGCCGGGTCAACGATAGCAACATCTGGTGTGATGTTGAAGTCAGCCAGAGGATATTTGATTCCCTTAGCATAATCTGTGATTACAGAGAATGCAGTAACTTCGGTAGCTGTACCAGAGGTAGAGGAGATAGCACAGAATTTAGCTTTTGTACGCAGTGTTGGGAAGCTGAATGGTGTGATCAGGTCTTCAAACTTGGTATCAGGATACTCATAGAATACCCACATAGCCTTTGCAGCATCAATTGGTGAACCACCGCCTACGGCTACGATCCAGTCAGGTTCGAATTCCTGCATAGCTTTTGCGCCCTTCATAACGGTCTCTACAGAAGGATCTGGCTCAACGCCTTCAAATAACTGAACTTCCATTCCTGCTTCTTTTAAGTAAGCTTCTACTTTATCCAGGAAACCGAAACGCTTCATGGAGCCGCCGCCTACAACAACAATGGCTTTCTTGCCAGGCAGTGTCTTTAAGGACTCCAGTGCATCTTTTCCATGGTATAAATCTCTTGGTAATGTGAATCTCATAGTTATGACCTCCTAAAAATATAGTTGTGTGATTGACTATATGTATCTGTTCGTTATTTCTTTAACGACTATATAGTAGCACATTGATAAAAGTTTGACTAGATGCAAAAATGGAATAATGGTATTCCTGTAAGTATATCACAGGTTAATGAGAAGAAAATTGTGAAATATGAATAAAGATAGAAATGAGATAGAAAAAAATACTCAGTAACAGGAAAAAAACGAAAAAATGACCAGTTCTGTTACTGAGAATATTGTTATTTTCAAGACGATATTTTAAGACCTGATAAAAATGGTCTTAAAAAACAGATCGGCCAGTTAGTCAGACAGCTGGCTGATGGTGCGGCCCAGCCACTGGGTCAGTTCTGTTTCTGCTTTGGACAGGCGGTAGTTGCTGCGACAGACTAAAAGATCCTTGAATACATTATCCGGGCGGGTACATTCTCTCTGGATCAGTTTTGCTTCTGTAAGGGTGCTGTACGGAACAGGAGAAGTCCACATATAGGCGCCTGGAAGATGACGGAGAAATTCATACTGGCTGCCCCGGTCATAAATATAAATGGTATGGCGGGGATCACTGTCCGGCAGCACACAGTCAGCATTTTCCGGAGCAAAGGAAGGATACTGGATATCTCCCTGAAGCAGTTCTACAGACTGGGAAAAATCAAGGTGGCCTAAAGACTCCTTTGCTGCAAGAGGATGAGAGGGAGACATAAGCACTTTAGGAGAAAACTGCCATAAGACCTTGCTGTCCAAATGCTCATCCTGTATCATTTTCAGGAAAAATGGTTCGTAAAGTACCTGGCATCGGACAATGCCTAAGTCAAATTCTTTGGAAGAGACCAGACGGACCACGTCCTTGGAGTTCGTTTCTTTATAACGCACATTGGTTGTAAAAAGCCGGTCATCTTCTTTTAAAAAGTTCTTTAAAGTGCTGGATATATAAGAAGCGCGGGGACCGCAAAGACGAATTTCACGGGGACATTCCTTATTTCTGGAGCAGAGCTTGTCTAACTGGGCTTCCTGTTCCATGATCCCTTTTGCGTAGCGCAGGAATTCTTCTCCACGGACAGTAGGGATCATTCCCCTGCTGGTACGGTCAAAGATGGGACATCCAAGATCACGCTCCAGTTCACGGATGATCTTGCTTAAATGGGGCTGGTTCATATAATAGTTCTGGGCTGCTTTTGTAATAGAGCCGGTTTTTTCTACTTCTACGGCATACTTTAAATAGGAAAGATTCATATAATTCCTCCAGATATTCTGGTTATTTTCTATGTGAACATTATAACGTAGATAACCATTCTTTTCAAAACATTTATAGTTTGGTGAACAGATTAAACGCTAATTAACTTTACAATTAAGAACGGCTACCATATAATAGAAAAAACTGGTCAGAGAAAAAATGGTAAGATCAGAAACAGGAGAAAAATCGTGTTTGGAAAATTATGGAAAAAATGCGTAAACTATGAAACCATCAGTTATCTGGTATGTGGTGTGCTGACTACAGCAGTGGATTTTGTTTCCTATACAGCATTTCGGAAAATGTCCATGGGTGTAGGGGTGTCCCAGGCTCTTTCCTGGGTGGCAGCAGTCTTATTTGCTTATATTGTAAATAAGATCATCGTATTCCGGAATTTTAACATGGGGCCGGCGTACTTATTAAAAGAAGGCGGTGCCTTTTTTGCGGCAAGGGCTATTTCGGGAGTGGCTACCTGGGTCTTAATGGTTGTGATGGTAAAACTGGGGGGAGACAGAGGGTTTGTTTATGAGATGTTCTGTAAATTGACAGCTTCTGTTATCAATATGGTCGCAAATTATGTATTCAGCAAACTTTGGATCTTTAAAAAGAAATAACTGGAAATAATATATAAAAGCGGCTATAAAGAAAGGTGAATGCAGTGAGTCGTGAAGAAATAGAACAGGTAGAAAAAGAACTGGATGAGGTCCTTGAAATAGTCCAGAGACCGGTTCCGGTGAAAAATACAGGCAGGGAGGAAACAGTATCTTTGCAGGAAAATTTACAGGAAAATGATCCCTTACAGGAAGAAATGCAAATAGAAACAGAGAAGGAAGAGAAAGAAGAAAAAGAAGACAGCCCTGAAAGCGCAGCGAAGGAGCAGACGGCAGTTTCAGAAGAAGAACTGGATCTGGAGGATGATATAGAAAATGGTTACTTCCATTTCCTGCGTCCAAGTGATGGCCTGATCGCAGCCTTTTTCGTGCCGGTAGCTGTCCTGATCATCCTGTTTGCCCAGAGAGGCATCTTCCCTTTTGGTGAAGAGTGCTTTTTAAGAACGGACATGTATCACCAGTACGCGCCCTTCTTTTCTGAGTTTCAGTACAAGCTAAAACAGGGAGGAAGCTTGCTATACAGCTGGGATATTGGTATGGGAGTGAATTTCTCGGCTCTTTATGCTTATTATCTGGCAAGTCCGGTGAACTGGCTGATCATCTTATGTCCGAAGAAATTCATCATTGAATTTATGACCATCCTTATTATGGTAAAAACAGGTCTCTGCGGAGTGACGTTTACCTGGTATCTGGATCATCATTTTGAGAAGAAGCATTTTGTAGCCGGTGTTTTCGGCATTTTCTATGCTTTAAGCGGTTATATGGCAGCTTACAGCTGGAATATCATGTGGCTGGACTGCATTTTCCTGCTGCCGCTGATCCTTTATGGGTTAGAGCAGCTGGTGCAGGAGAAAAAGGGCCTGTTTTACTGTGTGACTCTGGGTCTTTCTATTCTGTCCAACTACTATATCTCTATCATGATCTGTATTTTCATGGTCATGTATGTGATCGTGCAGGTGATCTTATACCCGCCAAAGAAGATAAAAGACCTGGTGGCAACAGGAGTGCGCTTTGGCTTTTATTCTCTTCTTGCAGGAGGACTGGCAGCCGTTGTGCTTTTGCCTGAGATCTATGCTTTGCAGGCGACTGCTTCCGGCGACTTTGATTTTCCAAAGACCATCAGCTGTTATTTCTCCATTTTTGATATGATCGCCCGTCACATTGGAAATGTGGGAACAGAGATCGGCCTGGACCACTGGCCCAATATTTACTGCGGTGTGGCAGTGCTTATGTTCCTTCTTCTTTATCTGGGGGCAAAGAAGATCACAGTGCGGGAAAAGGCAGTTTACTGCGGCCTGCTGTTAATGTTTTATGCCAGCTTTTCCATCAATGTGTTAAATTTCATCTGGCATGGGTTCCATTATCCAAACAGCCTTCCATGCAGACAGTCCTTTATCTATATCGCCTTGGTGCTGACTATGTGTTATCAGGTCTGCCTGGAATTGAAAGAAACTTCCTGGAAACAGGTGGTGTGGGCGTTCTGGGGTGCCATTATCTTTGTGCTCATGGCAGAGAAACTTGTGGATAACTCTGCACAATTTCATTTTTCTGTGTTTTATGCAGCCATCATTTTCCTGGCACTGTATATGGGGCTTATTTATCTGTATAAGCGGAAAAACTGGAATGAAGATGTGATCATGATGCTGACCCTGCTTTTAGTAGCAGTGGAAACTGCGTTAAACCTTGGTGTCAGCAGCCTTCCAACTACCAGCAGGACTGCGTATGTAAAGGACAATCAGGATACCAGAAGGTTAGCGGAAAGCATTAAATGTGATACTTTCTACAGAGTGGAAAAGGGAGACAGCAAGACGAAAAATGATGGTGCGTGGATGAATTTTCCATCTGCGTCTCTGTTTTCATCGGTAGCAAATGCTTCTTTAACTGATTTTGTGAGAAAGCTGGGCTGCGAAAGTTCCACCAATGCTTACAGTATTAAAGGAAGTACTCCCCTGGTAGACAGCCTGTTTTCTATCCGATATGGCATTTATCCGGATCAGCAGCCGGTAACTGGTTTAAAGGATCAGATCAGCAGAAAAGGCTCTATGTGGCTTTATGAAAATCAGAATACGCTGCCGGTAGCATTTATGCTTCCCGCAGATGTGGAGAATAACTGGCTGTTAGACTCAGGCAATCCTGCGGTAGTACAGAATGACCTTTGCAATGTGCTGGGGACCAAAGATGTGCTGGTGTCCAATGAAAGTGTTATAGAAGGCAAGAAACTTACCTTTACAGTGGAAACTTCCGGTGATTATTATGTGTATGTGACCAACAAGAAAGTGGAAAAGGTCACAGCGGCCATAGGAGAAAAGAGCAGGTCCTTTGACAATGTAGACAGAGGTTATTTCCTGGAACTGGGATATCTTGTAAAGGGAACGGATGTAGAACTTCGCTCAGAGGATGAGGGAAATCCTTCCCTTCAGGGAGAAGTATGGCGGTTTGATCCGGAAGCCTTTAAAGAATTTTATGATAAAATGAATGAAAATCCCATCAACCTGACTAAATGGACGGATACAGAACTTTCCGGAACCATTCATTCTGATGGATATAAGACCATGTTTACAAGTATTCCATATGACAAGGGCTGGAAGCTTTTTGTGGATGGTGTGGAAACGGAAACAAGACCTGTTTTTGATACATTTATTGCAGCAGACCTGGCAGAAGGAGACCATGAAATTTCCTTTACCTATGAGCCGGAAGGTTTAAAAACAGGTGCTATTATTACAGGTGTGAGCCTTGTAGTGTTTGCAGGAGCAGCGATCATTACTACTGTAAATAATAAAAATAAGAAAAAAAAGACAAAAATATAAAAAATAGCCGCAAAATGTGAATTTATAAGGTATAATGATACCAAGTGTCAAAAGGTCTAAAATCCAACGCAAGCTTGCTTGCAGGAGGATTTTGGAACTTGGGGCACGTAAAACATGAGTAAGTAGCCATTTTTCAAAGAAAAATGAGCGGATTACGAATGTTTTAAAGATTGCGAGAGTGCAAAGCACGTAGCAATCTGGTATCATACATGCAGAAATGTTCCGAAAGGACATGCAGATTATAAATTAAAGGACAAAAGGAGACATCAATTATGAAGCTTTGGGGCGGACGTTTCACAAAAGAAACAGACCAGCTGGTACAGAATTTTAATGAATCACTTTCATTTGATCAGAAATTTTATCGTCAGGACATCAGAGGCAGCATCGCACATGTAAAGATGTTAGCGAAACAGGGAATTCTTACAGAAGCAGACAGAGATGCCATTGTGGCAGGTCTGGAAGGCATTAGAGAAGATCTTGACAGCGGTAAGCTGGTGATCCCGGCTGACTCCGAATACGAAGATATCCACTCTTTCGTAGAAGCAACCTTAACAGAGCGTATCGGCGAAGCAGGAAAGCGCCTGCATACAGGACGCAGCCGTAACGATCAGGTAGCTCTGGATATGAAGCTGTATACAAGAGACGAGATTGATGAGATGGACGTTCTTGTAAAGGATCTTTTAAAAGAACTTCTGGTGATCATGGAAGCAAACACCGAGACATTTATGCCTGGTTTTACCCATTTACAGAAGGCACAGCCTGTAACACTGGCTCATCACATGGGCGCATATTTTGAAATGTTCTCCAGAGACCGTTCCCGTTTACAGGACATCCGCAAGAGAATGAATTACTGCCCGTTAGGCTCCGGCGCTCTGGCTGGAACTACTTATCCGCTGGACAGAGAATACACTGCAAAACTTCTGGATTTTGACGGTCCTACCTTAAACTCCATGGACTCCGTTTCTGACCGCGACTATCTGATCGAGCTGTTAAGTGCATTATCTACTATTGCCATGCATTTAAGCCGTTTCAGCGAGGAGATCATTATCTGGAACACCAATGAATATCGTTTTGTAGAGATCGATGACTCCTACAGCACCGGAAGCAGTATTATGCCTCAGAAGAAGAACCCGGATATTGCAGAGCTGATCCGTGGAAAGAGCGGCCGCGTTTACGGCGCCCTGGTTTCCATGCTTACTACCATGAAGGGACTTCCTCTGGCATATGATAAGGATATGCAGGAAGATAAGGAACTGACCTTTGACGCTATTGATACAGTGAAGGGCTGCCTGTCCTTATTTACCGGTATGATCTCTTCCATGAAGTTCCGCAAGGATGTAATGGAAGCCAGCGCAAAGAATGGCTTTACCAATGCAACGGATGCAGCTGATTATCTGGTAAACCATGGCGTACCATTCCGTGATGCCCATGGTATCGTAGGACAGCTGGTACTGCTTTGCATCGACAAGGGCATTGCTTTAGATGATCTTCCATTAGAGGAATACAAGAAGATCAGTCCTGTATTTGAGGAAGATGTATACGAAGCCATCAGCATGAAGACCTGCGTTGAAAAGCGTATGACCATCGGCGCACCAGGTCCGGAAATGATGAAGAAAGTAATTGAGATCTATAAGAAGCAGTTAGAGCAGTAAGTAATAAACATAATAAACTGGAAATAGATACTGAGTGGAAAGATACTAGGTGGAATGAGAGGTGCCGCAAAAGAGGAGATGTTTTGCGGCACCTTTTTGCTATACATATTGAGAATGCGCCGGCGGCGCGTTCACGGATTTATTAATGTCCTCTCGGAGTCTTTCTTGTACCTGCCTTTGTGGCTGATTTTCCGCCAGCCGCACCCGAATTTCATCAACGTACGCACCGCGTACGCCTCAGAAATTTGGGCACAACTGACAAAAAATCTTCTCACAAAATCAGGCACAGAAAGATTCCGAGAGAACATATTATGGTCGGGAGGTTACTATGAAGTTGTTTCATTTATCGGACCTGCATATTGGAAAGCGGGTCAATGAGTTTTCCATGCTGGAGGACCAGAAATATATCCTGATGCAGATCTTAAAAGCTGCAAAGGAGCATCAGCCAGATGGGATCATTTTAGCAGGTGATATTTATGATAAGCCGGTTCCGGCGGCAGAGGCAGTGCAGGTATTTGATGATTTTCTTACAAGTTTAAATGAAATGGGACTAATCGTGTTTATGATCAGCGGAAACCATGATTCACCGGAGCGTGTTTCCTACGGCGGACGGTTGATGAAGAAAAGCGGTATTTACGTGGCGCCTGTGTATGAGGGAAAGACAGAAAAGGTGGAATTTACCGATGCATATGGAAAAGTGTGCATCCATCTGCTTCCTTTTGTAAAACCGGCTGTAGTCCGTCATGCTTTTGAAGAGGGAGAATTTGAAAAAGAAGCAGAGGCAGTGTGTGATTACCAGAGTGCAGTGAAAATGACTGTTTCCCATATGGCTGTGGATACAGATGTGCGAAATGTGTTGATCGCCCACCAGTTTGTCACCGGCGCCATGCGCTGTGAGTCAGAGGAAGTGTCCGTAGGAGGCCTTGACAATGTGGACGCTTCTGTATTTGATGGGTTTGATTATGTGGCCCTGGGGCATATCCACAGTCCCCAGGCAGTGGGAAGAGACCAGGTGCGATACTGTGGCACACCTCTTAAATATTCTTTTTCAGAGGCGGGTCAGGAAAAATCCATTACTGTGGTGGAATTAAAAGAAAAAGGAAATGTGGAGATCTCAGCTGTTCCATTGCATCCCCTGCGGGATATGCGAAAGATCCGGGGCAGCTATATGGAAGTGACTGCAAAGTCATTTTATGAAAATGGAAACTGCGAGGATTACCTTCATGTGACACTGACCGATGAAGAGGATATTTTAGACGGTCTGCAGAAGCTGCGGGTCATTTACCCCAATATTATGCAGCTGGAATATGACAACCGCAGGACCAGGGAAAATCCGGAGCTTACGGCAGCCCAGGCAGTAGAACAGAAGTCAGAAATGGAGCTGTTCATGGAGTTTTATGAGCTGCAGAACAACCAGCCCATGAGCCAGATCCAGGAAGAGTTTGTGCGAAATATCATCCGGGAGGTGAAAGAATGAAGCCGAAAAAACTGGTTATAAGCGCCTTTGGGCCTTATGGGGAAAAGACAGTGGTCGATTTTGAAAAGCTGGGAGAAAAAGGGCTTTATCTGATCACCGGTGATACAGGTGCGGGAAAGACCACTCTTTTTGATGCCATTACTTTTGCTCTTTATGGGGAAGCCAGCGGAAATGTCAGGGAAACGGGGATGTTTCGCAGCAAGTATGCACCGGATGATGTGCCTACTTATGTGGAGCTGACCTTTATTTATCAGGGAAAAGATTATAAAGTCACCAGAAATCCGGAATATCTCCGTCCAAAGGGCAGAGGAACAGGATTTACCCTGCAAAAAGCAGAGGCAGAACTTGTTTTTCCAGACAGCCGGCAGCCTGTGACCAAGACCAGAGAAGTGACAAAAGCCATTACAGAGTTAATGGGACTGGACTACCGACAGTTTACCCAGATCGCCATGATCGCCCAGGGAGATTTCCAGAAACTGCTTTTAGCCGGAACTGCAGAGAGAGGGGAGATCTTCCGCCAGATCTTCCATACAGGGATCTATCAGGATATTGAGAACAGGCTGCGGGAGGCAGTGAAGGGAAAATGGAAAGAATATGATGAGATGCGCCGCAGCATCAGCCAGTATCTGGATGGCGTCAGCATCAGTGATGACGCGGAAGCAGAAAGTGAATGGAAAGAGCTGAAAAAGGCGAAATTTGAGGGAAAGACCATTCGGGGAATTGAACTTCTGGCTGAGGTTATAGGACAGCAGGAGGAAAAACTTGCAGGTCTGAAAGATCAGATCCATGGGATCGAGGAAGAGATACAGAAAGAAAATAAGGTTCTTGGGGAAGCAAAGCAGAGACAGAAGATGAAAACAGATCTGGAGGCAAAGCAGAAGCTGTTTGAAGAACTAAAACCTGAGGTAGAAAAGGCTGTTTCTCAAAAGACGGCGGAAGAAGAAGAGGCAAAGGGCTGTGAAGTACTGGCAGAAGAGATAAGAGAGCTGAGAGAGAAAAAAGCCGGCTTGGAGGCATTTCTGGGAAAAGTACAGGAAGCCAAAGGAAAAGAAAGGGCAATAGGAGAAGAGAAGTTTACGGAAGAGAAGTTAAAACAGGAGAAAGTTTCTCTGGAACAGGCACTGCTTGAAAATAAAGAAGCCCAGGAAGGTCTGAAAGGTGTAGAAGCAGAGAAAGAGCGGCTGCAAAACAGGCTTAAGGAAGCCATGGGAAAAGGGGAGAAACTGACTGGGGATGAAAAAGCTCTGGATCAGGCTGTAAAGGAGAAAAAGGCGGCAGAGGAAAATGTGCTGAAACTGGAAATGACTGGAAATAACTGGAAGCTGCAGAAGGAAGAAATGATAAAGCAGGAAAATGCTTTGGCGCAGGCAGCAGGAAATGAGCCTCTTTTACAGATGAAGTCACAACAGTTACAGGAGTTTTTGCTTCAGGCAGGTCAATTGGAACTGGTCCAGAAAAAGCTGGCAGAAACCCAGAAAGAATATGAAAATGCCGTTGTTGTAAGAAACAGGGAAAGAGAAATTTATGGTCATCTGGAACAGACATTTTTAGATGCCCAGGCAGGGCTTCTGGCAAAGCATTTAAAAGAGGGGGAGAGATGCCCGGTCTGCGGTTCCGATCATCATCCAAAACCGGCAGTACTTACAGATAAGGTGCCGGATAAGGAATTTTTAGATGAGAAGAAAGAGGTATTGGATCAGAAAGAAGAAAATGTCCAGAAGCTAAGTGCATTGGCGGGGCAGTTTAAGGAACAGTCGGAAGAACTGTGGGAACAGTACCGGAATAAGGCGGAGCAGATCTTTGGGGATGCAGGGGCAGAGAGTCTACCTGAGGTGAAACGGCGTCTGTCAGAAGCAATTAATAACTGTGATCAGAAATTAAAGGATGCCCAAAAGGCAGCGGAAAGTCTTAAAAAATGCCAGGAAACGAAAGAGGCATTGGAGACCAATGAGAAGATTCTTCAGGATAAACTGCTGCAGGCCCGAAATATCCATTCAGCGGCAGAAGGGCAGATGGATCTGTTGATCAGACAGTGCATAAAAAATTTGCAGGACGAGCCGAAGATACAGGAAATGCAGCAGGTACCGGGGATACAGAGCACAAATGATATAGAAAACGTTGTATCCAGGATAAAAATGTTTTTCGCAGAGCTAAAAGCCCAAAACAACGCTGTTTTAGAACAGATAAAAGCTGATCTGGAAGAAAATGGAAAAAAGGCGGAATACTTAAACCGTTTACAGGCCCAGGCTGAAACGATGGAAGACCAACAGAAAAAACTTTCTGAAAATATTTCCGAAAAGGCCCTGCTGATCCAGAAGCTGGCAACTCAGCTGGAAGAATTAAAGAAGCAGCTGGAAGAAGAAAATAAGATCTATGGTTCTGTTACAGCAGAAGAAATAGAAGACCGGCTGAAAGGAAAAATGCAGAATAAACTGAAACTGGAAGCAGCACTGGCTCAGGCAGTGGAAACATTAAATGTTTTAAATGCCCAGTCTGAAAGTCTGAGATCTGCCATAGAAACTTTAAAGTCCCAGATCGGGTCCATGCAGGAAACTTCCGAAGGGGAGATCCAGGAAAAGATAACTGTTCTTTCAGAAGAAAAGAAGGAATGGAATGAGAAATATTCCAGACAATATGCAGATCTGGAAAATAATCGTTGTATTTACAACAATGTTCAGAAAAATCAGGGAAAAATGGCAGCAGCAGAGCAGGAATATGTGTGGATGCGGTCACTTTCTGATACAGCAGGGGGAACTCTCAGCGGAAAGCGCAAGATCGAGCTGGAAACCTATGTACAGATGGCTTATTTTGACCGGATCCTGCGCAGGGCTAATCTGCGGCTTATGACTATGAGCAGCGGTCAGTATGAGTTAAAACGCCAGGAAAAAGGGGAGAGTAAGAAAGAAAAAGCAGGTCTGGACTTAAATGTCATCGATCATTACAACGGAACAGAGCGAAGTGTAAAAACACTTTCCGGCGGTGAGTCTTTCCAGGCATCCCTGTCCCTTGCATTAGGGCTTTCTGATGAGATCCAGGCGGGAGCAGGGGGGATCCGTCTGGATGCCATGTTTGTAGATGAGGGCTTTGGTTCCTTAGATGAGGACTCTTTAAACCAGGCGATCCGTTCCTTAAATGATTTGGCGCAGGGACAGAGACTGGTAGGTATTATCTCCCATGTAGGAGAGCTGAAAGACAGGATCGAACGTAAGATCATTGTTACCAAAAAGCGCAGCAGTACTGGCGTTGGAAGCCAGGTGCAGGTGGTAGGAGAGTAAGGGAATATGGTTAGAAATAGATGACATATATTGGAAAAATGACAGAAAATCTTAAAAAAAGTGCGGTTGCTCCAAAAGCTGTGTTCTGGTAAAATGGGGAGCAGATAGAAAATTTAATGCAAATATATATGTTTTCCCAAAGGAGATGTAATAGATGAAATATAGAAGATTACTGCTTGGAGGTTTTCTGGCAATGGGACTGGCTGTGACAACCGCTTCCGGTGCGCTTGCAGAGCAGATCGTTGCTGTAAACAGCCCGGTTGAGTCTGTAGGCGGTCAGGCAACCAAGGTGACAGATGCAGGTCAGAATGCAGCAGATACCTCTCAGGCAACAGTCAACTCTTCAGTCAATACAGATACGACCCAGAGTGCAGCAGGCAACACCCAGACAGATACTGCCCAGAATACAGAGGCTTCTGCTGCAAAACCAGATCCGGCATCCATCACCCCGACCGCTACCGGTATCAGCATTTATATCAGCAAACGTCAGAGCAAGCTGACCCTGATGCAGAATAAACAGGCCATTGGCGTCTGGGATGCAAAACTGGGACGCCAGTCAGCTACCGGTGATAAAGTGCAGGAGGGGGATGAGATCACCCCTTCCGGCAGTTTCTATGTATGTACCAGAAATGACAAGAGCAAGTATTATCTGGCACTTGGACTGTCCTATCCAAATATTGAGGATGCAGAAAGAGGTCTGTCCACCGGTCTTATTACCCAGGAACAGTACCAGGCGATTGTAGATGCAAACAAAGCAGGCGTGACCCCACCATGGGATACTCCTTTAGGCGGAGCTATTGAGATCCATGGAAATCAGGGAGATCGTGGAACGGCAGGCTGTATTGCCATGACCAATGATGTAATGGATATTCTGTGGAGTTATTGTGCAGTGGGTGTGCCGGTAACCATCGGTCCGTAAGCCCGTAACACTTACAGTAGCCGGAAATCTTGCCGGTATCGTCAAAGATTTCGGCGTGTGAAAGGAAACAAAAGAAATAATGGAACGCGAAATAGATTTAAAAGAAATATC
>ERZ838118.3575-NODE-3575-length-14686-cov-5.372770_pt1 | contig 14686 bp, 9 predicted proteins | sample MGYA00519863_ERZ838118 | MGnify/ENA primary metagenome ERZ838118 (study PRJEB31850, sample SAMEA3708827) | human gut metagenome | biome: human gut; feature: human-associated habitat; material: faeces | place: China | collected 2014 ...
ATATTGTCTGAGTCCCGGATCAGCAGATCGGGGGAATTGCATTCACTTTTCAGATTATAAATCACGATGTTTCTGCAGTTCAGAATGTCCATCTCATAATCAGCTCTGGAGTGTTCCACGTTACAGGCATAGATAGCAAAGGGCTGCCGTGTCCCGCGAATGCTGAGAATCCTGTAATCCTTACCGCCCTGAGTAATATCGCACCAGAAATTGTACCATCTTCCTCCGCCGTTCCCCGTCACCAAGATCCACGGATGGCTCCGATTCTCCGTAATCCAGGTAATGCGGTATCCCACATCGGCATAAAAGGCGAAATTCCGCAGAATTGAACCTCCTGCCACACGCCACCGCAGCGCATAAATGCCGGGCTGTTTTCTGGAAGTAACGAGACCGCAGTATGCCAGTATTACAGATGCATCAGCAATATCCGGCGTATCTATCGCTGGTACGTTTTCTTTTTTTTCTGCAAAGACTCCATCCGGTATCTGCGTAACAAGGATCTGAGAAAGTCCCTGTGCAACACCGATCAGTTTTGTATCTTTCTTCAGATGAAGCGTGTCCGTAATCCGATCACATCCTTCTGTTTGTCAATTCCTTATACCTGTAAAATGATCACACCACAGGAAAAAGCAGTCAAGGGGGAATTGACTGCTTTTTTCCAATACTGAGAGATATGAATGATGGCGGGGTGAAAGTCCCCGGCATCGCGACTTAAAGTATGGTATTCACCTGTTCCTTATTCATCCATTTCTGGATATTCTCAAATACAATTTTTGCCCTGATCTCCATGGATTCATCTGATGCAAAAGCAATATGGGGCGTAACAATTGTATTAATGCTGTGTAAAAGAGGATGATCCATGGGAAGAGGCGGCTCCATTTCAAACACATCTACCCCGGCACCTCTCAGATAACCACTGTTAAGGGCATCTGCCAGTGCCTTTGAAAGTTCCGTTTTTCCTACACCTGTAGGTCCTAAGAAAAGGAATGAGCCTATCGGTCTGTTCGGATCTTTAAGCCCTACCCTTCCTCGTCTCACAGCTTTTGATACTGCTTCGATAGCTTCTTCCTGTCCGACTACTCTCTCATGAAGTATGCTCTCAAGTTTTTTTAGACGCTCTGTCTCTTCCTCCTGAAGCTTTTGAACCGGTATTTTTGTCCAGTCGGCGATAACCGCTGCCACATCATTTTCATCCACACATACTTCTTTTCTGTTTTTCTCTTTCTCTATGTCAGTGCGAAGTTTTTCAAGTCTTTTTTCTGCATCAGACTGCATTTTCTTTAGCTCTCCGGCATGGGCATAATCTTCATTTCTAATGGCATCCTCTTTTTCTTTTTCCCACCTTAATATATCTTCTTCAAGCTCACGGAGCTCAGGTGTTGAAAGGTATCTGCTAAGACTGACTCTAGCCCCCGCCTCGTCAATAACATCTATCGCCTTGTCAGGAAGAAATCTGTCATTTACATATCTCTCAGACATTTTTACTGCCGATACTATGGCACTGTCACTTATCTTTACTCCGTGGTGCTCCTCATATCTCTCTTTAAGACCTGCAAGTATCGCAATAGTCTCCTCCGTGTCCGGCTCACTTACATCTACCGGCTGAAAACGGCGTTCTAAAGCTGCATCTTTTTCTATATACTTGCGGTACTCGTCTAGCGTTGTTGCTCCGATAAGCTGAAGTTCACCTCTTGCAAGTGACGGCTTTAATATGTTTGCCGCATCAAGTGCACCCTCTGCACCACCTGCTCCGATAATAGTGTGTATCTCATCTATAAATAAAAGAATATTTCCCGACTGTGTAACTTCTCTTACAGCCCTTTTTATCCTCTCCTCAAACTCTCCTCTGTATTTTGAACCTGCGACCATTCCTGAAAGATCAAGTGTGAGCACCTTTTTGTCCTTAATAATATCAGGCACATCACCTGCCGCAATCTTTTGTGCAAGTCCCTCAACTACTGCCGTCTTTCCGACACCCGGTTCTCCGACAAGACACGGATTGTTCTTTGTTCTTCTGCTGAGTATCTCTATAAGTCTTGTAATCTCTCTGTCCCTGCCTATGACCGGATCAAGTTTTCCGTCTTTTGCATACTCGGTAAGATTTCTGCTGTACTGGTCAAGCATCGGTGTTGCAGATTTATTCCTTCTGCTTTTCTGCATCATATACTCATTTTTGGCACTGTTTACATCCTGCCCCGTCGCCGTAAGAAGATCCACATAGAGTTTCTGGACATTTATCCCTCTCGTATTGAGAAGTCTTACTCCAAGACACTCCGTCTCTTTAAGCATTGCAATAAGGATATGCTCTGTTCCCGCCTGAGCTGAGCCTAATCTCTCCGCCTCGGTTATGCTGTTTTCAATAATCTTTCTGGCTCTTGGTGTATATTGCGGTCTTTCTGCTACCGCTACTCCCTCGCCTGTTTCAATCATTTCCTCTATAAGAACCCTGAGTTTTTCTTCCTCCACTCCGTTCTCACGCATAACCTCTGCTGCAACACCCTTAGTTTTTACAAGTGCTATAAGCAGATGTTCAGTTCCAATATAACCGTGTCCAAATGATTTTGCGACACTCAACGAATTATCAAGTGCTTTTTGTGCACTTTTGGTAAATTTATTTCGCATACGCTCAAAACTCCTTCATTTTATTAGTCTGCCTGCAACAGCTAAGTCTTTAATTTCTTATATCCATAAATCTGTAACCAGGCTGTCAACCGCTGCTATACGGCTTTCTTATTTCATAATTTTTACTCTCATTCTCTATGCCAATAATGCGTAATGTTGTTACTTTTTTCCTCAAACAAATCCAAATCTGTTTTTTCGTTATTATCTCCCAACATCTCGTTTTCTGATATATCTGCTCCTGATACATCTTTTTTTGACATACCATCTTTTAGACTGTCAAATTTCGGCATATTTTCACCATATATGTGTTTTATCTTTCCCATATATTCTATTGTATCTGTGCTGTCAACAGTTCCGGCATTATCAATACCACCGGCACTGCCGTCTGAAATACCACCATATGCACTTATAATATTATTATTCTGCCGATAATGCAAATATATTGTTATCATTCCTATAAACATCAACAGACATATGATAACCATTATTCCCACAATATATTTCATCGTCTTTAATTTTGTTTCACTGACAGAATCTGAACCTACAACAGTATTTCCGATACTTTCTTTGTACCATGCTTTTACTTTATCATAGGGCATAAAGCTGTCATTTTCCGTATCATACAGATAAAACTCCGGCTCCTGTCTTCCGCATTTACAATATATAAGTACAAATTTATGCTCAAGATTATCTTCGGTGGCATATGCCGTTATGACATGACCACTTAGAACTATCTCTGTTTTTCCAAACCCTGTCGGAATATCCTTGTCATTCTCTAGCGGAACAACCTTATATTCTTCATTATAATGAATGGTTATAACGCTGTTCTGATATGTTGCGGTCACACTCTTAACCGCATCTTTTGTAGTATTTTTTTTATCATCAGCGTTTATTTTTTTCTTTTTCGTTTTAGGTTTCGGACTTTCACTCGGCTTTATATCATCTTTCGCAGACTCATCATTATTTTTTTTGCCATCGTAAGGTTTTTCTGTCCCTGCCGGTTCTTTACCGTCAGGCTCTTTATTGTCATTTTTTTTGGGTGCATCCGCTTTTTTAGCACTCTTACTCTTAACCATTATATTAAGTGTGTCGGAAGATACTGACATCTTTGAAGAATCTTCTGAATTATATACTGCATATGGCTGTTTTAATTCTATTGATGTACTGCCCTCTTTTCTCGCGACAAACTTAATGGAATATTTAAGACTGTTCACCCCGGTCTCCCTGCCTGTATCTTCTATTTGAAACCGGTTGTCATTGCCACTTGCAACACTCCCGCCTGTCATATACTGAAGGACTCTGCTGTCATAAGAAAAACTGCCCTCAAAGCCACTCATGGCATCAGATGAATTTACCGTGATTATCACATAAACTATATCCCCTTTTGAAACCTGACCGGATGATGCCCTTACCGACACCTCAGCACTTGCTGCACTCACATTTACAGCTTTGGTATTTATGCATACCATTAAAAAAAATAATGCAAATGCAAACTTATAAAATATATTGATTTTTCTTTCTTTTTTCAATCAAATCACCCCTGCCACCACTAATACAATATCATCTATTTTCGTGTCACAACAATTTTGTATTTTCTTGTATTTCCGCTTTCAGATTTCACTTTTACATAGAAAGTATTTGTCCCGACTTCAAGGCTCTTTATTCCTGTGCCTGTCATTGTCGAATGTTTGCTTACCTTTGAAGCACATATCTTTACACTTGAAACACTGTTGTTCACCGTCAGTGTATATGTCTTTGTTCCGTTATCTCCAAGCACAAACTTACTGTCAAACACATGATCTTTAATATAAAGCGTACTCAGATAATTGTTTGGATTCTTGCCACCGGACGGAACATCACATGCTTCCTCAGGCATATTATCATACACCGGTATTGAAAATACCATCGACATATTTTTATCTATCACACCATAAGCCGCAACTGTTTTTGTCGCCTCATTGTTTGGTGCTTCTATATTTCCCATATACTGATGATTATACCTGTTTTTAGCTGTGACATTAAATTTTTCAAGGTACAGAGTATTCTGTCCCATATTTATATAATTTTTTCCTATATACTGTGCACCGCCGACTAATGACTTGTATCTGTTATTCCACGGGCGAAGATAGGTCTTTCCCGTTTTCGCCCATTTCAATCCGTTTGCCACTGCACCTCCGGCAACAACACTGTTATTTGCACCGATATTATAAAAATTGTATATTCCTTTATATCCGGATACAGTTCCAGATACCGAGCTGCTCATTTTATTTGCATTTATTACAACCTCCTGCTTCACTCGTGACGCAAGATGATAAGGACTTACCTTAGATTTTTTTGCAGCCGTCATAAATGTTTTTGAATATTTGACACTCACATTTTTGCCGCTGCTCTTATATGTATATTTTTTATTATACATAGGTGTATTTTTTAAGATATTTTCAACACCCGACTGTGTCTGACTTCCCCTCTGATACTCAAGACTCTCAAACTGGAAAATTCCTCTTTCATCAAGGAAATTTCGCGGATCCATATAATATTTTACCGCTTTTTTTGATGCCGTAACCCAGGTACTTCCATCGTATGGTATATACCTGTCCTTTGTCCAGTCATAAGCCTTTGCTTCTGTCGATTTCCACGCATATGACTTATTTATACTCAAAAGATTAAGCCCTACCTTTGACTCATTATTTATGACCGTAGACCATTTTAAACCGGTCTTATAAGGCTTAAACTCCCAACATGGATATTTCTCATGAAGTTTTACAAGTTCCGTTATATAATCATCCGGAAATCCTGCCTTTTTCAGATTTTTCTTAAATTCGGCATTAGTTTCAGGTGCAGCTGTCGGCTTTTCCGTCACTTTAGGTGCTGCCGTTGCATCAGGTTTCTTTGAAGGTTTAGCTGTCACTGTCGGTTTCTTTGTCACTGCAGGTTTTTTTGTTGCACTTGCACTTTTCCCTTTGATTATCTGAAAATATACATTGTCAGCCAAAATATACCCTGTATATGTTATCTTTGCCGATATGAATTTCACCTTAAAATATCTTTTTGATGCGACCGTCTTTTCCCCTAAAATAACAAACTGGTCACCATTTTTTACAACTATTTCTCTGCCTGATGAATTGGTAATAGCAATAGCCTTTCCCGGTGTTTTTAACATATTAAGATTTCTACTGCTCTTTGATATTCCCGGAAGTCCTGTCCCATATGAAACATTCACATTTTCTGCTGCTATATATCCCCTATAAGATGTTCCCTCATATACAAATAAAGCATAATACCATCTTTTCACTCCGGATTTTTTTTCAATGTATATTCTAACTTTTCTTTTTGAAGGAAGTGTGATTTTTTTGCCATCTTTTGTAAGATATTCCTTTTTTACATTAAGATTTTTTCTTACATTTGTCTCAGAAGACACATATCCTACTATTGAAGTATATGTTTTACCTGTTTTAAATTTTAAATATTTTTTATTTACATAACCGTTGAGATTTCTACTGTTTTGCGTAAATTTAATATGATACCAGTCTCCATTTTTTTCAATAACGATAACCTTCTGTCCATTTGACAGCACAACTGATGTTCCGCCTGCCTGTAATTTAGCATAAGCTGTCCCCGGTCCTTTTCGTACATTTAAATACCCATTCACATTTACGACACCTATCGCATATGCCTTAAGCTCTTTGTGACTCTTACCCGGATTCAAAAAAAGTAAAAAGCAAATAAATGCAACTGTAAAAAGTATATATTTTTTCTTTTTTAAAGGCTTTAAAGACATCTGAACATTATCTCCTTAATCTACGCTGTATATCTCTCAGTCGTTTCATGTATCTCATAATCGTTATCTGCTTGATTATCATAATACTTTTAATATATTTTTTCTGCCTGTTTGCTTAATCTAAAACAGTTATTTTATAAACTCTTTCAACTGCTCCGTATCAAATTTATAATGTGAGCCGCAGAACTGACAATTAACTTCTACCGGCTTACCGTCATCTATCATTTCCTGCAGTTCTTTTTTTCCCAGACTTGCTATAACCTTTGATACCCGCTCGAACGAACAGTCACATTTATACTGCGTAGGTACAGTTTCAAGTATCTCCACATCCATTCCCTCAAGTACATAATTCAAAATATCCTCAGGAGTCATGCCCTTATCAAGCATCTCTGTAACAGAATGAACTTCGCCAAGTCTTGCCTCCAGCTTATCAATAACCTCATCATCTGTGTCCGGCATAACCTGAATTATAAAACCTCCTGCCTGACGCACATGATTATCCTTATCCATAAGAACTCCAAGACCCACCGAAGACGGAACCTGCTCAGATGTTGCAAAATAATATGTCAGGTCTTCTGCTATCTCACCTGATACAAGATGTGTCTGTCCATTGTAAGGCTCTCTAAGACCTATATCTTTTATAACATTTAAAAATCCCGGTCCGAGTGCACCCGAAACATCAAGCTTTCCCTGTGCATTTGGAGGAAGTATAACATTCGGATTGTTTACATATCCCTTTACATCTGCGTTTGAGTCAGCCGTAACAGTTATGCCGCCGATAGGACCACCACATTCTATCTGAAGTGTGAGTACATCTTTTTCACCTTTCATCATACTTCCCATCATTGAAGCTGCCGTAAGAAGTCTGCCGATAGCCGCTGTTGCAACCGGACTTGTGTTATGTATTTCCCTTGCTTTCTCAACAATATCCTTACTCGTTACCGCAAACGCTCTAAGCTGATGGTCTGCCGCTGTTGCCCTAACTATATAATCTTTATATTCACTCATTTTTAATCTCCGTTTCTATTTTTATATTATATTGGTAACAGTTCAGGCATAAAATGATAATAGACAATATAATGAGCTTATTCATTGTATTATTAGTTCTCATTTTACGCTGGAATAGTCTTTTTTTCAGGTCGCTGTGCCACGAAATAAATCCTCTCGCTGTCCTCTTTCGCCGCATTTTCCGTGAAAGCGTCATAGACCTCAAGACATGAAAGCCCCGCCTTTTCAAGACAATCTCTCACAAACTTAATATCATATGCCCTCTGGTGATGAATTTCTTCCGACCTTTCAAAAAGGTCGTTCTCATCATCAACAAGACTGTATATCGTAAGCAGATATTCATTGATGCCTGTATCCTTATGAAATTCATTTTCCCATATAAAACTTGCATCCTCTCTGTTCTCTGCAATCGTCCTGCTGCCAAGTATATTCTCATAAAAATGTCTCGTTTTCATGTCAAAAATAAAAATCCCTCCAAAATCAAGAAAAATCTTTACTTTTTTAAAAACCTTAAGCAGATCATTTTCATCCGTTATATAATTCATGCCGTCACAGACACACACCATAGCGGCGGCAGTACCGTAAAGGTCAAGTTCACGCATATCCTGATTTAAAAACAGTATCTCATTTTTACTCTCGCCTGTTTCCTGCTCCTGTGCGTTATACTCCATAGCATCCTTCAAACTATCAGACTTACTTTCACTTTCATATGGAATTTCATCAAAATCCTGACAGCAATACTTCTGCCTTGCAACCTCAAGCATCTCATATGACATATCGACACCTATCATATCATACCCGTCATCTGCAAGCAACTTTGTCATTGTACCTGTACCACAGGCAAGATCTGCCACTATTCCGTCTGTAACACCATATTTTATCAATAAACCATGAAGATAATCATGCCACTGTTCATAGGGAATGTTATCCATGAACTCATCATAGACATAGGCAAATTCTCCATATATCTCGTCCTGTTCCATAATATACCTCATTTTCTGTGTTTTTCATAGAGTTTTTCTTAACTTAATCATTAATCAAACGGCATTTCTTTTCATATTCTTCCAAAAATTCCTGTTTTCCAATAGTATGTATTTCTCTATATAAAAAGCCTTTGAATTTTTCAATTCCAAACAATATCCTTGTTTCTGGGTCTGCCTTTGCCAATTCTCCCATCTTATTTTTAAATTTTGAAAAGCCTTTACTCGGATTTTCTTTCTTTTCATCACTTATGGCATCGTCATTATAAACCACAAACAATACGGCTTTTTTCTTAATCTGGTTAATCGAATACTTTTCTTTCAGAAAAAAATAAGCCGTGTATATACTATCATACGCTTTAGGCGGTAAAGATTTTTTGGGTAATTGCGATTTTCTCGCATTTTTAAACTCAATAAACCAAAAGTCATCATCATCCGATAAGGCAAACGCATCTACTGAACTCAGACTTTTTTTACTTCTATATTCTTTACAGACATCTTCCGTATAAGCATCAAAATCATAAACTTTTACTTCACTTTCTATAAAGTCTATATTTTCATCACTTTTTGATGTTTCCTTTATTGTGCTTTCATATTGCTCCATAACATTTTTGTATTCTTTCATATATCGCCATGTCCCCATATTCTACAAGTAATCTAACGGTTTATACAACATTTCATAAATTTTATCAGTATTATTAGTAACATCTTCCGTAGAAAAATAACCGTTTGCATCTTCATTCATAACATAAAATCTACCCTTATCTTTAAGAGAATAGTTTGCTAACGAAACTTCGACAGCTCTCATAAAATACGGACTGTGTGAATTTATCACTATTTTTATATTTAATTCTTTATTTAGCAAAACTAATATTTCCGCAAATTTAACCTGCCATTCCGGATGTAAATTAGACTCCGGTTCATCAATAAGCAAAATACTGTTTCTATTTAGTGAACCGTTTTGCAATAATTTTTGGATTACAAGCATATTTTTCATTCCTGATGCAACATTTTTAACATCAAAACTTGTATTTGTTTTTTCATCTTTATACAACAGGCTGCTCCCTGACTCCCCGGTAATCAATTCACCATGTAATATTTCTTTTAAGATATTAGCAAAAGCATCTGTATTTTCTTCAATATCACTAAATGTCTCAAATGAAACATCTATGCCAACTTCTTTATACAACGCTTTTCTAAGCTCACTGTAAAGTAACAATGATACTTTTTTGTCATTAATTATATCCGTAAAATGACAGGTATCAATATACCATATTGAATTTACAAAATTAGGATAACTTTTACATGAAATCATTTTATTATCCTTAAACTCCGCAAAAGTTTCATTTGTGTCAAACTCAATCTTTATATTTCCATTTTTCTTACAGCCAAACGAATTAATATTTCCTTTAAAAATATTCTGAAAGTTTCTGGAAAATATAAAACGCACATATTCTGAATCATTTCTTTTTAAAATTGTTACTAACTTTTCATATAACGATTCTATTTGTTTTTTAATTACATTTCTTTTAAATTCCGGGTCATCTATTCCATGAATTTCAAATTTATCAAAATAATTTTCTTTTTTTATGTTTTTTTCAACAACTTTATTTAACTGTTCAAGTGTTAAATTCTGTTCTTTTTCAAATATTTCATTCACCTGACACCAAAATTCTTTAACAGCAGGCAAAAGACCGTACAAGTATGACAAAATACTGCCCGAATTTTCAACAGCTTGAATAAAACTTTTTTCCTTTTCTTCCTCAATTTTTTTCTTTATATCTGAATTTGAATACAAAAGAGAATATATTGCTTTTAAAATCGTGCTTTTGCCGCTGCAATTATAGCCGCCAATGACTGTTATTCCATCCAGCTCAATATCGGCACGATTTATCAGACCTATGTTACTTACAGATATTTTCATACTTCACTCCTATCCTATATTATGTACTCTCGGAATCTTCTGAACGAAGAATTTCGAGATGGATTTTTGATATACAATGACATTTTCGCAGTGCGTACACGGTGTGTACGACGAGAAAATGGAAACAGTATATCGGAAATGCAGCCGAAATGACTCGTTTTGAGAAGATACCGAGAGTACATTATTAGTTCACATAATCAGATATATTATAATTGACTCAAATATAATCGTCAATCACCTTTGCTTTTCCTACCACTTAGTATTCTACGCACTGGAAGTGTGGAAATACTCATTCTCAGTTCAACTCATCCAGCGTCTTTTCATACTCCGGCACAAACTCCTCACAGAAAATTTCAGCTTCTTTGCACTCTAATTCTCTTATCGCCTTAAAAGTTGACTCTCTCGCATGATTAAACTCTCTGTTTCCTGTTTTTTCTTCCTCTATGCACTTGATAAGAGCCGATATTTTATCTGCCGCTTTTATAAGTCTCATAACTGATGCATCCTCTTTTGGCAAAAGATATTTTTCATACTCCAAAGCCATATCCTCAGGAAGTCTTGAAAGAAGATTTTTCGCCGCATTTACCTCAATCTCCTTATAGGCATCTTTTATTTCAGTGTTGTAATATTTAACTGGTGTCGGCATATCTCCGGTAATAATCTCCGTACAGTCATGATACATTGCAAGCAACGCTATATGCTCAATATCATAGTCCATACCGAGCCTGCAATTTCCTATAATGGCTAGAGCATGAGCAACCATCGCTGTTTCGAGAGAATGTTCACTGACATTCTCCCTAAGCGAATTACGCATCAATGCCCATCTTTCAATATATTTCATCCTCGACAGCATGGCAAAAAATGAGTTGTCATTTTTCTTATCCATAAGCATATCTCCTCTCCACTTTTTATCTCCCACTAAGCATTTGCAAAACCATCATAATCTGTCAGGTAAGCTGATATTCGCAATCACCTCTCAAGCATCTTCTTTATAAATGCCCCTGTATAAGACTTCTTGCTTTTTGCCACCTTTTCAGGTGTGCCCTTTGCTATGACTGTTCCACCTTTTGCTCCTCCCTCAGGACCTAAGTCAATTATATAATCTGCTGTTTTTATAACATCAAGATTATGCTCTATCACAATAACGGTATTGCCATTCTCTGTAAGTCTCCTCAATATGTCAACGAGTTTGTGCACATCTGCAAAATGAAGTCCTGTTGTCGGCTCATCAAGTACATATACCGTTTTTCCCGTACTTCTCCTGCTAAGTTCTGTGGCAAGTTTGATTCTTTGTGCTTCACCACCTGAAAGCGTTGTTGACGGCTGACCGAGTTTTATATATGAAAGTCCCACTTCATAAAGTGTTTCTATCTTTCTTCTGATAGTCGGTACTGCTTCAAAGAATGTGAGTGCTTCTTCCACTGTCATGTCCAGCACATCATATATGCTCTTGCCTTTATATTTTACATCGAGCGTTTCCCTGTTGTATCTCTTTCCGCCACATACCTCGCAAGGAACATATACATCCGGCAGAAAGTTCATCTCTATCTTTATAATTCCATCACCGTGGCAGTTTTCACATCTTCCTCCCTTTACATTGAAGCTGAAACGGCCTTTTTTATATCCTTTCGCTTTTGCATCAGGTGTTGCGGCAAACAAATCTCTTATCATATCAAATACCCCTGTATAAGTTGCAGGATTTGAGCGTGGTGTTCTTCCTATCGGAGACTGGTCTATATTGATAACCTTGTCAAGCTGTTCCAGCCCCTCAACACTATTGCAAAGTCCCGGTATAGTTCTCGCCCTATTCAACTGTTTTGCCATATACTTATAAAGTATCTCATTTACAAGCGAACTTTTTCCCGAACCTGAAACTCCCGTAACGCAGGTCATAACTCCCGTCGGAAACTCTACATTTATATTTTTGAGATTATTTTCTTTTGCACCTTTTACCTTTATCCAGCCTGTAGGCTCTTTTCTCACCTCAGGAACAGGTATCTTTTTTCTGCCGCTTAAATAATCACCTGTTATCGACTCCTTGCAAGCCATGATGTCTTTTGCCGTTCCGGTAGCAATCACTTTGCCGCCATGTGAACCGGCTCCAGGTCCTATGTCTACTATATAGTCAGCCACAAGCATCGTATCTTCGTCATGTTCTACAACAATAAGTGTATTTCCGAGGTCTTTTAACTTCATCAACGCACCGAGCAGCTTATCATTGTCCCTCTGGTGAAGTCCTATGCTCGGCTCATCAAGTATATAGGCAACTCCTACAAGCCCCGAACCTATCTGCGTTGCAAGTCTGATACGCTGTGCTTCACCACCTGAAAGACTCGCCGTGTATCTTGAAAGTGAGAGATACTCAAGACCTACCTCAACGAGAAATCCAACTCTTGCTTTTATCTCTTTAAGTACAACCCTGCCTATATTTAACTGATTTTTTGTAAGTTCAAGGTTGTCAAGATAATTTTTAAGTTCTATTATTGAAAGTTCAGTTATCTGTGCGATATTTTTGTCCCCAACTGTTACTGCAAGTGCTTCCGGGCGGAGTCTTTTTCCTTTACAAGCCTTACAAGGTGTTATCCTCATAAAACTCTCATACTCTTTCTTGGTGCTCTCTGACGCTGTCTCCCTGTATCTTCTCTCGACATTTTTGATAATTCCCTCAAAAACAACATCATAGACACCAACGCCACGCTGACCTCTGTAGTGTACCTGTACACTCCTGCCATCCGTTCCGTGCATAAGCATATGCCTGATATTTTCAGGAAGGTCCTGATAAGGGGTATCAAGCTCAAAACCATACTCCTTAGCAAGTGCATCAAGGACACATCTGGCATAGCTTGTCTTGTTTGTAACAGACTGCCATCCGTTTACGACAAGTGCTCCATCCGTGATACTCAACGAAGGATCAGGTATCATAAGTTCCTCGGCAAACTCCATCTTATAACCGATACCGTGGCATACCTCACACGCACCAAAAGGATTGTTAAAAGAGAATGTCCTCGGCTCTATCTCATCAATGCTCACACCACAGTCAGCACATGAAAAACTCTGGCTGAATCTAATCTGTTCTTTACCCGGAATATCTACTATAAGAAGCCCGTCAGAAAGTCTCATAACATTTTCAATAGAATCGGTAAGTCTCTTTTCTATTCCCTCTCTTACAACAAGCCTGTCAACCATTATCTCTATATCATGCTTTTTATTTTTCTCTAACTTTATATCCTCTGACAGTTCATAGATGTGACCGTCAACGACAACTCTTACATAACCGCTCTTTCTGGCACTTTCCAAAACTTTGATATGTTCACCCTTTCTACCTCTGACAACAGGTGCAAGGAGCTGTAATCTCGTGCCTTTTTCAAGCTTCATAATCTCATCACATATCTGGTCTACCGTCTGTCTCTTTATCTCTTTTCCACACTTAGGACAATGTGGTATTCCAACTCTCGCATAGAGAAGTCTGAAGTAATCATAAATCTCCGTAACAGTACCTACAGTCGAACGCGGATTTCTGTTTGTAGACTTCTGATCAATAGAAATAGCCGGCGGAAGTCCTTCTATCTTCTCGACATCAGGTTTTTCCATAAGCCCCAAAAATTGTCTGGCATAAGAAGACAGAGACTCCATATATCTTCTCTGTCCTTCCGCATAAATGGTATCGAACGCCAGAGAGGACTTTCCGGAACCGCTAAGTCCGGTGAGAACTACCAGTTCATTTCTCGGAATATCCAAGTCTATATTTTTCAAATTATGCTCATTTGCACCTCGTATTTTAATAAATTGTCTTTTTTCATTTTTTGCTGCCATATTTTAAAATTTCCTTTTATTATTGATATCTGTTCATTTATTGATAACAGGTTCAAAAGATTCGAAACCGTTAATAGCCTCCTGCGCTTACACAATGGTGGAATGACCTTTACTACTCTTTAAGCATCTTCTTCAGATCGATCAGCTTATCACGCAGCTCTGCTGCTGCTTCGAAATTCAGCTCTGCTGCTGCCTTCTTCATCTGCTTTGTCACATCGGCAATCAACTTCAAAAGCTCCTTCTCACTCATAGATTCCGGATCTTTATCCATCTGAAGTTCTGTGGCAGCAACCTTCTTAGAAATGCTGATCAGGTCCCGGACACTCTTCTGAATCGTAGTTGGCGTAATACCATGTTCCTCATTATATGCCATCTGGATCTTGCGGCGACGCTTCGTCTCTTCAATCGCATTCTTCATGGAATCTGTCATATTATCTGCATACATGATAACATGACCTTTTGCATTACGTGCTGCACGTCCGATTGTCTGCACAAGAGATGTCTCTGAACGCAGGAATCCCTCTTTATCCGCATCCAGAATCGCCACCAGCGCAATCTCCG
>ERZ838118.3578-NODE-3578-length-14680-cov-10.931556_pt1 | contig 14680 bp, 8 predicted proteins | sample MGYA00519863_ERZ838118 | MGnify/ENA primary metagenome ERZ838118 (study PRJEB31850, sample SAMEA3708827) | human gut metagenome | biome: human gut; feature: human-associated habitat; material: faeces | place: China | collected 2014 ...
CTGCAGACCTATTTCAGTGCAAGATATATCCGTAAAGAAGAACCTGTTCCTAAGAAGAAAACAGGAGCAGTTCTGCTGACAGCAGGAAGTATCGGACCCAGAGAAAAAGCGGAAAGTACGGCAGAGATGCTGCTTCGTCAGATGAGCTGTGACAGTCTGGGGACTGTATATGTGAACCGTACAGACAAAGTGCCGGTCAGAGACAGAGAAGATATCATACAGGAAATAAAAGATCTGGCAGGCAGATTGAGAACAGCAGAATAAATATTATCTGAAAATGAAACACCATTTGTGTTATGTGGAACAGACGAAAGGATGATTAAAATGAAAAAAATAAAATACTTTATGATTACAGGAATGCTTCTGGCATCCATCGGTCTTGCCGGATGTGGGAAGAAGTCAGAAGATGATATTACAAATAAGGAAATTTATCAGGATGATCTTGAACCGCTGACAGAAGAAGAGCTGAATGAAATGGATGCAGATACTTCTGACGAGGATATGAAACAGATTGATGAGCCTGAGGAAGAAACCGCTGACATTACAGATACTACAGATGCAACAGAAACTACAGATAAAACGGAAAATACAGATAAAGCAGAAACTTCAGATTCTTCTGCAAAAAAATCTGCGGATAAAACTGAAACATCAGATTCTGCAGATACAACGAAATCAGAAACTAAAACGAAAACTGAAAAATAATCACAAGGGGGCTGTCGCTGGAATTATTATTGCGACAGCCCCCTGATCATATTTCTGTAATTATCAGGAAAGAACCTCGTTCTTCAGTTCGTTCCCATCCATAAATGCTTTCGCATTTTCGAGAGTAGTCTCAGCAATGTTAGTCAGTGCTTCTTTTGTAAAGAATCCCTGATGAGAAGTCATCACTACATTCGGGAAGGAGAGCAGGCGCTGGGTAATGGAGCTCTGCAGAATACGCTCGGACATATCCTCGAATACGAAATCAGTTTCTTCTTCATAAACATCCAGTCCTACTGCAAAGAACTTATGATCACGGATTCCGGAGATCAGGTCCTCTGTCTTGATCAGGCCGCCGCGGGAAGTGTTTACAAGAATTACACCATCTTTCATTTTGGCGATAGTTTCTTCATTGATGATGTGTTTGGTTTCTTCTGTAAGCGGGCAGTGAAGACTGATGAGATCACTGGTTGCCAGAAGCTCATCCAGAGATACATATTCCAGATAATCCAGGCTCTTATTCGGGAAAAGATCGTAAGCGATAACTCTCATACCAAAACCTTTGCAGATTTTTGCCATTGCCTGGCCAATTTTTCCGGTACCAATGATTCCGGCAGTTTTCTGATAGAAATTAAGTCCCATCAGACCACTTAAAGAGAAGTTGTTTTCGCGGCATTTGATGTATGCTTTATGTGTGTGGCGGTTTGCAGTCAGCGCAAGTGCCATTGCATGCTCAGCCACAGCTTCCGGAGAATATCCCGGAACACGCAGAACCTTCATTCCGAATTTGTGAGCAGTTTCCAGATCTACATTGTTATATCCTGCGCAGCGCATAAGGATCAGTTTTACACCCTGAGCATTCAGCTCTTCGATAACAGGAGTGCTCAGATCAGCGTTTACAAAAGCGCAGATTGCCTCATATCCTTTTGCAAGGGAAGCAGTTTCTTCGTGAATATTTGCTTCGGTAAATTTAATTGTAATTCCCGGATAGGAAGGAAGAAGCTTCTCGAAAAATTCTTCGTCGTAGTTTTTTGTGCCGTAAAATAAGATTTTCATAAATGTTAGCTCCTCTCTGGCTGTATACCTGTATGGTATACGCACCGTGAAAATTATAATATCAGTGTTTATAGCAATCCTCATAAATAATGCATCTTAATCCAGACCATCAGAGTGTGAAATCCTGCTATAGTAAAACAAATCGAATAATGTTAAAATAATAACAATCTTCTGACGATTCACATTATAACCGATTTATCGGAAAAAGAAAAGGCTATTTTGGATAAAATTTCTCAAGTATCTATAAAAATACAATCTGAGAGAGTATGAAGATACTGTAAATAGGAATTGCAAATTATGCTTTGTTATGAAAAGTATGTACAGAAAGACAAAAGATATGCAGGACAAAAAACATCTTGCGGGATATTACCGGTGAACAGTAAAAATTATGCTGCTGTCAACAAACATAAAAAAATGATATGTTGACAGCAGCATAATTATAAATGACAGTTGCTATTTTCCGAGAGAGTACAGATCTTCATAGAATTCCGGATAGGAAATTTTAACGCAGTCCCCATCTTTGATAGTAAGTGTACCGTCACAAATTGTACCTGCAACAGCAAAGGACATGGCAATACGGTGATCAAGATAAGAATTGATCTCGGCACCATGAAGTGGCTTTCCTCCATGGATGATCATTCCGTCATCAGTCGGCTGAATATCAGTTCCCATGCGTTTCAGCCCTTCTGTTACCACTGCGATACGGTCGGATTCTTTTACCTTCAGCTCCTGTGCGTCCCTGATAACAGTAGTCCCCTCTGCAAAAGCTGCCATTACAGCGATCATCGGGATTTCATCGATCAGTGTGGGGATGATCTCACCTTCAACAGTGGTTCCGTGAAGACTGCTTGTGCGGATCAGCAGGTCAGCGGTAGGCTCACCCTCTGTACTTGCATTCAGCAGAGTAATATCAGCCCCCATAGCCTTGCATACACGAAGCATTCCGTCTCTGGTTGGATTAATGCCTACATTTTTAAGAAGAATCTCACTTCCGGGAGTAAGAAGCCCTGCTGCGATAAAGTAAGCAGCAGAAGAAATATCTCCGGGAACTTTAATCTCGCGTCCGTTCAGTACAGGCTCCGGTTCAATAGAAGCAGTTGTTCCCTGGGAAGTCACATTTGCGCCGAAATAATTCAGCATGATTTCTGTATGATTTCTGGAAAGTACCGGCTCAGTAACGCTGGTGATCCCATCTGCATACATACCAGCCAGAAGCACGCAGGATTTTACCTGTGCGGAAGCAACCGGTGACTGATAATGAGCGGCATGTAAAGGCTTTCCTGTAATACGCAAAGGTGCGCATCCATTGCCTCTAAGACTCACGATATCAGCGCCCATAGACAGAAGAGGAGTCATAATCCTTTTCATTGGACGGGACTGAATGGAAGCGTCGCCGTTTAATTCGCTGGTAAAAGACTGTCCTGCCAGAATTCCGGAGATCAGTCTTGTGGTAGTCCCGCTGTTTCCCACATCCAGAGTTTCAGACGGAGCACTGAGTCCGTGAAGTCCCTTTCCATGAACGAGGATTTCGGAAGCATTTCTTTCAATATCGATTCCCATTTTCCGGAAACAGGAGATAGTAGAGAGACAGTCAGCTCCCTCAAGAAAATGTGTGATCTTTGTAGTACCCTGTGCAAGAGAACCGAACATGACTGCACGATGAGAAATGGATTTATCTCCGGGTACAGTGAGTTCTCCTCTGAGGTTTGTCTGTTTTTTTATTTCCATGTTTGATTCCTGCCTGTTTTTATAATATTTCTGTATTTCCCTGCAGCTATTTATAGCAATCTGCTTTTGACAAAATATTTTTGAAATGAATGTCAAAGGGTGATCTGTTTAGCGTTCGTAGACAATATAATTTCTTTTTTTAAGGAGTGCGGCACCCTTTTCCATAGAGATTCCGTCGTAGAATTCAATTTTGAGGACACCTTCCTCGAATTCACGGTTGTGAATGATACCGATATTTTTAATGCTGATCTTCTCCATCGCAAGGATAGTGGCAATCGTAGCAATACCACCGGCCTCATCCGCGATATCAAGATACAGGACATAAGCCTTTTTCAGCAGACCATTGTCTACCACATCAATAGAATCACGGTAATCCCTGGAACTTGCAAACATCTGATACAGACTCCTGGAGTCCTTGTTATCCACAAAACATTTGATCTGAACCAGCAGGCGGATGTAGTCATCCAGAACATTGGAGATATTCTGATTATTTTCCACACAGATCTGCTCCCACATAATTGGAGAAGAAGAAGCAATACGTGTGATATCACGGAAACCTCCGGCTGCAATCGTTTTCATGTATTCCTGATCACTGTCCAGCATATTGACAAGATTTACCAGTGCAGAAGCGATAATATGAGGCAGATGGCTGACTCCGGCAGTGATGAAATCGTGTTCTTCACTTGTAAGGACCATCGGGATCGCACCAAGGGAAGAGATCATCTCTGTGAAATCTGTCAGGCGTTCCAGTGCAACTTCACCGCTCGGAGTGATAATATAGTAAGCATTCTCAATCAGACGGTCACTGGAAGCTTCGAATCCGGTCTTCTCAGAACCGGCCATTGGATGACCTCCGATAAAACGGGATTCCATTCCAAGACGTTCTACTTCTTTATGGATAATGCCCTTGACACTTCCAACATCTGTGAGGATCGTGTCAGGACCGATATTGTCTTTGAAATATTCAAGATATTTTACATTGAATTCTACAGGAGCACACAGGAAAATATAATCGCAGCTCCTGAAACGTTCATCATGTTCTTCGCATACAGCATCGATCATATTGCTGCTTACTGCTGCAGCAAGTGTTTCCCGATCCTGATCATAAGCAAGAAGTCGGTAGTCTTCATGGTATTTTCGGATGGCCTTGGCAATTGATCCGCCAATCAGTCCGAGACCGATAAAACCGATAGTTTTCATAGTGGTTTTTGCATCCTTTCAGGTAACATTATTCGTAACTGTGAAAATACGGAACAGTTACATGATTTCATAATTTACTATTTTAAAGGATATGATTTGAAAAGTCAATTCATACGGCACTTTTATACATAAATAATTTAAAGCGACAAAGCGAACGCCGTATCATATGTAGATATCTTCCATGTCTTTCGCACTCTGGTTACTAGAGTGTGTCTGAAAAATCATTCCCGCAATCTACACGCCCCACTTTGCGGGATATTTCACCCGAATTCAGTTGCCGTAGCCCGCTACGGCGCCCTCATCCGGGCAAAATATCCCACAAATTGTGACGCACATCTTGCAGAAAGCCTTTTTCAGACACGCTCTAGGACTGCTATAGTCAACTGAAAAAAACAATGCACTATAAATATTCGTACAATCAAAATAGTCAGCCAGCTGCACGTTTGAGATAAAATTCACAGTCGAGATCCGTGAAAATTACTGAAAATATATAAAATGCTCATCAATTTACAAGAAGTTCACAAAAAAAGATGTTAAAATTTCATAAAATACTTGAAAAATATAAAAAAATTTAGTAATATATAGCCATATCGTTGCTGCGGACGTTACAGGCGGCAATAACATAACAGACAAACAGGGAGGTACGCAACATGGATGTATTTAGAACTGACCGAATTAGAAATGTAGTCCTTTTAGGTCATGGGGGCGCTGGCAAAACTACACTGGCAGAAGCAATGGCTTACTTAGCAGGAATGACTAACCGTCTCGGAAGAGTAGAAGACGGAAATACTGTCAGCGATTATGACAAAGAAGAGATTAAGAGACATTTTTCCATTTCTACCACATTGATCCCGGTACCGTGGGATAAGGTAAAGATCAATGTGCTGGATACTCCCGGATATTTCGATTTCGTAGGCGAAGTAGAAGAAGCAGTAAGCGCAGCAGATGCAGCGATCATTGTAGTTTCCGGTAAAGCAGGCGTTCAGGTTGGAACACAGAAGGCATGGAACTTATGTGAGAAATATAAACTTCCGAGAATGATCTTTGTCACAGATATGGACGTAGATGATGTCAGCTACCGTAAAGTAGTAGAACAGCTCACTGAACTCTACGGCAAGAAGATCGCACCGCTTCACTTCCCGATTCGTGAAGACGGCAAATTTGTAGGATATGTAAATGTTGTAAAACAGGCAGGACGTAAGTACATAGATAAAGGTAAGAAAGAGGAATGCCCGATTCCTGAATACCTGGATGAATATCTGGAGAAATATCACGATATCCTTATGGAATCTGTTGCAGAGACCAGCGAGGAATTCATGGACCGTTATTTTGAAGGTGATACATTCTCGGTAACAGAGGTTTCCGCAGCACTTGCAATGAACGTACAGGAAGCATCTATCGTACCTGTATGCATGGGCTCACCAATCAATCTTCGTGGTGTATCCAACTTACTGGATGATATCTGCGGATATTTCCCAAGCCCGGACAAACGCTCCTGCAACGGAATCGCTCAGAAGACAAATGAGATCTTTGAAGCAAACTACGACTTCACGAAAGTGAAATCCGCATATGTGTGGAAAACAATTGCAGACCCGTTCCTTGGCAAATATTCTCTTATTAAAGTATGCTCCGGTGTTATCAAATCCGATGACACTTTATTAAACGTAGAGAAAGGCGAAGAAGAACGTCTGAATAAATTATATGTACTTGAAGGATCCAAACCAATCGAGGTTCCGGAACTTCATGCCGGTGATATTGGTGCAATTGCCAAATTAAACAGCGTACAGACTGGTGACAGCCTTGCGACAAAAGCAAATCCGATTCTTTATCCGAAGGCACTCCTTTCCACACCATATACCTGCAAGAGATTTAAAGCAGTGAAGAAGGGTGATGAGGATAAGATTTCCCAGGCACTTGCGAAGATGATGAGTGAAGACAAGACACTTCGTGTAGTAAATGACAGTGCAAACCGTCAGAGCCTTATCTATGGTATCGGTGATCAGCATCTCGATATCGTTATGAATAAATTAAAAGAACGCTACAAAGTAGATGTTGAGCTGAGCAAACCGAAGGTTCCGTTCCGCGAGACGATCCGTAAGAATGCAGATGTAGAGGGTAAACATAAGAAACAGTCCGGTGGACATGGACAGTATGGACATGTTAAGATGCGTTTCGAGCCATCAGGCGATCTGGAGACACCTTATGAATTTGAACAGGTTGTAGTTGGTGGTGCAGTTCCGAAGAACTACTTCCCGGCAGTTGAGAAAGGTCTTCAGGAATGCGTATTAAAAGGACCTCTGGCTGCATATCCTGTAGTTGGTGTGAAAGCTACCTTATATGATGGATCTTATCATCCGGTAGACTCCTCAGAAATGGCATTCAAGATGGCAACGATTCTTGCATTTAAGAAAGGCTTTATGGATGCATCACCTGTACTCTTAGAGCCAATTGTATCTATGAAAGTAACTGTTCCGGATAAATTTACCGGTGATGTTATGGGCGACCTGAACAAACGTCGTGGCCGTGTTCTTGGTATGACTCCTGATCATCAGGGCAATACCATTATTGAGGCAGATGTTCCACAGCTTGAGATTTATGGATATTCCACAGATCTTCGTTCTATGACAGGTGGAAGTGGAGAATTCTCCTATGAATTCGCACGCTACGAGCAGGCTCCGAACGATATCCAGGCAAAAGAAATCGAAGCAAGAGCAAGCAAAGTGGATAAATCTGAAGAATAATAAGAGGCTGGCGGTTACCGACAGAGAGGCAGCAGATAAATATATCAGCGCTATGAATTAGATGTAAGTATATAAGAAATAAAGAAGACAGGACATTTGACAGAAATGTGAGATGTCCTGTTTTTACTGTTCACTGGTAGTAACTATAAAATAGGTCCCATTTTTATCGTAAAAACAGCCAATACTGCGAAACGTTACATTGACAAACCGGCGCCATTGAATTAAAATGAATTTTTAGATATAGCAAAATGTTGGAGGAAGTATAGAGATGAAATACTTGTTTAAAAAGATCGAGCCTAAGTGGCAGGCAAAATGGGAAGAAGCCAAAGTCTTCGAAGCCAAAGATAACAGTGACAAACCTAAATTCTATGGTCTGGTAGAGTTCCCATATCCAAGCGGTGCCGGTATGCACGTAGGACATATCAAAGCATATTCCAGTCTGGAGGTTATTTCCAGAAAACGTCGTATGGAAGGCTATAATGTACTTTTCCCGATCGGATTTGATGCATTTGGTCTCCCGACAGAGAACTACGCAGTAAAGACCGGAACACATCCACGTATCATCACAGATGAGAACATCAAGAGATTCTCAAACCAGTTAAAGAAAGTTGGATTTTCCTTTGACTGGAACCGTGTGATCGATACAACAGATGAAGATTACTACAAATGGACACAGTGGATTTTCCTGAAAATGTTCGAAAAAGGTCTTGTATTCAGAGACAGAACACTGGTTAATTACTGCCCGCACTGTAAAGTAGTCCTTTCCAATGAAGACAGCCAGGGCGGTAAATGTGATATCTGCCACAGCGATGTTGTTCAGAAATCCAAAGATGTATGGTATTTAAGGATCACCCAGTATGCAGATAAGCTTCTGGAAGGTCTGAAAGATGTAGATTATCCGGATAATGTAAAACAGCAGCAGATCCACTGGATCGGCAAATCAAAAGGTGCTTTCGTTAACTTCGATGTTGACGGAATCGATGAGAAACTTGAAATCTATACAACCAGACCGGATACTCTGTTTGGTGTAACATTCATGGTAATCGCACCGGAACATCCGATCATTGACAAATATGCAGATAAAATCACAAACATGGATGAGATCACTGCATATCGTAATGAGTGTGCAAAGAAAACAGAGTTTGAGAGAACTCAGCTTGTAAAAGATAAAACAGGTGTGAGAATCCAGGGACTTGAGGGAATCAACCCGGTTAACGGTAAGAAAATCCCGATCTACATTGCTGACTATGTAATGATGGGATATGGTACAGGTGCTATCATGGCAGTACCTGCTCATGACCAGCGTGACTATGATTTCGCAAAGAAATTCGGCATCGATATTATCGAAGTTATCAAAGGCGGAGATATTTCCAAAGAAGCCTATACAGGCGACGGCGAAATGGTAAACTCCGATTTCCTGAACGGATATGCAAAGAAGAAAGATTCTATTGAGCGTATGTTGGAAGAACTGGAGAAAAAAGGAATCGGTAAAGCCGGTGTTCAGTATAAGATGAAAGACTGGGCATTCAACCGCCAGAGATACTGGGGTGAGCCAATCCCGCTTATCCACTGCCCAAACTGCGGTGTTGTGGCAGTTCCGGAGAACGAACTTCCGCTGCGCCTGCCGGATGTAAAGGACTTCGAGCCGGGTGAAGACGGACAGTCCCCACTTGCAAAGATTGATTCTTTTGTAAACTGCACATGCCCGAAATGCGGTGCTGCAGCGAAACGTGAGACAGATACCATGCCTCAGTGGGCAGGATCTTCCTGGTATTTCTTAAGATACACAGATCCGCACAATGCAAATGCACTGGCTGATATGGACAAACTGAAATACTGGATGCCTGTTGACTGGTACAATGGTGGTATGGAGCATGTTACCAGACATATGATCTACTCCAGATTCTGGCATCATTTCCTGTATGATCTTGGCGTAGTAAATACACCGGAACCATACGCAAAACGTTCCATCCAGGGATTGATCCTCGGACCGGACGGAGATAAAATGAGTAAATCCAAGGGTAATGTAGTTGACCCGCTGGATATTGTAGAAGAATACGGTGCAGATACTCTTCGTACCTATGTACTGTTTATGGGTGACTATGGCGCAGCTACACCATGGAGCGAGAACTCTGTAAAGGGCTGTAAGAAGTTCCTGGACCGTGTTGCAGGGCTGACAGATATCCTTTCTGAAGAATCCGTATCTGATGAACTGGAGATGAAACTCCACCGTACCATCAAGAAAGTTTCTTCTGATATCGAGAACCTGAAATTCAATACAGCGATCGCCAGCCTGATGACACTCATTAATGAGATCACAGCAGAAGGACACTTAAGTAAAAATGACCTTACCATTTTTATCAAACTGCTTAGCCCGTTCGCACCGCATATCTGCGAAGAAATCTGGGAATTCATCGGAGGTGAAGGCTTACTGGCAGTTTCCGAATGGCCGAAATACGATGAAGGCAAAACAATTGCCAAGACCGTTGAGATCGGTGTACAGGTAAACGGTAAAGTAAGAGGAACAATCGTAATCCCTAACGGATGTGAAAAAGAAAAAGCATTCGAGATCGCCAAAGCAGACGAGAGAATTGCTTCCTTCCTGGAAGGTAAGAACCTTATCAAAGAGATTTATGTACCGAACAAGATCGTAAACTTTGTTGCGAAATAATAGAAACAGTAAAAAGAGGACTGACAGAAATTTTTCTGAACAGTCCTCTTTTGAGTTTGACAGCTATATTAAGAGACCTTTAGACCTTTTCAGGCAACCGCCTGCTGATATGCCGGAATGTCAGTGTAAACACGATTCCCTTCACGATAGAAGAGATTGTAAGCGCCCACCATACACCATTTAATCCCATTCCCGCATGTGTCAGGATCAATGCCAGCGGGATTCGTGAGCCTGTCAGGATCACACTGATCGTACTGGATAATCTGGTGCGTCCAAGTCCTGATAATGCGCCCACTGTCATCAGCTCAATGGACATAAAGACTTCACTGAATCCGATAATGACCAGATAATTGACAGCAGTATCCAGAGCTTCTTTTTCGTGGAAAAATAACCTGGCAATTGGTTCCGGAAGAAAGACAAAAGCTGCAGTGACAAACAGGCCCCAAATTGTGAGAACGCGAAATGACAGACTGTAACCTTTACGGATACGGTCTTTTTTTCGTGCACCGTAGTTTTGGGCAATAAAAGCATTCAGTGCTGAAGCAAAACCATCAGCAGTATTCCAGGATACGGATTCAATCTGTCCGCCAACACGCTGCGTTGCAATAGCGGCAGCACCATAACCAGAAACCATACGGGTCAGAATCATGGAGATGAAACAGTAAATGCTTCCCTGTATAGCTGTGGGAAACCCGATCCTGAAAATGTGCTTATAATATTCTTTTGGAAAAACAGACAGCAGATTCAGATGCTGTAAAACATTGGGCTCCAGTCTGGAATGCCGGATACGCAGAACCATCACTACAAAAACCAGAATCTGTGAACTTACTGTCGCAATAGCGGCTCCGGCAACCTCCAGCCTCGGGAAAGGTCCGATGCCAAGGATCAGCAGCGGATCCAGAATCATATTTCCTGCAAGCCCGATAAAGTTTGCAAGCAGGGGAGTGCGGGAATCTCCCTGCGCAGTAGAGAGTCCTGTCAGCGTCAGATTCAGATAAGAAAAAAGAATCAGTCCACAGGTGATCAATGTATAAGATTTGGCAGCAGTATAAGTTTCTGCGTCGGTCAGATTAAAAAATCCCAGCAGAGGCTGTATGAAAATAACACAGACAGCAGCAAACAAAATGCCGGACAGTGCAGTGAGCTGCAGAGAACCGGCAGCATAGGAACGTGCCTGGTCATAATCTTTGCGCCCGCATGCCTGAGCTGTATTTACCTGTCCGCCCATTCTTGACAGGGATGCAAGCCCCTGGGAGAGCCAGACATACATTCCGCCTACTCCCACGCCTGCAACCGCCTTTGCACCAAGCAGTCCGATCCATGCCATATCCATAATACTGTATGCTGTTCCCAGCATGGAAGAAATCATGATAGGCAGAGCCAGCTCTGCCAGAGTTTTCAGGATCGGACCGGAAGTCAGATCCACAGTTTTTGCTTTACTCATTTGTAATAACCCTTCATATACTAATTATTATAATACTTTTGTAGTCCATTTACTGCAGTCCCATACCTGAGAAACCACATCGCGGTAAAACTCCGGTTCATGGCAGATCAGGAGAATGCTTCCCTTATATTCGATCAATGCCTGTTTCAAAGCTTCTTTTGCATCCACATCCAGATGATTGGTAGGCTCGTCCAGAAGCAGAATGTTCGTTTCTTTATTCACCAGCTTACACAGACGCACCTTCGCCTGTTCCCCGCCACTCAGTACACGTACCTGACTTTCAATATGCTTGGTAGTCAGACCGCATTTGGCGAGAGCAGACCGCACCTCATACTGAGTATAAGACGGAAACTCCGCCCAGATCTCATCAATACAGGTAGTCTTGTTATCACCCTTTACTTCCTGCTCAAAATATCCAATCTGAAGATTCTCCCCGAGTTCGCAGGAACCCTTCAGAGACGGGATCAACCCCAGAATACTCTTCAGTAAAGTTGTCTTACCGATACCGTTTGCACCAACCAGCGCAATCTTATTTCCTCTTTCCATAGAGAGAGTAACAGGTCTGGAAAGAGGTTCATTATAACCAATAACCAGATCCTTCGTCTCGAAAATATATTTCCCCGGAGTGCGTCCGTATTTAAAATGAAACTCAGGCTTCGGCTTCTCGGCAGCAAGCTCGATCACATCCATCTTATCCAGCTTCTTCTGTCTGGACATTGCCATATTTCTTGTAGAAACTCTGGCCTTATTTCTTGCGACGAAATCCTTCAGTTCACTGATTTCCTGCTGCTGGCGTCTGTAAGCAGCCTCAAGCTGAGCCTTCTTCACCTCATACACTTCCTGGAAATGGTCATAATCCCCGACATAACGGTTCAGTTCCTGATTCTCCATATGATAAACCAGATTGATAACAGAATTCAGAAACGGAATATCGTGGGAGATAAGAATAAATGCATTCTCATAATCCTGCAGATAACGCTTCAGCCATTCGATATGTTCCTCATCCAGATAGTTGGTAGGCTCGTCCAGAAGCAGGATATCCGGCTTCTCCAGAAGCAGCTTGCCAAGCAGAACCTTGGTTCTCTGACCACCACTCAGATCTGTAACATCACGTTCCAGTCCGATATCCAGAAGTCCCAGGGCTCTGGCAACTTCCTCCACCTTCGCATCGATCACATAGAAATCATGCATGGTAAGGGTATCCTGAATAGTTCCCAGCTCCTCCATCAGAGTATCCATCTCCTCAGGAGAAGCAGTGCCAAGAGAGTCACAGATCCCATTCATTCTTTCCTCCATCTCAAAGAGATAAGAGAACGCAGACTTCAGCACGTCACGGATGGACATACCCTGAGAAAGGACAGAATGCTGGTCCAGATAGCCGACACGTACATTCTTTGCCCATTCAATCTTACCCTCATCCGGCATCAGCTTTCCGGTTACAATATTAAAGAAAGTAGATTTACCTTCCCCGTTGGCACCAACCAGTCCAATATGCTCGCCCTTTAACAGGCGGAAAGACACATCATTAAAAATTGCCCTGTCTCCGAAACCATGTGTCAGATGTTCAACATTCAAAATACTCATAAAAAGAAATTCTCCTTAATTATTGTTATATAATGTCAGGGTCAAAAGGTATTTCACCTCTGACCTGACATCCACGAATTACTTACTCCGCTGCAAAGCAGCTCCCGCAATTCTTTTAATATTTGTAACTATACAACAGTATGATCAGACTTCCCTGACTCCTTTTAATGACGGCTCAGCCATCAGCGAATAATTTGTATAATAAACCACAAATCCGGGCTTCGCCCCTGCAGGTTTTTTCACCTGCTTCTTCTGGATATAATCAATCTCCACCTTAGGGGCAGTACGTCCTTTGGAATAATAAGCGGCAAGCTGTCCCGCAATCTCAAAGATATGATCCGGCAGTTCTCCGTCCTTAGACTTCACGACCACATGCGAACCGGCCATCTTCTTGGCATGAAACCACCAGTCATTCCCTGTGGCAAACTTAAAGGTAAGCTCATCATTCTGGAAATTATTTTTTCCCACATAAATATCATACCCATCCTCAGTCACATAATGGAACGGCTTAGACTTACTCTGCGCCTTCTGCCCCTTCCTGCGGTCATAATGCTTCTTAATATACCCATACTCCATCAGCTCTTCCTTGATCTGTGCCAGATCACTCTCAGCCAGAGCAATATCCAGAGCATTGGAAACAGACTCCAGATGCTCAATCTCACTTCTCGTATCTGCAATCTGCTCAGTCAGAGCCTCCTCCGTACGCTTCAGCTTTCCATACTTGTCAAAATACTTCTTGGAATTCTCCGCCGGAGTCATAGTAGGATCAAGAGGAATGGTAATCTCCTCATTGGTATAATAATTCAGAGCCTTAAACGACTTACATCCATCCTCCAGCCCATACCCGTAAGTATTGATCAGCTCCCCGTAAACCTTATACTTCTCTTTCTTCGCAGTATCCTTCATCTGCTTCTCCTGCAGACTCAGCTTCTTACGGTTACGCTCCAGCGCAGTCTGCACGATCCTCCTCAGATCCGAAGACTTCTGATGGATACGCGTCAGCGTATTCTTCGTCGCATAATAAGTCTCCAGCATCTGTGAAACACTGTCAAACTCCACAGAATGATACTCCGGTCCATACTGCTGGAACGCAAACACACCATACTCCACAGGTTCTTCCCCCCGGTAAACAATATTCGGAGAAAAATCCCCCTCCACAACCTGATCCATCAGCCTGCGGAACGTATGATACAAATGCACCCTCGCCGCCTCATCCAGAGACTGCGCTGCATCACTTCCGTCGATCGAAGCCCTGAAACAGATCTCCTCCGCAACAACCGGACTGATTCCAGTAAGAGAAGAGTAAACAGCCCTGGAAACATTACATGGCTTCCTGCACACAACATCATAGAATTCCTCCTCACTCACAGTCAGCGGATCCAGCTTATCCTGCGTCTTCGGAATAAAATACTCCCTTCCCGGAAGCACCTCACGCACAGAACTCATATGAGAAGAAACATGCTTGATACTATCCAGGATCATCCCTTTATCATCACAGAAAATAATATTACTGTGCTTGCCCATCAGCTCCATGATAAGAACCTTCTTACAGGGATC
>ERZ838118.3592-NODE-3592-length-14608-cov-6.721707_pt1 | contig 14608 bp, 10 predicted proteins | sample MGYA00519863_ERZ838118 | MGnify/ENA primary metagenome ERZ838118 (study PRJEB31850, sample SAMEA3708827) | human gut metagenome | biome: human gut; feature: human-associated habitat; material: faeces | place: China | collected 2014 ...
TTTGCTCCATTACTTTCTGAATATCCGTCTGCTGCAATCCATGAGCGAAAGCATCGTCGAAATCCGGGTAGATCAAGGCTACCAACTTATCATGTTGCAGGACGATCAGTGATTCGGCAACATACGGCATATTGTTCAGCTTGCTTTCAATTTCTTCGGGATAGATATTCTGTCCGCTGGAGGTGAGGAGCAGGTTTTTGCTACGTCCACGGACGGTTACATTCCCTTCCTCGTCTATAGTGCCGAGATCACCTGTATGCAGCCAGCCATTTACGTCAATGATTTGTGCAGTAGCTTCTTGATTTTTATAATAGCCCAACATAAGGTTGGCTCCTTTACAGATGATTTCTCCTGCATGAGTCTTAGGGTCCGGGGAATCGATTTTTACTTCCATTCGCGTCGTCGCTTTCCCGCACGAAGCAAGTTTCAGGTTTTCCCAGCGGCTGGAGCAAATGATCGGACCACATTCTGTCATACCGTAAGCGATGGTGTAGGGGAAACCTATTTTTTTGAGGAAGGCTTCTACTTCAGCATTGAAAGGAGCGCCGCCGATAATGATTTCATCAAAATTACCGCCGAATATCTCCATAGCAGCTTGTCGTGCCAACGATTTGATCTTATCGTTTACAATGGGTACTTTAAGCAGTAGTTTACCGATTTTGCTGTCTACTTTGGGAAGAATATCCTTTTTTATAATCTTTTCTACAATCAATGGTACGCAGGAGATGACTCTGGGCTTTATCTCCGAAAACGATTGGGAGATAATCTTAGGAGACGGCATACGTGTCAGGAAATAGATGTGTGCGCCTGCCGAGAATCCGTATAGGAAGTCGTATACCATTCCAAATACATGTCCCATAGGAAGCATGGAAACGATATGATCTCCTGGTTTGACGGGAAGCATTTCAAAACAGTAGGCAACATTTGACCAGATACTGCGATAGGGGAGCATTACTCCTTTAGAATATCCTGTAGTGCCGGATGTATAATTGATGATTGCCAGTTCTTCCGGTCTGTCTTTTCGGTAACAGATATGTTCAGGACGGAAGTTCTTTGGATAACGTTGTCCGTAAATGGCATTCCGGTGTTCGAAAGCGTATGTGAGCTTTTCGTTGCGCGACACTAAAGAGGAGAAATCTGCCAATGATGCAATACCTTCTAATAAAGGCATTGCATCCTCATTCAGGTTTTCCCAAGCTTGATCGCCTACAAAAAGTAGTTTGGCTTCAGAATGGTTGACGATATTATGAATATTGTCTGCTTTGAATTCATGCAAAATAGGGACAATCACAGCTCCATAAGTGATGGTGGCCAAGAAAGTAACTGCCCAATGAGCACTGTTACGTCCGCAAACCGCTATTTTATCTCCCGGCTGGATTCCGGCACTTTCCAAAACAATGTGAAATTTAGCAATTTTACGTGCTACATCCTTATATTGGAGGGTAATTCCTTTATAGTCGGTCAGGGCATCTCTGTCCCAGTTTTTGATGATACTTTGCTCAATATAATCAATGAACTGATGTTCTTGTTCCATTTTGTTTTTGCACATTTAGTTTAAAACTGCGCAAAATTAATATATCATTAACGTAAACCGAATTTTAAAATCAAGTTTTACGGTTAATTAACGAAGGAATTCTGACATAATTTTACATTTCTTTTCAAATGTTATTCAGAATCAGACTCTTCTTTGGATTTCTCGGAAATAAGCAGCAACTTATCTCCTTCGTGCAATTTCAATGTTCCGTTAGGGATCAGGAATTCATCTTTGCGCTTCACAATCATGACTAGTGTACCTTTTGGCAGGTTCATATCTTTCAATGTATCTGCCTCTTCCAGCATTTCGCGGGTGACAGTCATATCACTGAGATCAGAGTCAATCTCCTCAGGCAGTTCCACCCCGAAATCGTTTCCTGTCTTTGCCAAAGGTTCGGAGAGGTGTAATATGCGGGCTACAAAGGAAATTGTGGTTCCTTGTACGACCAATGAAACGATGGTAATGAAGAATACGATATTGAATATAATATTCGAACCCTCTACTCCTGCCACTACCGGATAAGTAGCAAAGATGATAGGAACTGCGCCGCGTAATCCTACCCAAGATACAAAAACGCGTGACTTCATTGTGATTTTCCGGAATGGGAGCAGGCAGAGGAATACGCTTAACGGGCGACCGATAAGAATCATGAATACACCGATCAGCAGAGCGACAGCGGCTACTTCCAGCATTTCGTGAGGATTGACTAGCAATCCCAGGCAGAGGAACATGATGATCTGGAACAGCCAGGTAAGCCCGTCCATGAACGTATAAATCTCCTTACGGTGCATAATTTTGTTATTACCTACCATCATACCGGCGATGTATACAGCCAGATATCCATTACCTTTCATTAAATCGGTGATGGAGAAAGTGAAGAAAACGAATGCCAATAGCAGGATAGGATATAATGCCTGGTTATCGATATTAAGTTTGTTCAGCATTCGGATAGCCAGTTTCCCGAGTATATATCCTGCAGCAGCACCTACGATAAACTGAATGATAAAAGAAACGGCAATAGCGCCGACTCCCATACCCGCTGATTGGATAAACTGTATCAGAACAATGGTAAGCATATAAGCCATCGGGTCATTACTTCCACTTTCCAACTCCAGCATGGGACGTAAGTTGTGCTTCAGATTCATCTTTTGCGAACGGAGAATAGCGAAGACCGAAGCCGAATCTGTGGAAGACATGGTAGAGGCCAACAATAGGGAAGTGGTGATAGGCAAATAAATGTTCGTCCAACTCATACCGGATAGCCACCAAATGAAGAGCCCCGTAAAAAGAGCTGTGAGCAATACTCCGACAGTGGATAAGACGATACCCGGTCCTAAAATAGGTTTGATTTCTTTGAATTTCGTGTCCATACCTCCTGAGAAAAGGATGATACTCAAGGCAACCATACCGATAAATTGGGCTTCTTTGGCATTATGGAATTGAAGACCGAGTCCGTCACTTCCGAATGCCATTCCTACAACGAGGAACAGTAACAAAGTAGGTACGCCGAAACGGTATCCGGTTTTTCCAACAACAATGCTGACGAAAAGTAAGATAGAACCGATAAGTAAGGTGTTTTCTGCTGTAAATATCATATGCTATATATTATAAAGTTATAAGAATGTCGCATTATTTTTCACCGTGCGAAGTTACATATATTTAGCAACAAATGAAATACCTGTTTTGATGTATTTTTGTCAAAAATGGTAGTTAAATTGTCTAAAAAGGTCAATCTGATACTCGGAAATAGCTAATTGTGAGAATATGAAAACAGGCTCGAATGATGCGATCTGCATGATTCGAGCCTGATTGCTGAATATTTAGGATAAAATACTTATGACAAGAACTTCATGATATCTTCGTCTACGGTGCTGATTCCGCCGATACCGAATTGTTCTATCAGTACATTCTTTATGTTTGGTGAAAGGAAGGCGGGAAGAGTCGGTCCTAAATGGATATTCTTCACTCCCAATGCCAATAAAGCTAATAATACAATTACTGCTTTCTGTTCATACCAGGCAATATTGTAGACGATAGGGAGTTTATTGACATCATCCAATCCGAATATTTCCTTTAATTTCAGGGCAATGACTGCCAATGAGTAACTGTCATTACATTGTCCAGCATCCAATACGCGGGGAATACCGTTAATGTCTCCCAAAGCCAATTTATTGTATCGGTATTTTGCACAGCCGGCGGTCAATATAACCGTGTCGTTCGGCAGTTTTCGGGCAAATTCCGTATAATATTCGCGGCTTTTCATGCGCCCGTCGCAGCCTGCCATTACAAAGAATTTGCGGATAGCTCCGCTTTTTACAGCATTCACTACTTTATCTGCCAAAGCTGTCACTTGTGCATGGGCGAAGCCTCCGATAAGCGTTCCGCTTTCGATGGCTACCGGTGGCTGGCACTGTTTGGCATGGGCGATCAGTGCGGAGAAATCTTTGGGCTTTCCGTCTTTACGTTCAGGAATATAGTGTGCTCCTTCCAGACCACATGCACCTGTAATGTAGATACGGTCTTTGTAGGTGGCGTTCGCACGTGGAGGAACGATACAGTTGCTTGTGAATAAGATAGGACCATTGAAGCTCTCAAATTCTTCTTTCTGTTTCCACCAGGCGTTTCCGTAATTTCCGACCAGATGTTTATATTTCTTCAGTTGAGGGTAGTAGTGTGCGGGGAGCATTTCACTGTGGGTGTATACGTCTACTCCGGTGCCCTCGGTCTGTTCCAACAATTCTTCGATATCTTTCAGATCGTGTCCGCTAATGAGAATTCCCGGATTGTTACGTACACCGATGTTTACTTCTGTGATTTCGGGGTTACCGTAACTGCTAGTATTGGCTTTATCCAGTTGTGCCATAGCGGATATTCCATGTTTACCTGTTTCCAAAGTCAATTGAACTAATTCTTCTACTGTGATGTCGTTGCGGGTTAATTCGGCTAATGCATATTGCATAAAAGCGAAGATTTCCGGAGATTGATAACCGAGATTATGTGCATGTTCCACGTATGCAGCCATACCTTTTAATCCATAATGTACCAATTCCTTTAATGAGCGAATATCTTCGTCAGGAGTGCGGAGTACACCTACGGTTTTGGATTTCTCCTCAAATTCCTTCTCACTGCCTTCCCAAAGACATTCATCAGGAGCATTTTTTATAGTTACTTTGCTACCGAGCTCTTTTTTCAGTTTCAGTCCTTCTTTGATTTTCTGGGTGATGGCCTCTTTGTCAAAGTTGGCGTTAGTGATGGTGATGAACAGTGCATCGTAGATAAATTGGTCTGCTTTTTCCGAAGGATGTCCTTCTTTGCGCAGATGTTCGTTGTATACAGCGATTCCCCGTACTACAAAAAGTAGTAAGTCTTGCAGGTTAGCCACTTCGGATGTTTTACCACATACTCCTTTCAAGGTACAACCTGTACCCATTGCTGTCTCTTGACATTGATAACAAAACATACTCATAACTTTTACGTTTTAATTAGTCTTTCAGTTTATTGAACGCAAAAGTAGGGCAAAGGTTTTACGTGATTCTGTAACTAATGTTACAACAATGAATATTTTTTTGTCTGAATACTCATTATTGGATAAGCCGGACTAGTTCTTCTTTCTGTAAAATAGTGATATGTTTACGGTCGGCTATCAATAATCCGTCTTCCTGCATATGTGCCAGTTCACGGGCGAGGGAAGGGCGGGATACTCCGAAGTAATCACTCAATTCCTGTTGTGAACGGTCGAGGATAATGTATGATTGTTGTTGCTGTTTGTAGAGCCGAAGCAGGTAAGAAGCCAGTTTCTGTCGAATCGTTTTGAATGACATAAAGAAAAGTTTATCCGACAAAGTACGGGCATAGTTGGCGGAAAGATTCATATAGTTCTCCAAAAATTGTTCGTTCTTGCGAAAGAGATTCAAAACGCTTGGTTTGGGAAGTTCGATAACCTCGGTCAACTCGTTGGCTGTTACTTCTACCGGATAACGGTTGTCCTCACCGAACAGAAATAAAGGAGCGAGTGCTCTTGGCGCAGCTATATCCTCTACTTTGATAAGCCGTCCCGAGTAATCGATCATTTCTCCGCGCACACTTCCTTTTATCAAGATTATAAGACGATTGCATACGTCTCCTTGCCGTGCCAGGATTTCCCCTTTCTTATATGAACGGGCGTGAAAACTAACTTCTTCCAGGTTGGCAGAGAGTTTTTCCGGAGTAATTCCCCGAAATAGCGGATTGTTGGTGAGGGTATGTATCATCATTATAAGTCATTGTAATTTTGTTTATAACCATTGGAATTTTAGTCCGAAAGACAAGCTGAGATAATCACGAGGACGCAGATAGCTGTTAGTAGCAGCACTGACCACATAAAGATCACAAGTACTGATTTCATAGAAAAATGTTACGGACTTGGCTAGAAACCTACGTTGCGGGTCAATATCGTAAGTCAGGCGTTGTCCCATGAAAATGTGAAAACGTACTTTGCTTGAAAAACCATAATAACCTTTTGGATAGCGTTCCGGTTCATTTACCCAAAACTGATCCCCAAATACGGTATTCATGTATAGGCCACAAGTAAGGAGTTCTGTAGAGAATCCTTTTCCTATATTAATACTCCACGGCATGTAGTTTTGCTTAAGGGTCATGGTTATTTTAGCCTTTTTTGAAGAATACTTCGGAATAAATCCAAGCAATAAATCAGTCTCCCATTGATTATGTTTTCCATAATCCCATCCCGTACCAAAAGAAAGTAATCCCATGTTGCCGGCAAACTGTATCTTAGAGTGGGTAGGAATGATTCGTTCCCAATTTCTGCGGAAACGGTGAACCCGTTTATCGTAACGGGTATGTTTAACTTTTTTCGATGCAGCGGGCAATACGGAGTCTGCTTTGATAATCGTAAATAAAGAATCTCCGGCTTGGAAGGCGATAATTGAGTCAGCCTTGATGATGAAACGCAATGAATCGGCTTTATACGTGTTGATAATTGTATCTGTTCTGTAAGTAGCCGAGACCGGACCGGAGATAGAGAGAAGTATTGATAATACTCCCGTCCATAAAATATATTTAGTATTCAACCAATTCATAATTAGGATTTTCAGAGGTGCTTTCCGGAGTTATAGTGAATACCAGATAAGTACGGTAATCCATACAATCACTGGTTATATAATGTATTCCATCATCAAAGAGTATGTCATCCCGAAAATGATGGGTATGTGCAGCTGTACAAAACTGTAGGCCCTTATACTGAGTGACATAGTGCTGGAAAACCTTTGCCACATTATCATTGAATACGCCTGTAAATGGGCGTGCGTGCATACATACTACGCTCTTTTCAAATTCATCACTTCTGTTTGTTATCTCTTCTTCCATAAAGGTGAAGTTTGGAATGGGCTCGGAGTAGTCATACTCTAAAGCGTTTGTATTGAGACAGACGAACTTCACGTTGCCTGCTATAAAAGAAAAGTTGGTAGGGCCGAATACTGCTTTATAAGTTTCTTCTCCTGTTCCCAGACAATCATGATTTCCGATAAGGGCTACATAAGGTACTTTTAACCCGTTCATGATATCCCGTTGCCAGAGAAACTCTTTGGTCACTCCAAAATCACTCATATCTCCTCCATGGATTACAAAGTCAATATCATCCCGTTTATTGATCTCTTTTACGAAGTCCTCCGTTGCGTCATACCAACGTTGTGAATCTCCCATTGCAGCAAAACGGATTGTAGTTTTGCCTTTGCAATTTGCTTCTATCTTTTCCATATTATGTGCATTGACATTTGTCTCACCACTGATGCGGACATCGTACGGATGGTAATCTATCATACCGCATCCTGCGAGAAACAGGCACGATAAAAGCCCATATAAATTCTTTCTCAACATAGTTTAATCGTTTGTAGTTTTGAAAACTTTATGCAAATATAGAGTTTTCAATCGGATGGGCAATTGATAAATCCCTAATTAGGACTGATTGAACAATAAAAATGAGAAAATGAACAGTAACTATCCTTTATTCAGCTATCGGCTGTTGTTTCGATACCTTTTTAATATATATCATCAAGCTGATTACTGCTGTGATAAAGGCTAAAGCATCCGACACCGGCATACTGATCCAAATACCTTTCAATCCCCACCAATTCGGGAAAAGCAACAGGCAGGGCAGAAGATAAAGCAACTGTCGCGTCAGGGATAAGAAAATGCTTATTTTCGCTTTCCCGATACTTTGGAAGAAGTTACCGATAACAATCTGTGCTCCTACGAATGGGAACATAAGTACTGCCAAGCGAAGCCCTTCTACTGCCAGATCAATCAATTCGTCACTGTCTGTGAAGAGAGCTGATACGGCATGAGGGAATAGTTCGCAAATCAGAAATCCGCTACTAGTGATAACCACTCCTGAAAGAATTCCCAGTCGTAAAGTCTGTTTGACGCGATTAAGTTTCTGTGCTCCGAAGTTATAGCCGACAATCGGCTGCATTCCCATCGTCAATCCTAATACAATCATTACGTAAAGAGTCAGCAGCCGGTTGATGATACCATACGCGCCGATAGCCATGTCTCCTCCGTGTTCCTGTAGGCTATTATTGATAATAATGACAATAATGCAAGCGCAAACATTCATTAGGAAAGGTGACATGCCGATAGCGAAAATGCTCTCTACGATTCTCCCTTTCATCTTCCAGATTGTTCCTTCGAAGTGCACTGTACTCTCTTTCTGCATGAAGTGATTTACCACCCATACCATGCCGATGAGCTGTGAAATAACCGTTGCCGTAGCAGCTCCCCGCATTCCCCATTCAAAGTGGAAGATAAAGATAGGGGCGAGGATGATATTGGCAACTACCGTCACCATCGAGGTAAGCATTGCTTTCTTCGGATACCCGGTAGCGCGCATCACATTGTTCAATCCTATCATTGTATAAGTAATAGGAGTTCCCAACAAGATTACCTGCATGAAACTGCGTGCGTATGGAAGTGTGTCGTGACTGGCACCGAAAAACAGCAGGATATCATCGAGAAAGATAAAGGACAATATTCCGAAGAAGACAGAATTGGTGATACAAAGCATAAGCGTGTGTGACAGAATTTCCGTAGCACCTTTCAGATCCTTTTGTCCCAATCGAATAGAGGCAAGGGTTGATCCGCCTGCCGATACCAATGTACAGAAAGCGACTACGAGATTCATCAAAGGGAAACTGATAGCCAGTCCTGCAATGGCCATTGCCCCCACACCATGTCCGATGAAGATACTGTCAATAATGTTGTAGATAGAAGTAATCGTCATTCCGATAATGGCAGGAATGGAATATTGTAGCAGTAACTTGCCAATGCTTTCCTTTCCTAAGATATGTGGGTCGTTCTTGCTCATACGTTGGTCGATTTGTTGGATAAAAACGTCCGTTACGTTTTTTTTAGCATTGCAAAGGTACAAATTATTTGTCTGATTCGATGATTATTCGGAACTTTGCAGGCATAGATACACAAGGTTTAACGTTTTAGGTAAAAAGAAAGTTTCATATGAATACAACGAAAACAATTGCAGCGCTGTTCGACTTTGACGGTGTTATTATGGATACGGAAACACAGTACACCGTCTTTTGGGACGAGCAGGGACGTAAATATCTGAATGAGGAAGATTTCGGACGCCGTATCAAAGGGCAGACGCTGACGCAAATCTACGAGAAATACTTTTCAGCTCTTCCGGAAGCCCGGCAGAAAATCACGGCAGACCTCAATGTTTTTGAGAAACAGATGTCCTATGAATATATTCCCGGAGTGGAAGCTTTTATCGCCGAACTCCGCCGTCATGGTGTGAAGATAGCCGTAGTAACCAGCTCTAATGGAGAGAAGATGCAGAACGTCTACAATGCTCATTCCGAGTTTCCGGCAATGGTAGACCGTATTCTTACCGGAGAGATGTTTGCCCGTTCCAAACCTGCTCCCGATTGTTTCCTTCTAGGGATGGAAGTATTTGGAGCTACTCCGGAAAACACATACGTCTTTGAAGATTCTTTTCATGGTCTGCAGGCGGGAATGACTTCCGGTGCAACCGTGATCGGTCTTGCTACAACCAATTCCCGCAAAGCCATTACCGGAAAAGCGCATTATATAATGGATGACTTTACCGGAATGAGTTATGAGAAATTGCTGTCTCTGACAAGGGATTGAGAGGATTTTTTGCATTTCCTTCTCTGTTATGAATTAAATGTTATAACTTTGCCCCCGATTTTCGGGTAGCGCCAATGCTGCCCCGATTTTAATTTTTAATTTATAATTTTTAATTAGAAAGAAATGGCTGGTTATATATCAGATGACACAAGAAAGGTGACGACACATCGCTTGGTTGAAATGAAACAGAGAGGCGAAAAGATTTCAATGCTTACTTCCTACGATTACACGATGGCGCAGATTGTGGACGGTGCGGGGATAGATGTAATCCTTGTAGGCGATTCCGCTTCCAATGTAATGGCAGGTAACGTGACTACATTGCCTATCACGCTTGACCAGATGATCTACCATGCAAAATCTGTGGTGCGTGGTGTAAAACGTGCTATGGTGGTGGTGGATATGCCTTTCGGTTCCTATCAAGGCAACGAGATGGAAGGTCTTGCTTCCGCTATCCGCATCATGAAAGAAAGTCATGCTGACGCTTTGAAGATGGAAGGCGGAGAAGAAATCATCGATACGGTGAGACGCATTGTCGGTGCAGGTATTCCGGTGATGGGACATTTGGGACTAATGCCGCAGTCTATCAACAAATACGGAACCTATACCGTGCGCGCCAAAGATGATGCCGAAGCGGAGAAATTGATTCGTGACGCTCATTTGCTGGAAGAAGCAGGTTGTTTCGCGATTGTTCTTGAAAAGATTCCCGCAACTCTTGCAGAACGTGTAGCCGGTGAGTTGACTATACCTATTATTGGTATCGGTGCCGGTGGACATGTAGATGGCCAGGTGTTGGTGATTCAGGATATGTTGGGCATGAATAATGGTTTCCGTCCCCGTTTCTTGCGTCGTTATGCCGATTTGTACACAGTGATGACCGATGCTATCAGTCGTTATGTGTCCGACGTAAAGAACTGCTACTTCCCCAACGAGAAGGAACAATATTAAAGCAATATATGGCAGTTACATTGTGGACAGCACATTTTATACGGATATGTATAGCTAATTTGCTGTTGTTTGTGTCTTTGTATGTGTTATTTCCGGTACTCTCCGTTGAGATGGCAGACCGTCTCGGAGTGCCGGTGGCACAGACAGGAGTAATCTTTCTTTTTTTTACATTGGGAATGTTCCTGATCGGTCCTTTCCATGCCTATTTGGTGGACGCTTACAAACGGAAGCACGTATGTATATATGCTTTCGCTCTTATGGTGGCAGCGACGGTAGGCTATGCGTTTGTGACGAACCTTACGGAACTTATCCTGCTAAGCACTGTACAAGGATTGGCGTTCGGTGTAGCCACTACTGCGGGTATCACGTTGGCTATCGACATCACCAACTCTACGCTCCGTAGTGCAGGGAATGTCAGTTTCTCGTGGGTAGCCCGTTTGGGAATGATTCTAGGTATCGTTCTCGGAGTCTGGCTTTATCAGAGTTATCCAATCCGGAATTTGCTGTACGTATCCGTTATTGCCGGAGTGTTAGGGATTCTTGTCGTATCAGGAATATATGTACCTTTCCGTGCACCTATTGTCACCAGACTCTATTCTTTTGACCGTTTTCTATTGTTGCGTAGTTGGATTCCGGCTATCAATATGATTCTGATTACGTTTGTTCCGGGATTGCTGATGCCTCTTGTACATCCTTTCCTGAATGATTCCATTTTGGGAAATACAGGTGTTTCAGTGCCTTTCTTTGTAGGAGTGGGGGGCGGTTACTTGGTATCTCTCTTGTTTGCTCGTCTCTTTTTCCTGAAAGAAAAAACATTGAGACTGGTAATTATGGGGCTTGGACTAGAGATTCTTGCCATATCATTGTTGAATAGTACTCCGATAGGCGTTTCTTCCATACTTCTGGGACTTGGATTAGGCTTTATCATGCCGGAGTTTCTGATTATGTTCGTGAAGTTATCCCATCATTGTCAACGGGGAACTGCAAATACCACTCATTTATTGGCTAGTGAAATGGGTATTTCTTTAGGTATCGCAGCTGCCTGCTGTATGGAGTTGGATACAGACAGGATGCTTCATATCGGTCAGATAGTAGCTTCGATAGCTTTGATATTCTTTGTTTTGGTGACTTATCCTTATTATAAAAGGAAGAAAGTGCGATAGACTTCTTCACCACAGATTAACACGGATTTTCACAGATTAAAGAAAGAAAAGGCAAAATGCAGGATTGTGCAAATTAATGCAATTTATTTTGAACTCAGTCCTTTCGGAGTGGCTATACTGTACTTGTCTTTTTAATCTGTGAGAATCTGTGTTAATCTGTGGTGAAAAAACTAGTTCCGGCTCACTTGTTTCACTCCTTTCACTGTTCTTAGCTTTTTGATCAGCGCTTCCAGGCGACCTGTATCTCCAACCATGACCGTTAGTGTACCGGAGAACAGCCCGTCGTTTGAATCGATTCCTATGGAGCGTAGTGTGATTCCATTTTCCTTAGATATGATAGAAGTAATATTCGTCACAATGCCGATATCATCGTGCCCTACGACGCGCAGCGTAATGGGATACTGTGTCCCTTCCGACTTGCCTGCCCAACGGGCTTTCACAATCCGATAACCAAAACGTTCACGCATCTGATTGGCGTTCGGGCAGTCTGCCCGGTGAATCTTTATCCCGCCGCTTACCGTTACGAAACCGAATACATCGTCGCCATAGATAGGGTTACAACATTTTGCCAACTTGAATTCTAATCCTTTTAGATTCTGGTCGATTACGAGCACATCCTCTTTGGAGGTAGTCTCTTCCTGTGCCGCTTGCAGGTTGTACCCTTCAGCACTGCGGTAGACTATTTCGTCGCGCGTGTCGTTGTCCCGTTTCTGCTGCTCCACATATTTGTCCAGAATCTCGTTTACATCCAGCACACCATCAGCGATCTTTTGATAGAACTCCGTCACGTTTTTAAAGCCCAAACGCTTGATGAGGCGCATCATGGTCGCTTCATCATACTCCAGTTTGCGGTTTTTGAATTTTCGTTCAAGTGTTTCCTTTGCAAAGTCATGTTGGCGTGCCACCATTTCTTTGAGCGCCTGCCGTATCTTCGTTCGGGCTTTGGAGGTAGTTACGATGTTCAGCCAATCCTGCTTCGGAGTCTGGGTATTTGAAGTCATGATTTCCACCTGGTCGCCACTGTTCAACTTCTGCTTCAGTTGGACATTCTTGCCGTTTACTTTAGCGCCGATACATTTGCATCCCAGTTTGCTATGGATATGAAAGGCAAAGTCGAGTACCGTAGCCCCTTTTGCCAACTTGAACAAATCCCCTTTAGGAGTGAACACGAAAACCTCGTCCTCGTAAAGATCCATCTTGAACTGATCCATCATCTTCATTGAGTCGTTGTCTGCATTCTCCAACGCCTCTCGTACCGAAGTCAGCCATTCGTCCAGGCCCGTTTCTCCTTTGATACCTTTATATCTCCAGTGCGCGGCCAGTCCCCGTTCGGCAATCTCATCCATGCGGCGGGTACGTATCTGCACTTCCACCCATTTCCCTTCCGGTCCCATTACGGTAATATGCAATGACTCGTAACCGTTGCTTTTCGGAATCGACAGCCAGTCACGCAGACGCTTCGGGTTAGGCTGATACATATCTGTCACGATAGAATATACCTGCCAGCATTCCTGCTTTTCTTTTGCCGGGTCAGGTTCCGAATCCAGGATAATGCGGATAGCGAACAGATCATAAATACCCTCAAACGGGGTTTTCTGCTTCTGTATCTTGTTCCATATCGAATGAATGGATTTGGTACGTCCCTTGATGTCGAACTTCAAGCCCGCTTCCGTCACTTTCTTCTTGATCGGTTCGATAAAGGCAGCGATATACTTGTCACGTGACGCCTTCGTCTCGTTCAACTTATCCTTTATAAAATAATAAGTATCCCGTTGTGTGTATTTCAGCGATAAGTCTTCCAATTCCGATTTCAGCTTATAGAGCCCCAGCTTATGTGCCAACGGAGCATACAGATAAGCAGCCTCGTTGGCCACCTTTATCCGGTCTTCCTCGTTTCCCGTATCCTTGATTTGGCGCATTACATTCACACGGTCGGCTATCATAATCAGGATCACACGCATATCTTCAGCAAAGGATAGCAGGAGGTTACGGAAATTCTCCGACTCTATTGCCGGGCTCTTCGCATACAACTCATTCGTTTTCACCAATCCCTTGATGATACTTGCCACATCCTCTCCGTATTCCACGCTTACCTCGTCGATAGACAGAATATGCGTTTTTACAATCTCGTGCAGCATGATACCGATAAGGCACGAACCTTTCATTCCGATTTCTTCGGCCACGATAACGGCAGTCTGCATATCCTTAACCAGTGGATTTAATCCGAAAGTGTCACGTTGAACCCGGTCATCCTTTATAGAGTTGATAAGATGTGTTTTCAGTTTTCTACAGTCACCTTTCTGTAATGTCTCACCGGTCAACTGCAATAATTTTCTGTAGAGAGAGAAGAGCAATTCCTTCTCTTCAGTAGTGAAAAATTCATCTCTTTCCATAATTGTCCATTTTTGTTGCCCAAAGGTAGTTTTTTTCTTCCTTTCTATTATAAGGCTTGTGCTTTTTTTGTATTTTTGGCAATCAATTAATAAAAAATAGATAGTATGATAACACCGCAAGACAAAGAGTTGCTTAGGCAAAAAGGTATTTCAGAAGAGCAGATAGCTGAACAGCTGACCTGTTTTGAGAAAGGTTTCCCGTACTTAAAGCTGGCTGCTGCCGCTTCATTGGAAAAAGGTATTCTGGCACCTGCAGCAGAAGAGCAGAAGCTCTATCTCGATGCATGGGATGCATATACGCGGACAGATAAAGTAGTAGTGAAGTTTGTTCCTGCTTCAGGTGCGGCAAGCCGTATGTTCAAGAATTTATTCGAATTTCTCGGGGCTGATTATGATGTGCCCGAAACTAAATT
>ERZ838118.3597-NODE-3597-length-14597-cov-2.708500_pt1 | contig 14597 bp, 13 predicted proteins | sample MGYA00519863_ERZ838118 | MGnify/ENA primary metagenome ERZ838118 (study PRJEB31850, sample SAMEA3708827) | human gut metagenome | biome: human gut; feature: human-associated habitat; material: faeces | place: China | collected 2014 ...
CTGTAGATGTAGGCTTATATTCTGATGTTATGAAGCAAGTTGGAAATGGGAGCCCTATTGCATCGGGAGCTTCCTATGGCGGCTTTGTAATACTATGGTTCGCTGCATTTTTAGCTGAAATTGGTGCAAATAACAAGTTAAAGACTGTTAATTGTGGAATGCTTATTTCATCGATTTTTATTTTTGGTGCGGCTTCTGTATGTTGCATTGCTTTAATCGGACACATTAATTTGGTTGCGTCTGCAGATATACCAGCCTTGATTTTAGCCAATCAAATTTCAACATATATTGCGCAAGCGTTTGCAATAATTATATGTGCAGGAATTTATACATCGGCTGTTCCTCTTTTGTGGACAGGTGTTAGAAAAATAGCCAAAGAAGGAACTATAAAATATAAAATCGCGACGATTTTAGGTGGAATCGTTGGATGTGTGATAGCATGTTTTGTTCCATATAAGGGTTTGATTAATGTTCTTTATGGCCTGAACGGTTATTTGGGATTCATTTTGATGTTCTTTATGGTTATATATGATTATAAAACTAGAATGAGCTCAAAATCTAGTATAGGAGAAAAACAATGAGTAAATTGATGAAGATATTTAAGAAACAAGGAGGGATGAAGCTTCTTGGACAATATTGGAGAGGTGGAGCATTATTTACAGCTATTGGAGAGTTTCTTTTCCTTGGAAAAAGTAGAACATCACTTGAAATATTGAGATTAGCTGCATCGTTAAAAACAAAAGAAAAATTAGAAAGAAAATATAAAAAATATCTAACACAGTTTGATGAAAAATATATTGAGAGTGAACACAAGGAATCAAATAAGATTTGGATTTGCTGGTTTCAAGGATTAGATGAAGCTCCGAATATTGTAAAGAAGTGTATTGAATCTGTGGAGAAAAATAATCCAGATAAAGAAATAGTTATTATTACAACCAATAACATTCATGATTATGTAGAATTTCCAAAGTACATAGAAGAAAAATGGAAACGAGGAATTATCACGCATACACATATGACAGATTTGCTCCGGCTAGAATTGTTAATAAGATATGGTGGGACGTGGGTTGATGCTACAGTCTTTTGCAGTAGCAGTAGTATTCCCTCTTATTTCTTTGATTCGGATTTATTCTTTTATCAATTACTTAAACCTGGACGCGATGGGAACAGTACCTACTTTTCGAGCTGGTTCATAAGTGCAAAAACTAATAACAAAATTTTGATGGCAACACAAGAACTATGCTACGCATATTGGAAAGAAAATAATACAATGTGGGATTATTTTTTGTTACATGATTTTTTGTCTATTGTATTGGATTATTATCCAGATGATTGGAATAAAATTATCCCAAGAGATAATGCCGCACCGCATATGCTATTATTGCGGCTTTTTGATGAATACAATGAAGATGTTTGGAAAGCAATAAGTGAACAGACACCATTCCACAAATTGACATATAAATTTGATTCAAAGAACCAAAAGCGAGATAATACATATTACAAGAAGATAATGATAGGAGAGTAAAATGCGTATTTTAAATTTACTGTTTTCCTTTACAGTCGGTGGAACTGAGCGCCTTGTAACAGATGTTTGCAATAGTTTGGTAAAGCAAGATAATGATGTTCATTTATTTATTGTCAATGATTTGGTTGATGATGCCATGATAAATAGGTTGGATTCAAATGTTCATATAGTGCAGTATGCTCGTCCAGTTGGTGGTGGAAAGATTAAAGTCTTGCTTGATTTAGCTAGATATATAAAGAAATGGAAGATTGATGTAATTCATTGCAATGCACTAAATACTCCGGAATTACTTTTGGTTGTAAAGTTAGTCAATCCGACAGTGAAAATTATCTATACAATCCATGGGATGAACCAATATTGCCAACTTGGAAAAATAAAAATCATATATCGAAATTTAATTTGTGATCGCTTTATTGCTATTTCTGAAAGTGTAAAAGCAGATATTATAAAAGCAGGAGCAAATGCAGACAAGACAATTGTTGTTTATAACGCAATCGATTTTGATAGAATTGAGACTAAAAATGTAGCAAGACGCACATTTGACAAAAAAAACGTAGTAATCGGTAATATTGCAAGGTTTCAACCTGCAGTTAAAGGACAAGATATACTTTATGAAGCGATGGGTATATTAATAAAAAAATATCCGACAATTAAATGCTATTTCGCTGGGGCTTCTGATCAAGAACATATGCAAGAATATGTTATTATCAGGAAAAAGGCAAAAAAAGAGTATCCGAATAATATTTTCTTCGTGGGTAATATTAATGATGTAGCATTATTTTTGAGCAAAGTGGACTTGTTTGTGCTTCCTTCTAGATCTGAAGGGTTTGGTCTATCTCTTGTTGAAGCAATGTCAATGGGAGTTCCTTGCATTGCTAGTAAGCTAGCAGGTCCTGAAGAAGTGATGGAATATGGAAAGCGTGGACGTTTATTTAAATCAGGGAATATTGAGGAGTTAGCAGCTGTAATTGACTTTGTAATACAGAACTATGCACAAGAAAAAAAAATTGCAGAAGAAAATAGTCAATATGTAAAAAACAAATATAATATTGAGAGAATGACAGAACAACTTCTTGAAATATATCAGGAGGCGTAGGCTTATGAGGAGGCAAATAGAAAAAGCTGTGGTTATTGCACCGCATCCAGATGATGAAATTAACCTTGCGGCACAATTGATTATTGAACTACATAAACTAAAGACGGAAGTGTATGTTTTATACACAACGAATGGTGATGCTGACCCTAAAATTGGAAACAGAAGATTAAGGGAAGCAATTCGTGCACTTTCTTTAATCGATGTTCCGGAAAAGAATGTTATTTTTTTAGGGTATGCAAACGACTGGCAAGAGGGAACACACATCTTTGAGAGTAATGAGCCAGTGACGTCAAAATTGGGAAAAACAAAAACTAATGCCTTAAAAACGCATCCGGAGTATTGTTATAGAAAATATGGTAAACACCATGATTTTATATATAGTAATTTTAAACAAGATTTTAAAGATGTGATTAACGAGTTACTTCCAGATTTACTTATTTGTGTGGATTTTGATAAACATCCGGATCATAGAGCGGCTTCCTTGACATTTGATAAGGTGATGGGTGAATTACTAAAGGAAAGAGCAGAGTACCGCCCATTAGTTTTAAAAAAATTTGCATATAATGGAGTTTGGTTTGGTAAAAAGGACTACTATAATGTTCCGTTTGAACCGACTTTGAAAGAAGATGACTTTTTTTATTCAGGCGCATTCCATGAATTGGAGTCGCCCGCATATATATGGGACGAAAGACTTGCGTTTAAGGTTGATCCAAAAACAACAACGAGGTTGTTAAAAGATAATTTACTATATAAAATGGCAAAAAAACATAAGTCAACAATCGCGTGGTATCAGATGCAACGAGTTATCAATGCAGATATGGTTTATTGGTACAGACCTACTATGAATTGTGCAATAGATGCTAAAGTAATTGTGTCATCAGGAGATGCATCTTATTTAAATGATTTTGTTCTTTTTGATTATAGCTCTATTCTAAATGAAAGGGAACCATTTATAAATGCGAGTAACCTATGGCAACCGGATGTAAATGATCCATATAAGTCGGTTAAGATTGTATTTAAAGAGCCTCGACAAATTCGATATATAAAAGTGTATGAAGATTGTAATGTTCGAAATCATATCAAAAGAATGAGTATCAGCATAAATAAGTCTGATTTCGGAGAATACGAATGCAATAATAATGGAACAGCATTAACATTAGATTTTGAAAAAAATACTACAATAAATGAAATTCGAATTGTAATTAAAGAATATGAAGGAATTGCTGGGATTTCTGAAATAGAGTTATTGCCTCAGGAAGCATATAGTAATACTTTTCCATTTGAGAGCTATTGTTCTAAAACATATAAACGTTCATCAAAAAGATGGATGACGAATATAGAGAGGATAATATTGAGTATTCGATTTTTATTTACATTCAAGGTTGGTTATGAAATTCGAAAATGGAAAGAAAAATATGTAAAGTGAACCGTGATATAGATGAATGCAATTCGGCAATTATTTTAGAAAAACGAGTTTCCGAAAGGTGATAGACGAGATGAAAATAAATAAAAAAAGTATATTTGTTGCAATATGTGCGATTTTCATGATAAGACCATATTATGTTCAGTTATCGGAATCTATAAATTTGATTTGGGCTTTGATAACATTGTTTATGGCGTCTTTGTGTTTTATTAAGATATTCAAATATAGGAATACAAAAAGAGATAAGTTTTTTTTCGCTTTTATTTGCGTGTATCTGATGGCAACGCTTTTAAACTGTAGAGAATGCATATTAAGTGCAATTAGCAATTGTGCACAAATCACTTTGGCATATTGTTTGGGTCGCTTGTATGAACGTGATGCATATAAAAGGAAAATTGCTAAATGTATGCCGACAGTAATCAGTATATATGTATATATAGATTTTATTACAATTATACTTGGATTCTCCGAAAAGGTTTGGGGAATTGAATCAACTATTTCTTTTTTAGGATATGATAACTATGCAGCATTTTATATTGTTCCAATGATTGGGATTAAGTTTTCTTTGGATTATGTAAGAAGAAAAAAATTGAATTTGGAAGATTTGATTTTCTATAGTTGTTCTTTGATGGGAAAAATTCTTACAGGATCATATACAGCGGCGATAGCAATCGCTTTATTTCCGATTTTTGCATATATATTTTTAAATATAAAATATGTTCGTCGTTGGCTTAATGTAAAGAGTTTTGCTGTAGCCATTGTTTTATTATTTGTTGGAATATATTTTTTCAATATTCAAAATGTATTGTCACATTTACTATCTTCAATGGGAAAAGGCATCACCTTAAATTCAAGAACAGTTATCTGGAGAGTTGTTCTTCAAGGTATTTTTAAGGTTCCGATATACGGTCTTGGAAATTTTACAGAGGAATATTTTATGGATTTTTTTGGGTTTCCATATGGGTATAATGTAACACATTCTCATTTTTTATTCCTAGATTTAGTTATTCAGACTGGAATTATTGGATTGATAGCTTTTTTAGGAATGCTGTTTAGCATTAGATTTAAAAATTCATACTTTAAAGATTTTTCATTAATATATGCATATACGAGCCTGTTATCGTACTTGATATTGTGTATGTTTGATTCGTATCCGTTTTTGTCTATGCCGTATTTTGTAATCGGATATATAGCAAGTTTGTGTTGGAATACACCTTCTAGAAAATCAGGTAATACATGATAAAAGTAACAATTAGAATTAATGTTAAGAGGTGAATTTAATGAAGATAGCATTTTTAATTTTGAATTTTGGTACCTATGAGGAAACAACAGATTGTGTGATGTCAATTGTTGAACATATCGACACTGATGATTATAAGATTGTGATTGTTGATAATGGGTCTAAAGACGATTCTTTAAATCAGTTACAGAAAAAATATTTAAATAGTGCAAGGGTGGATGTCATTTCAACAGGTAGAAATCTTGGATTTGCACAAGGAAATAATGTTGGAATCAAATATGTCAATGAAAATTATTCTCCGGATTTTGTTGTTGTACTAAATAGTGACATAGAACTCTTTCAAGATGAATTATATTCTCGACTTCTGACAGAATATCAACATAGTCATTTTGGTGTATGGGGGCCGATGATGATTATTGGCAGTGCACGTTGTGATGATAGCCCATGGGCGCCTATGACTTTGGCCCAGGCACGAGAACAACTTGAAGTATATGAGAAAAAATACAAGCAATTGGAACATTTGCCATATTTTTTTTATAGAGTTGTAAATAGAATTTCTTCTGCCTTTACAAAGCGGCAGAAAGGACAGCGCAAACATGAAGATTTTTGGAGATATCAGACAGATGTCGAACTTCAAGGGGCATTTCTTGTGTTTTCAAAAGAAATGTTTCAGTATATTGAAGGATTCGACCCCAGAACTTTTTTGTATTTTGAAGAACAGCTACTGTATCTCGCTGTAAAGAGGACGGGAATGAAAATGGTTTACGATCCAAGATATGCGGTTTATCATAAGGATGGCGTCAGCACAAAAAAAATAAAACGGTCTAAAAACAAATTGCTCTTTCTGCAACACTGTAATATAGAATCGCTTAAAGTACTTGTTTCAGAAATAGAAAAGGATGTGATAGAATAAATGATTATTGGTTTACTTGGATGCCTAATTAACAATGAGAACATGGGCTGTGTTGCATTGACATTTTCTCTTATTAATATGTTGGAGCAAATAGCCAAAGAAAAGAAAATGGATTATAAGTATTATATTTTTGAGGTCGCTCCAAATGAAGAGTGCAGAAAACATGCAATTGAGATGTTGCAGTTGCAAGAAAGCCAAATCAAATGCTTTGATGTCACCCCATTATATCGTGTGCGTAGATTTGTGCACCATTTTTCAAATGGCATAATGTCTCTGAATGCCCTTAATCAATGCGACTATGTCATTGATTTGACAGCAGGCGACTCGTTCACAGATATCTATGGACAATATACTTTTGATGGAGAAACAAACGTAAAGCTTCTAACAAAGATGTTGGGGAAAAAATTGATTCTTGGACCGCAAACATATGGTCCCTTTTCTACAGACAAAAACATTCAAAAAGCAAAGAAAGCGATAGAATGTGCAAATTTGGTAATTTCTCGTGATCAAAAATCAGCCGACTACATGGCATCTTTTAGTAATAAAGAGGTTTATGTGACAACAGATTTGGCTTTTACACTACCGTGGAATATAGAAGACAGCGGTCTCAAGGATAAAATACAAGTAGGTCTTAATGTTTCGGGGTTGCTCCTTAGCGATAAAACGGAGAGCACGCCGCTTTTGATAAAATTAAAAACGAGCTATGATACTTATATTCGGGGTGTGATTGATTGGTTACTGACCGAAAATCGTTATAGCATCTATATAATTCCGCACGTAGGAAACGATGGATCAGATTATGTCAGAAAGCTCTATGGGGATCAACTGAATTATTGTGAAGCATATGATGATCCAATCAGTGCTAAAAATAAGATTTCACAAATGGATATTTTTATTGGAGCAAGGATGCATGCCACGGTTGCAGCATTTTCCAGTGGTGTGGCGACAATTCCAACTGCTTATTCGAGGAAATTTGCTGGTCTGTATTCTAATCTTGGCTACCCATATACAATTGATTTGGTTGAAAATAATACAGAAGAAAATATTAAACGAACTATTCAATATATTCGAGAATATAAGCACTTACAATATGATGTCGAAAAATGTAAAGATAAGGTTGAGAAACTATCAAGAGAAACATATGAGTTGTTATTTGAGATTTTGAAATAGGAAATATACTATGGGAATTATATCGAAACTTAAGAGTCTGAAAAAGGCTATTGAAATTTTTAAAATTGCATTCCGTGACGGTGGAATTCGAAACATTACAATTAATGAATTGAATGATGGTGAATTGCTTGAAGGTAAGAACATTGTAATTACTGGTGGCGGAAGTGGGATAGGCTTTGCAATTGCAAAAGCGGCATTGAAACAAAATGCAAGCGTAATTATTACTGGAAGAAATTTGGACAAATTATTACGAGCAAAAAAAAAGCTGAATCGGGATCATGTCTTTTGCTTGGAATGGGATATAGCAAATATAACTATTGCTGAGCAGAAAATTTTGGAGTGCGAAAATATTTTTCATGCCCCGATTGATATTCTTGTTAATAATGCAGGAATCCAGCCGCAAAAGTTTTTCCCAGATGTTGACGAGAAAGAGTGGGATAATGTTTATTCTACGAATAGCAAAGGAACTTTCTTTATATGTGAGGCCATGTGCAAATGCTGGATAAATGAACCTGTAAACAATTATCGAAAAATTATTAATTTATCCTCTCAAGGAGGGTTCGTTGGTGCAACTTACCCATACCGCATGAGCAAATGGGATATCCGAGGGTTAACTGAAGGGCTTGGACTTCAAATGGCTGATTATGGAATACTCGTAAACGGAATTGCACCTGGTGTTGTTAAAACGAAAATGCAAGCGTTTTCTATGAAGCAAGGGAACAATATGTATTGTAATCAAAATCCCTTGTTTAGGGTAGCATTACCGGAAGAAATTGCAGAACTTGCGGTATTTATGATGTCAGATTCTTGTAATTTTATGACGGGCCAAACCATTTTGGTGGACGGAGGTTTTACATTAAACTAAAAATAACGAAGAGGAACGATTATGATTAGCAATATTGATAATATTAAGATTATTGTGCAATTACTAAAACAAAACCATATAAAAAAGATAGTAATTAGTCCAGGGGGAACAAATATACCCTTTATTCGTGCAGTTCAGGATGATCCTGACTTTGAGTGCTTTTCAGTGGTTGATGAAAGAAGTGCAGTTTATTTTGCAATAGGATTATATTTGCAGTGTGGAGAGCCAATTGTATGCTCTTGTACAAGTGCACAAGCAACACGCAATTATATACCGGGATTGACAGAGGCATACTACAAAAGGGTTCCTATTTTGGCGGTAACTATGGCAAAACATCCAAGATTTACTTATCAGGAATATATGCAGGCTCCAGATCAAATATCGTTGCCGAATGATTGTGTAAAAAAATCAGTTGCATTACCATTTCTGTCAGATATTAATGGGAAAATTGAAAGTGTTCGAAAGGTAAATGAAGCAATCAATTTGTTGAAGGATGGAAGAGTAGGTCCTGTTCAATTATGTGTTCCATGGTTGGATTTTCCCCTAGATGAGTATGAAGTAAATGTGAAGGCTATTAAAAAGTACACGGCAGAGGAAACGTGGGATGTTTCTCTGGATGGCAAAAAAGTTTTAGTGGTAATCGGAGAACATACAATATTCAACTCTGATACGATTAAGGCACTTGAAAACTTCGCTGCCCATCACAATGTTGCGATTTATACAAATCATTTATCTAATTATTCTGGTACCTATACAGTAAAAGCAAATTTGTTGTTGCTAGTCTCTAGACCTCAGGAAACTTTAGATTATGTGCCGGATATTATAATTTCAATCGGAGGACAAACAGGGGATTATCCTTTTTATAATTACTTTTCGGATCCATCATTGAAATGTGAACACTGGCGCATTGCGCAAGATGGTGAACTAATAGATACTTACGACAAATTGACTAAAGTATTTGCATGTTCTGAACGATTTTTCTTTGAAAGATTCTCTGGCGATTTAAACTGTGATCATAGTTATTTTGATACGATTAAAAAAGCACTGAATGAAATCCATACTGACCTGGAACTTCCTTTTTCTAATGTGTGGATTGCCCAATTTCTTCATGGCAAGCTTCCAGAGAAGAGCGTTGTTCAATTTTCAATCTTAAATAGTCTTCGAGTGTGGAACTTTTACGACTTACATCCAAGTATTCAATGCTATTCTAACGTTGGTGCTTTTGGCATTGATGGTGGTATGTCCACATTGATTGGCCAAAGTATTCTACAAGATAATTTATGCTTTATGGTAATTGGAGATTTGGCTTTTTATTATGATATGAACTCCATTGGAATTCGACACATTAGGAATAACTTGCGGATTCTCTTAATTAATAATAATGGTGGAATAGAGTTTAAATATAGTAAAGTAAATAATAAAGATACTGATCGGTATATTGCAGCAGGAAATCACTTTAAAAATGCACAAGATTGGGCGATAGCCTGTGGTTTTAAATATATTGCAACTACAAATAAAGCACAATTTTGCGAAGCAGCCAACGAATTTATTCGAACTTCGGATCAGCCAATTTTACTGGAGGCATTTGTAAGCGATTTGGATGAAGCCGATGCTTATGATATCATTGTTGAGCAGAATAAACCGAAAACGGTAAAAAATTTGGTAAAAAAAGCGTTGAAAGGAATAATAAAGTAATAATGAATAAGCGAAACGAGCAAATAGATGTAATGAGAGGTATTGGAATTCTACTGATGGTTTATGGACACTGTTGCCGTGCTAATTCGGTGATTGCACTATTTCATATGTCTCTTTTTTTCGTTATTAGTGGTTACTGTTTTAATGATGATAATTGTGGATCAATAAGGAAAGTCTATGCCTATTTTAAGAGAAAAGTTAAGTCGCTATGGGTTCCCTATTTTTTCTTTACATCCTTGTTTCTGATTGGTACAAATATTTTTATTAAAGTGGGGATTTATACAAATGACCCGTCAATTTTAACAATCAAAAATAGCATGATTGATAAAATTCACCATTATCTAGGAATAAAAGAATGTGTGAAGATGTTTGTAATGGAATTTTTCTTTCAGACAGAGACACAGCTAGGGGGGCACTGTGGTTCCTCCAGTGTTTGTTTTTCTCTAGTGTTCTTTTTGCCCTGACAACAGGTTTATTACAAAAGATATTTCAGAGCATACACGTGAGAGAATTTATGCTAGTTATAATTTCTGTTGCTAGCTTACTTCTTGGTTATTACTGTAGTATAAATTCTATTTGGATAAAAGGCTTTAATAGAGTATTCTCATGCTTTTGGATACTTACCTTTGGACAACTAATAAAACGACACGATATAATGAGGCAGTATAAAAATGAACTTGCCTTCGCGGCACTTGGAATGTTGATAATATTGGATAGATACGGGAAAATATCGTTAGTAGCAAATGAGTATCCAAACCCAGTTTTTCTGGTAGGTTGTTCAATACTTGGGTGGTTTATGGTTTATGGAGCCAGTAATATGATTCTTGCAAAATGTGCCTTTTGTGGTAATATACTTCAGTATATCGGAAGACACTCAATTTCAATTATAGGGTTACATTTCCTTTCATTCAAGATAATTACATTTTTAATTATGCATATTCGAAATTATCCACATATTTATTTGGCAACATTCCCTGTTATATATGATTATGTGTGGGTAATACCTTACATGATACTAGGTATAGGTCTCCCATTACTTGCTGGTCGCATCTCTATAAGATGCAAATTAAAGATACGAGAGGTTTTAAAATGAGAAATTATATTATTTTTGGATTTGAACATTATAATCCATTGGGTTTAGTTCGCTCTCTTGGCGAGAATGGAATTAATCCAATTGGAATTATTATTAGAAATCCTAGAAAAATAACGTCAAAAAGTAAATTCCTTGATAAGATATATTTTGTGAATAGCATTAAAGAGGGTTATGATATATTAAAGAACAATTTTGATGGCTGTCAGAATTTTATTTTTTCATCAGATGACCAAATTGCCAATTTTTTAGATGCTCATTATGATGAATTAAAGAAAAAGTATGTTTTTTTTAATGCTGGAAAACAAGGCGCGCTTGATGATTATCAAAATAAATACAATATTTTAAAAATGGCAGAAAGGCATGGAATTCCTTATCTGAAAACATGGACAGTTAAAAAAGGAGAAATCCCTACTGATATTCAGTATCCAATTATCACAAAAGCTATAATTTCTACACTAGATAATTGGAAAGATGATATGATTATCTGTAGAAGTGAAACAGAATTGCGTGAGGCATACAAAGTTATTCGAAGTGATACAATTTTGCTACAAAAGTATATTGTGAAAAAAAATGAACTTTGTATGGAAGGATGTAGCGTTAAACACGGAACAGACGTACTGATTTCCATTGCTGCACAGTACAATTATCAGTTGGAAGACAGCTACAGCCCGTATATGCAAGTATCTAATTTAAAAAACAAAGAACTTAAAATTAAACTAAAAAAAATGTTAGAAGATATTGAATATGAAGGGATTTTTGAAATTGAATTTCTTGTAGATAATGATGACAGCTTGTATTTTTTGGAAATTAACTTTAGGAATTCAACATGGAGTTATGCTTCTACTATAGCGGGGATGCCTTTGCCTGTTTTGTGGTCAAAAGGTATGATTGGTGAGTTGAAAGTGTCTGAATGTGAAAAGAAGATCAATCCTCCATTTGATGCGATAGTGGAGTTTGATGACTATAGGAATAGAGTGAAGACCGGTATGATTTCAAAAAGACAATGGTTTAAAGAGTTAAAGAATGCAAAGTGTAAGTATTATATTGGGAAAAATGATATAAAACCTTTTGTATCCGTTTGTATACACAAAGCTAAAAAAGTTCTTCATATCGTAAAAGAATGATTTAATGAGACATAGTGGAAAATGTAAAGAAGACTGTTAGAAGGAGATATGATTAGTGAGAGAAAAGAACAAATCTTTGCTTAAAAACATTGGACTATTTACACTAGGAAGTTTTGGATCAAAGATCCTATCCTTTCTGTTGGTGCCACTTTATACAGCAGTTTTATCAACTGCTGAGTATGGGACAGTTGATTTAATTACTTCTACAGCTTCATTGCTGACTCCGATTCTATTGCTAAGTATCTTCGATGCAACTCTTAGATTTGGAATGGATAACAATTATAAGAAAGAGGATGTTCTTTCTACTTCAATTCGTATTGCAGTAATTGGCTCACTGATTTTGATTGTCGGTACCGTTGTTGTAACAAAAACAGGTATTGTAAAAATAGATAACATTTATTTAGTTTTTTTGTGCGTTTATTTTATAATTGGAGCACTTAACCAAATATTTAATTTGTATTTGCGTGCGAAGAATCAGGCGGGGGTGATTGCGACAAGTGGCGTATTATGTACATTCATTACATGCTGTAGTAATATTGTATTGCTCGTGATTTTAAAATGGGGAATAATCGGATATATGTTTAGTAATACTATTGGGGTTTTGATACAGAATCTATATCAATTATTCTTTGGTAGAATATATAAGGACATAAAATTTTTAAAATTTAGAGATTTGACAAAACCAATGATTACATACAGTGTTCCTTTGATCGCAAATTCTTTATCATGGTGGATAAATAATGCAAGCGACCGATACATATTGACATATTTAAGAGGAGTTGCAGAAAATGGAATCTATTCAGTGTCCTACAAAATTCCGACTCTTCTATCGATGTTTCAGGGCATTTTTTATAACGCATGGTCTATTTCGGCAATTGCAGAATTTGATGAAAATGATAACGATGGATTTATTGGAACTAATTATTCATTGTACGGATTTATTTCTTTGGCTATATGTTCCAGCTTACTGATTATCAATATACCGCTTGCATCATTTTTGTATAAAGGGGATTACTTTATCGCATGGAAGTGTGTTCCCTCTTTATTGTTAGGAACGGTGTTTAGTGGCATTTCGCAGTTCGAAGGATCGTTGTTTGCGGCAACCAAAAATACAAAATCGGTAGCAAAAACAACGATAATTGGTGCAATTATTAACACGGTGTGTAATTTTATATTCATATATTATTTCGGTGCAATCGGTGCGGCATTAGCAACATTAATTGGATATTTTGCAACATGGTATTTAAGGACTCAGCATCTGCAAAGTTTTATTAAAATGAAAGTAAATTGGACGATACATCTCATTTCAATTGCACTTGTATTTGTTCAAACAATTGTTGCAACAGTAAAATCACTTCCAATGTTTCAAATTGCTTCATTTGTTTTACTCATTCTGTTGAATAAAGAACTTTTTAGACCAATCATAAAAAAGTTGTTAAGGAATTAAGTAAGCAACATTAGTTCTATAAGTAATGTGTAGTAACTTTCGGAGTAAGATATCGAAAGAAAAAACAAATTTTTTAAAGAATCTATAAACAAAAACAATAATAATTACCTTAACTTCTAAAAATGAGTAGGTCTAACGAAAATAAAATTAAAAAAATGATAATCAAAATTCTTGAAGGTTTGCTGACTTCGAATATACCGCCAGATTATTCAGATAAGATTCGACAATTGCAGGATAAGAATGGATTTAATTTACAAACCTATATTAATTCATATATTAGTGGTGATGCAGTGAAAGATAATGGGATTGATTCAGAAGATTTCAATGCATGTTAGGCTAGGCTTGGGTGATTATTCCTTATGAATATCAAAAGCTTCAAAAGAGTAGAGAGATAAATAAAGGGAGATAAAAAGTAATATTTTTAAATCCCCAAAAGCAAAGAGTATATAGTTTATAACATAAATAACGAGGAGAAAAAGTATGAAAGGAATTATCCTTGCCGGGGGTTCCGGCACAAGACTGTATCCGTTAACAATGGTAACTTCTAAACAGTTACTGCCTATCTATGACAAACCAATGATTTATTATCCTATGTCCGTATTAATGAATGCAGGTATCAGAGATATTTTAATTATTTCTACACCAGCAGATACACCAAGATTTCAGGATTTATTAGGAGATGGTCACCAATTTGGCCTGAATCTCCAATATGCCGTACAGCCTAGCCCAGATGGACTTGCTCAGGCATTTATTATTGGAGAAGAGTTTATTGGCGATGAGCCGGTAGCAATGGTTCTTGGTGACAATATTTTTGCGGGTCATGGATTAAAGAAGAGATTAAAAGCTGCAGTTGAGAATGCAGAGACAGGAAAGGGCGCTACAGTATTTGGTTACTATGTAGATGATCCGGAACGTTTTGGAATTGTAGAGTTTGACCACGATGGAAAGGCTGTTTCTATTGAGGAGAAACCAGAACATCCAAAGAGCAATTATTGTGTCACTGGTC
>ERZ838118.3607-NODE-3607-length-14574-cov-3.270542_pt1 | contig 14574 bp, 10 predicted proteins | sample MGYA00519863_ERZ838118 | MGnify/ENA primary metagenome ERZ838118 (study PRJEB31850, sample SAMEA3708827) | human gut metagenome | biome: human gut; feature: human-associated habitat; material: faeces | place: China | collected 2014 ...
CCGAGCCGCGGAAGAGGATAGAGGTCTTTTTATCCAGCTTATGCGGAAATACGCCGAACATTTTATCCTGCATCATGTGCTTTTTGATGCCGTAATGATAATACAGACCTGCCTGTGCGCCCCAGCAGATATGGAAGGTGCTGTGGACATGGGTTTTGCTCCATTCCATGATTTCCACCAGCTCGTCCCAATATTCCACCTCTTCAAACTCCATCTGTTCGATGGGTGCGCCTGTGATAATCAGACCATCCCAATTTTGCTCCTTTACCTCGTCGAAGGTTTTATAGAAGGCAAGCAGATGATCCTCCGGTGTGTTTTTGGATTCGTGGCTTCTGGTATGAATCAGCTCCAGCTCAATTTGCAGGGCGGTATTGCCCAAGAGACGGGAAAGCTGTGTTTCGGTATCGATTTTTGTCGGCATGAGGTTTAACAGCAGGATTTTCAGAGCACGAATATCCTGTGTGATCGCACGCGTTTCTGTCATGATAAAAATGTTTTCATCGGTCAGCACCTTGGCTGCGGGTAATTCATTGGGTATTTTAATGGGCATTGCTATAATCTCCGTTTCTTTCGTATGCTTATCTGATGGCTTCGAGTGCCTGTGCGATATCGTCAATCAAATCCTGTGCATTTTCCAGACCACAGGACAGGCGAACCATATCCGCAGGTACGCCTGCAGCCTCCAGCTCTGCATCTGTCATCTGTCTGTGGGTGGAGCTTGCGGGGTGCAGGCAGCAGGTGCGTGCATCTGCAACGTGGGTTTCGATAGCGGCTGTTTTCAGATGCCCCATGAAGGCCTCTGCCGCCTTTCTGCCGCCCTTTACGCCAAAGCTGACAACGCCGCAGGAGCCGTTCGGCAGATATTTTTTTGCTGTTTTGTAATATTTATCCCCTTCCAGACCGGGATAGATGACATAGGAAATCAAATCGTGGTTTTTCAGATATTTTGCGACAGCTAAGCCGTTTTCGCAGTGACGGGGGATACGCACATGCAGGCTTTCCAGACCCAGATTCAGCAGGAAGGCAGACTGGGGAGACTGGGTAGAGCCGAAGTCACGCATCAGCTGTGCGGTTGCCTTTGTGATAAATGCGCCGCCCTGACCGAATTTTTCCGCATAGGTAATGCCGTGGTAGCTGTCATCGGGAGTGCAGAGACCGGGGAATTTATCAGCATGTGCCAACCAATCGAAATTGCCGCTGTCTACGATGCAGCCGCCGACAGCCGCGCCGTGACCGTCCATGTATTTTGTGGTGGAATGGGTAACGATATCCGCACCCCATTCGATGGGACGGCAGTTGATGGGGGTTGCAAAGGTGTTGTCTATAATCAGAGGAACGCCATGTGCGTGTGCAGCATTTGCGAAACGCTCGATATCCAGAACACTCAGGGCGGGGTTTGCGATGGTTTCGCCAAAGACTGCCTTTGTATTGGGTTTGAATGCCGCTGCGAGCTCTTCCTCTGTGCAGTCGGGCGCAACGAAGGTGAACTCGATGCCCATTTTTTTCATGGTTACAGAGAAAAGGTTAAATGTACCGCCGTAGATGGTAGAGGATGCAACGACATGGTCGCCGCAATTTGCAACATTGAATACGGCGTAGAAATTTGCCGCCTGTCCGGAGGAGGTCAGCATTGCTGCTGTGCCGCCTTCCAGTGCAGCAATTTTTGCCGCAACCAGATCGCAGGTGGGGTTTTGCAATCTGGAATAGAAATAGCCGGATGCCTCCAAATCAAAAAGCTGCCCCATGTGTTCACTTGTGTCATATTTGAATGTGGTGCTCTGGTAAATGGGAATCTGTCTGGGCTCCCCATTGCCGGGGGTGTAGCCACCCTGTACACATTTTGTTTCGATACGATATTCACTCATGTTTCGTTCCTCCTTAGTAAAAATATAAAATACAGTTGATATTGGTTGCAGCAAATGCGAGGACAGGCAACAGATAATAAAAAAAGCCGTCCCAAGGAAAAACCTTGAGACGGCCAGTATAAACCGCGGTACCACTCAAATTGCATATAAAATATGCCACCTCTTCGGGCTCAAACAAGCCCTATGCTTTTACGCAGCAGTCACGGGAGGAGCCTACCGATACGCTTGTATTTTCGAACCTCCAGCTCAGAAGCCATAGACTATTGAATGTAATTGTTATCGGCTCACAGCAACCGCCGACTCTCTGAAAACGCAGACACTCAGTCCTCTTCGTCATCGCTTTTTGCTATCAAGTTGTTGAGGACTATTATAACATCCAAAAGATATTTGTCAACTGTTTTTTTGATGAAAAAGGGATTTTTCTGTGTAGGAAAATATGATATACTGAAACGATAGGAAAAGAGATTTTTAGAAAACAAAGGAGGTGCGGAAATTGGAAATGCAGGAAAGAGAACGGGAGAAGAAACCGTTTACGCATCTTCATGTTCATACGGAATACAGCCTTCTGGACGGCTCTGCCAAGATAAAGGAGCTTGTGCAGCGGGTAAAGGAGTTGGGGATGGACAGCATTGCCATCACCGACCACGGTGCGATGTATGGTGCGGTGGAATTTTACAAGGCGGCACTGGAGGCCGGCATCAAGCCGATTCTCGGCTGTGAGGTTTATGTGGCGGAGGGCTCTCGCTTCACAAAGGAGGGCAAGGGCGGCGGCTATTATCATCTGGTGCTTCTGGCAGAAAATAATGAGGGCTACCATAATCTGATTAAGCTGGTTTCCTATGGCTTTACCGAAGGGTTTTATTATAAGCCGCGCGTGGATAAGGAGCTTCTGCGGAAATACAGCAGGGGCATTATTGCATCGAGCGCATGTCTGGCAGGGGAGGTGCCCAGAAATATTCTGAATGTATCCTATGAGAAGGCGAAGGAGGTCGCGCTGGAATATCTCGATATTTTCGGGGAGGGCAATTACTTTCTGGAATTGCAGGATCATGGGATTCGGGAGCAGAAAATTGTGAATGAGGCGTTGGTGCGGATGAGCAGAGAAACAGGGATTCCGCTGATTTGCACAAATGACAGCCATTATATTTATAAAGAGGACGCAGAGCCGCATGATATTCTGCTTTGTATCCAGACGGGGAAAACGGTTCTGGATGAGGACAGGATGCGTTATGAGGGCGGACAGTTTTATGTGAAGAGCCCTGAGGAAATGTATGATTTATTTTCCTTTGTGCCTGAGGCGTGCGCCAATACGGCAAGGATTGCCGAGCGGTGCAACGTAAGCTTTACGTTCCATGAATTGAAGCTGCCACGCTTTGATGTGCCCGATGGGAAAACGGCGGAAGGCTATCTGCGTGAGATTTGTTATGCAGGGTTTGCAAAGAAATACCCTGCGGCGAAGGAAGAATGGAAGGAACGGCTGGAATATGAGCTTACCACGATTGAAAATATGGGGTATGTGGATTATTTCCTGATCGTCTGGGATTTTATCAAATATGCAAAGGATAACGGTATCATTGTGGGGCCGGGGCGCGGCTCTGCGGCAGGGAGCATGGTTTCCTACTGCCTTTCCATTACAACAATCGATCCGTTGAAATATGATCTGATTTTTGAGCGGTTTCTGAACCCTGAGCGTGTCAGCATGCCGGATATTGACATTGACTGCTGCTATGAACGGCGGCAGGAGGTGATTGATTATGTCATCCGCAAATACGGGGAGGCAAATGTGGCGCAGATTATTACCTTCGGGACAATGGCGGCGCGAGCGGCAATCAAGGACGTTGGGCGCGCGCTTGCAATGCCCTATGCAGAGGTTGACCGCATTTCCAAGATGATTCCGGCAGAGCTGGGGATTACGATTGAAAAGGCGCTGAAAATGAACCCCGACCTCAAGCATGCTTATGAGGAGGAAGCGGATACGAAGCGGCTGATTGATACCTCTCTGCGCTTAGAGGGCTTTCCTCTACCCATGCCGCCGGCGTGGTTATCTGCCGTGAGCCTGTTATGGAATATGTACCGCTGAGTGCGAATGACGGACAGATCAATACCCAGTATACCATGACGATTCTGGAGGAGCTGGGGCTGCTGAAAATGGACTTTCTGGGACTGCGGACACTGACAGTGATCCAGTCCGCAGTACAGGAAATTGAGCGTATCCATGGGATTCGGTTAAACATGGAGGAGCTGCCCGAAAATGATTCTATGGTGTATGACATGATTTGCCAAGGCAAAACAGAGGGCGTGTTCCAGCTGGAAAGCGGCGGCATGAAGCAGTTCATGCGAGAGCTGCAGCCACGCTGCTTGGAGGATATGATTGCGGGGATTGCGCTTTATCGCCCCGGCCCGATGGATTTTATCCCGAAATATATCAAGGGGAAAAATGCAGGCGGCAGGGTGCAGTATACCCACCCGAAGCTGGAGCCGATTCTGGAAAACACCTACGGCTGTATCGTGTATCAGGAGCAGGTAATGCAGATTGTGCGGGATCTGGCAGGCTACAGTCTGGGCAGAAGTGACTTGGTGCGCCGTGCGATGAGCAAGAAAAAGGCATCCGTGATGGCAGAGGAACGGGAAAAATTTATCCATGGGGATGGGGACGAGGTGCCCGGCTGTGTGAAAAACGGGATTCCCATAGAAGCGGCAGAAAAGATTTTTGATGAAATGACAGACTTTGCAAAATATGCCTTTAATAAAAGCCATGCTGCCTGCTATGCGGTGGTTGGCTATCAGACTGCTTGGCTGAAGGCGCATTATCCCGTGGAATTCATGGCGGCGCTGATGACAAGCGTGATGGACAATGCGGCGAAGGTCAGCGGCTATATCGAGGAATGTAAGAAAATGGGGATTCAGCTCCTGCCCCCCGATATCAACGAAGGGTATCGGCAGTTTTCCGTATCCGATGGGAAGATTCGCTTTGCACTGGCGGCAATCAAGAATATCGGCAAGGGCGCGGTGGATGCACTGGTTGCGGAGCGCGAAAAAAACGGTAAGTTTACCTCTCTGACGGATTTCTGCAACCGTATGGAGGGCGGCGAATGGAGCGTGCGCGGGATTGAAGGACTGATTAAGGGCGGCGCACTGGACAGCTTCGGCGGTTTCCGCAGTCAGTACATGGCGATTTATAAAGAGATACTTGCAGGAATCGGACATGCCAGAAAGAATAATATAGAAGGACAGCTGAACCTGTTTGACATGGGCGGTGACGAAAGCTTTCAGCAGACGGATGAACTGCCTTCCATTCGGGAATTTCCGCCGAAGGAGAGGCTTGCGATGGAAAAGGAGGCCTTGGGGATTTATGTCAGCGGACATCCTCTGGCGGAATATGAGGAGCAGCTGCGGCGGAAAATCAGCAACACAAGTATGGATTTTCTGCCGGATGAGGAAGGCTCGCACCATACACAGATAGAGGACAGCACGAAGGTAATCGTTGGTGGGATGGTTGCAGGGGTTTCTGTGAAATATACCAGAAATAATGATAAGATGGCATTTATCACACTGGAGGATTTCCAAGGGAGCATGGAGATTGTGGTGTTCCCGAAGGTGTATGAAAAATGCGCGCCGCTTTTGCAGGAGGATGCGGTACTGCTTATTCACGGCAGGGCGAGTGTTTCCGCAGATGGCGAGGGCAAGGTAATTGCAGCGGATATCAAAAATCTGGAGCAGAACGAAGCGGCAGAGACTCCGTCCTCTGTATGGCTGAAGCTTGCGGCAGGGCAGAGCGTTCCCTTCGGACAGATTACGGCAATTCTCCGAAAATATCACGGGGATGTGCCGGTATATATTTATGATGAGAAAACGAGACAGAAAATGAAGGCAGACCGCATAAACTGGGTGACGGGTGAGGAGGCCCTTTGCGAGGAGCTGCGGCTTTTGCTTGGCGAAAAAAATGTTGCGTTGAAATATTGAGGAGGAAAGCGTATGGCTGAAAAAATCGGAGCAGATACATCCTATATTTGTGTGAAGGCACTGGAAAAGGGTGTGAATATCATTGGCGTGACCCGTGGCGAGGTGACAAAGATTCATCATACGGAAAAGCTGGATCAGGGCGAGGTTCTGATTGCGCAGTTTACGGAGAACACCTCTGCTATGAAAATCAGAGGGAAAGCAGAGGTTTATACGCAGTTCGGCATGATTCGGGCAGGCGAAGTCGATATTGAGAAAAAATAATACTGCAAAGGATTTTGTGTGGAAGTTTTTGGCGGAGGATGAGGAGGAATTCAGATGGTAGAACGGAAGAATGAAAAGAAAATCAGAAAAATCGGCGTACTGACCAGCGGCGGTGATGCGCCCGGCATGAACGCGGCAATTCGTGCGGTTGTCAGAACGGCAAAATATCATGGCGTGGATGTGATTGGGATTCGCAAGGGCTATGCAGGGCTGATTGGCGGCGAAATCAAGGAAATGCACAGCAGAGATGTTTCCAATGTGCTGAACCTTGGCGGCACGATTCTGCATACGGCACGCTGCCCCGAAATGATGACGGACGAGGGTCTGGATAAGGCGGCGGCAATCTATAAGATTTTGGGACTGGATGCACTGGTTGTTATCGGTGGGGACGGCTCCTATCGCGGTCTGGCGGAATTGGTGAAAAGAGGGGTTAATGGCGTGGGGATTCCTGCGACGATTGACCTGGATATGAAGGGGACGGAATATACGATTGGCTTTGATACGGCGGTCAATACCGGTATGGATGCGCTGAATAAGCTGAGAGATACCTCCAACTCCCATGAAAGATGCTCCGTTGTAGAGGTGATGGGCAGAGATGCCGGCTACATTGCTGTATGGTGCGGCATGTGCGGCGGCGCTGAGGAGGTTATGTTTCCTGAGGAGAAGGAAAACATCAACAGCGACAGAGTGATTCAGCAGATTTTGGAGAATAGAAGTATCGGCAAACGCCATAATCTAGTAGTAGTGGCAGAGGGTGTTGGCGGTACGCAGAAGCTGGCGCAGGATATTCAGGAGATTACGGGGATTCAGACCAGAGCGACCATTCTGGGACATCTGCAAAGAGGCGGCAGCCCGACGGCGACCGACCGCATGCACGCATCTATGATGGGCTATCATGCGGTGAAGGCAATTCTGGAGGGCAGGAAAAACATTGCGGTTGCCTATAACAGAGGGCGCTACGAGATTCTGGATTTGCCGGAGTCCCTACAGATGGACAAGGAATTGGACCCTGAAATTTACGATGTAATCAAAATTCTTTCGATTTGATTGAATTTCTAATTGAAATGAAAAAATACGACAGAAAAAAGGAGGTGCCGCAATATGCGAAAAACGAAAATTGTCTGCACATTGGGGCCTGCAACAAATGATGTGGAAATTATGAAGCAGCTGATTCAAAACGGTATGGATGCCGCGAGAATCAATTTTTCCCACGGGACATACGAAACCCACGCGGAAACCATTGCAAAGCTGAAACAGGCGAGAGAGGAGCTGAACGCGCCCATCCCTCTGATTCTGGATACAAAGGGGCCCGAAATCCGCGTGAAAACCTTCAAGGAGGATAAGGTGAGACTGGAGGAGGACGCAACCTTTACCCTGACAACCAGAGAGGTGGAGGGGGATGTGAATATCGTTTCTGTGACCTATGCAGACCTGCCGAAGGACGTACACAGAGGCTCCAGAATTCTGATTGATGACGGGCTGATTGAATTGAAGGTAGAGGATATTACGGAAACGGATGTTGTCTGTAAGGTTGTCAACGGGGGTGTTGTGAAATCCCGCAAGGGCGTAAACCTGCCGGGGGTGGAGGTGAACCTGCCTTCCCTGATGGAAAAGGATATTGAGGATTTGAAATTCGGCGTGGAAAACGGCTTTGATATTGTGGCGGCATCGTTTATCCGCTCGGCGGAGGATGTGCTGAAAATCCGCAGAGTGCTTGAGGAAAACGGCGGCGGACAGATGCATATTATCTCCAAGATTGAAAATCAGCAGGGCGTGGAAAATATTGATAAAATTCTGGAGGCTTCTGACGGGATTATGGTTGCCAGAGGGGATTTGGGCGTAGAAATTCCGCCGGAGGAGGTACCTTTGGTGCAGAAAATCCTGATTGCGAAGGCGAACCGCATCGGCAAGCCTGTTATCACTGCCACGCAGATGCTGGAGAGCATGGTACACAGCCCTCGCCCGACCAGAGCAGAGGCAAATGACGTTGCAAATGCGATTTTTGACGGCAGTGATGCCATTATGCTTTCGGGCGAAACGGCGGCAGGGGCATATCCTCTAGAGGCGGTTGCAACGATGGCAAGAATCGCACTGAAGGCGGAAAGCGCTGTGGATTATGCGGCAAAGCTTGCGAATACGACAGAGCCGGCGAGAGTGAATATTACAAATGCGATCAGCATGGCGGCTTGCGCAACAGCGGCAGAACTGAAAACGGCGGCAATCACAACGGTAACAAAGTCCGGCTTTACGGCAAGAATGATTTCCCGTTATCGCCCTGCCTGCCCGCTCATTGCAAGCACATCGGACGAAACGGTATGGCGGCAGATGAACCTCATCTGGGGCTGTAAGCCGATGCTTTATACAGGAGAGCTGCCCCGCGGCGGTGTATTTGATACGGCTTTGGAAATCGCAGTGAAAAGCGGCTTGCTGAAAAACGGCGATACGGTTGTTTCCGCATTGGGGATGCCCCTTGGCTTCAGCGGCGCAACGAACACCCTGCGTGTGGATATCGTGGGGGATGTGCTTTGCAAGGGCAAGGGCGTTGGCACGAAAAGGGCGACAGGCACAGCCAGAGTCATTACCGCAAGGGACGGCGTGGAGCGTACCTTTCATCAGGGGGATATTCTGGTGACAACGGCAACGGACAGCAGCTTTATGCCCTATATCCGTAAGGCGGCGGCAATCGTGGTCGGGCCTCTGGATCAGAATGCAAACAGCCATGCGGAGGTTGCAGGGATGGCACTGGATATTCCTGTGATTGTCTGCAATGCGAAGGTGGTTGATTTCATTCCTGCCCATTCGCTGATTACGGTAGATGCGGAAAAGGGATTTGTTTACAAAGGAATTCCGAAGGAAGAATAAGGAACAGCAGGAATAAATTGGAAAGTAGGTTGAATCTGAAAAATCAGATTTAATCTGCTTTTTTTGTGCGCTTTATTGCATCAAAATACTGAATGAAAATATTACTAATGAAATGTACACAAATGACAAACAAACATCCCTGCGTGAAGGAATTATTTTATGGCTTTTGGATGAATATTTGTACAAAAGAACGATATTTCAAGGGTTTTTTTGTCGAATTAGTGAATTGACGAATTCTTAACAGGGTGTTAACATATACCATGTAGATTCAAGATATTGAAGTGTTTTAATATACATACACCCGCTATCATACATCACAATGCTCTTGAATCACAAAAAATTTTATGTATTTAAAGGAGGCTATTATTATGAGTACACCACTGATTAGCGCTGACAATACATGGGCGCTGATGGCTATTACCTGCGGCTGGGCTGCATTCTCTATCTATGCAGAACAGACATGGAAATGGGCATCTAAAGTATCCGGTGCGATCGTTGCTTTGATTGGCGCACTGGTTTTGACAAATCTGGGTATCATCCCTACAAACTGCGTTTGGTTCGACGATATCGTATGGGGCTATGTTGTTCCTATGGCAATCCCCATGCTGCTGTTGAGCTGCGACATTCGTAAGATTGGTAGAGAAGCAGGTAAGATTCTGATTATCTTTATGATTGGTGCAATCGGTACATCCGTTGGTGCAATCTTGGGCTTCAAGGTGCTGGGCAACCATGTAAAGGATCTGGCAGGCGTAGCTGCTATGATGACAGGCTCCTACATCGGCGGTACTGTAAACTTCGCTGCAATGGCAAGTGCATTTCAGGTGCCAGGCGACACAACATCCGCAGCGGTTGTAGCGGATAACCTGCTGATGACTCTGTACTTCTTTGTACTGATCATGATTCCTACACTGAAGTTCTTTAAGACAAAATTCACACATCCTCATATTGATGAAATCAATGCAAGAGGTGTGGATGAGGCTGCAAAAACACAGGCGGCTGCATTCTGGGCAAAGAAACCCATCTCTCTGTGTGACATTGCAATCAACTTTGCAATCAGCGTAATCGTTGTTTGGGTTTCCACAGAAATCGCAGGTTTCATTTCCGCAGCGTTCCCTTCCGGCAACGGCATAATCACAGACCTGATTGGCGGTCTGTTCGGCAACAAGTATCTGATTTTGACAACCATTACAATGATTATCGCGACAATTTTCTCCAAACCACTGGAGGGTCTGTCCGGTTCTCAGGAATTGGGTACATACCTGATTTACCTGTTCTTCTTTGCAATCGGCGCACCTGCATCCATCAAGGCTATCTTCCTGAATGCACCTCTGCTGCTGGTATTCTGTGCAATCATGGTAATCGTAAACATGCTGTTCTGCTTCGTATTCGGCAAGCTGCTGAAATTTGACCTGGAGGACTGTATTCTGGCATCCAACGCCTGCATCGGCGGCCCCACAACAGCGGCGGCTATGGCAATCTCTCAGGGCTGGATCAAACTGGTAGGTCCTATCATGCTGGTAGGTACTCTGGGCTACGTTGTAGGTACATACTTCGGTACTATCGTAGGTAACTTCTTAGGCGCATAAGCATAAGCGAACAGAGAATAGAAATAGAATTGGAAGAAAGAAAAGAAGGAAGGCAAGAATTATGATTTTTGACGGACACAGTGATATTTTTACAGACGTAACAGTTCGCAGATTGAAGGGCGAAACGCAGGTTCTGAAAAATCACCATCTGCCTCGTTTAAGAAAGGGCAACATCGAAGGCGGCTGTTTTGTTCTGTGGATTGATCCTCCCTATGATGCAGATCCTGCAAAGAGACTGGGAGAACTGATGCACTGCATTAAGGACGAAATGGCTGAGTGCGAAGAAGCGGTTGTTGTAAAGAACCTGAAGGAAATCGAAGAAGCAAGAAAAGCAGGCAAGTTTTATATTCTGCCCGGACTGGAAGGGCTTTCCGGCATCGGCACGGATCTGGATAAGATTGATGAGCTGTATGATTTCGGCTGCCGTCATGCAATGCTTTCCTGGAACGAACAGAACGATTTGTCTACAGGGACGAAGGGCGACCCCAACAGAGGACTGACCGAGCTGGGCAAAAAGGCTGTCAGAAAGCTGCATGATAAGCACATGCTGGTAGATGTTTCCCATACAAATGAACGTACCTTCTGGGACATGGCAAAGGTGGGCGGCGGCCCCTTGATGGCATCCCATTCCAATGCAAGAGCGTTGGCAGATGTAGTCAGAAATCTGACAGACTGCCAGCTTCTGGAAATCAGAGATACAAACGGTATTGTTGGGCTGAACTCCTTCAATATGCTGGTTGACAAGGATGTGAAGGAACAGACCGTAGATGGTTTGATTCGCCATGCAGACTACATTGCAAATAAAATCGGTGTAGAGCATCTGGCATTTGGCTTTGACTTCTGTGAATTTCTGGACGACGAAGCTGCCGGCTCCTTCTGTAATCAGGAAAATACCTTTACAGTAGGTCTGGAGGACTGCACACACGTTCCTGCTATGGTAGAAAAAATGAGAAAAGCAGGCTTCAGTGACAAGGAACTGGAAATGATTTGTCGTGGTAACTGGATGAATTTGATTCAGAGAGTCATTGGCTGAGCTGCGTATAAAAAATGAATATTTGCCGGGGGCCAAGGGGGTTTCCCGGCATTTTTATAAGCAAAAACAAGGCAAAAGATGAGAAAAGAGGGATACAGTATGATTTTTGATGGACATAGTGACATTTTCAGCGATGTAAGATATAAAAGAGAAGCAGGCGAAACACAGGTATTGAAGAATCATCATCTGGACAGACTGCGTAAGGGCGGCATCGGCGGCGCATGCTTCGTTATCTGGGCGGATACCTACAATGGTCACGCACCCAAGGATGAAATGGAAGCTATCGTTAAGGGCATCAAGGGAGAAATGGCTGAAACAAAGGAATTTGTTCTGATTCATAATGTAGAGGAGCTGAAGGCGGCAGAAGCAGCAGGCAAATTTGCAATCCTGCTGGGTATCGAAGGTCTGGCAGGCATCGGCGAGGATTTGAGCAAGATTGATGAGCTGTATGACCTGGGTGCGCGTCATGCAATGCTGACATGGAATGAAGAAAATGCATTGGCAACCGGTGTAAAGGGTGACCCCAACAGGGGTGTAACCGAGCTGGGCAAGCAGGCGATTAAGAAGTTGCAGGAAAAGAAGATGATTCTGGACGTTTCTCATATCAATGAAAAATCCTTCTGGGATGTTATCGATCTGGCAACAGGCCCTATTCTGGCATCTCATTCCAATGCGAAGGCACTGGCAAGCGCAGCAAGAAACCTGACAGATGATCAGCTGAGAGCAATCAGAGATACCAATGGTCTGGTTGGGCTGAATGCCTTCGGTGATTTTATCAGCGACAACAAGGCGGAGCAGGATGTTGACCATCTGGTAAACCATGCTACCTATATCGCAGATAAGATTGGTGTAGAACATCTGGGCTTCGGCTTTGACTTCTTTGAATTCTTGGATTCCGATTCCATGAAGAGCTATAGCGATCAGGATGACTCCCGTCTGAAGGGCATGAAGGACTGCTCCGAGGTTCCTGTTCTGATTGAAAAGCTGAGAAAGGCAGGCTTCAGCGACAAGGAACTGGAAATGATCAGCGGCGGCAACTGGACAAACCTGATTCAGAGAGTTCTGGGTTAAAAAAAACAAAAATGACATAAAAAAGAGAGACTGTGAAAGCAGTCTCTTTTTATGTGCAGATATCAGAAGAATTTGGGGGTCATTGCCCAGATGGAGACGCAGTCCTCATCCCCGTTATTGATGTATTTATGGGGCAGGGTGCTGTTGAAATAAATGCTGTCCCCCTCATGCAGGATATAATCCTTGCCATTGAGATAGACCGTCAGGGAGCCCTTCAGCACATAGCCACATTCCTCGCCCTCGTGGCAGAGGGGCTTTTTATCGTAGGTGTAGCCTGCTTTTAAGGTAATTACCATCATATCCAGTGCGCGGTCATCTCGATTGGTATGCAGAAGCTTATAAAAGCTGCTGTCATGATGGGTGACGATGGTGCGGTGCGAGCCCTTGCGGATAATCAGCTGCTCCTCGTGTGGTTCTTCGTAAAAGAAATAATTGATATTTGTATCTAATGCTTTGGCAAGCCGCCAAAGGCTGGTAACAGAGGGAACAACAAGGTCGCGCTCAATCTGGCTGATGAGACCCGTGCTGACATCGGAAAGCCTGGAAAGCTCGGCAATACTTAGCTTTTTATCTAAGCGCAGCTGTTTTAGTTTTCCACCAATCATAAGCTCCATTTTTATTGCCCTCCCGTGATTTTTTCAAAGAATTTATACGCTTATTGTATCATTTTTGGGCAAGAGGTACAACTCTTTTTCAAAAAAAGAGGAAGAAAAAGCAAGGGGCAGAAAGTTGAATTTTCGGTTGTTTTCGTTGCAAATTGGGTGTTGGTATGGTATGATAGGAAGGATTATATTGAGAAAGAATACACAGAAGGAGAATATTATGTTAACAAGCAAGCAGAGAGCCTTTTTGCGCGGAATGGCAAACGGAATGGACGCAATTTTTCAGGTGGGAAAGAACGGCGTAACCCCTGAATTGAGAGATACGGTTTATCATGCACTGGAAGCAAGAGAGCTGGTAAAAATCAGTGTTCTGGATAATAATATGCTGGGTGCAAGAGAGGCGGCAGAAATGCTGGCAAGCAGAACAGGCGCAGAGGTGGTACAGGTGATTGGCAACAAATTTGTGCTGTACCGTGCGGCGAAAAAGCCTGTCATCGAGCTGCCGCAGGCAAAGAAATAAGAACCCGAAACCGACAGCGGGGAAAGAAGGAACAGAGATGAGAAATGAAATTGCAAACTTCAGGGATTGCAAAAGTATTGCCATTATGGGCGGCACCTTTGACCCGATTCACCATGGACATCTGGTGACGGCAGAGGCGGTGCGCTATCGCTTCAAGGTGGACAAGGTGGTTTTTATGCCGGCAGGGCAGCCTGCGCATAAAACAAATAAAAAGGTGACACATAATGAGCATCGCTATCTGATGACGGTGCTGGCAACGATGCGAAATGAAAATTTTGAGGTTTCCCGTATTGAGATTGATCGCGCCGGCGTGACGTATACGATTGATACGATTGAAGAGCTGAAAAGGATGTGCAGACCGGATGTGCGGCTGTATTTTATCACAGGTGCGGATGCCATCCACCAGATTATGACATGGAAGGAATCGGAACGACTGCTTGGCATGTGCGATTTTGTGGCGGTGACAAGACCCGGCTACGATAAATCGAAGCTATTTCAGGATATCGGCGAAATCAGGGAGAAATTTTCCAGTCGGGTGCATTATATGGAGGTGCCTGCACTGGCAATTTCCTCTTCTGATATTCGGGAGAGAGCCAAGCGCGGTGCGCCGATTAAATATCTTCTGCCGCAGGAGGTAGAGGACTATATTCATAAATTTGGGTTGTATCAGGATGATGCGGAGGATGAGGTGAAATTTATGCTGCCTGTGGAAACAATGCAGGAAAAATTGCAGTCTGCGCTTTCGGTCAAGCGTTATATTCATACGATGGGCGTGGCGGAAGAAGCGGTCAAGCTGGCGGAAATTTACGGC
>ERZ838118.3609-NODE-3609-length-14573-cov-2.787850_pt1 | contig 14573 bp, 16 predicted proteins | sample MGYA00519863_ERZ838118 | MGnify/ENA primary metagenome ERZ838118 (study PRJEB31850, sample SAMEA3708827) | human gut metagenome | biome: human gut; feature: human-associated habitat; material: faeces | place: China | collected 2014 ...
CACCCAGAGGGTCGGGGGTTCGAATCCCTCAGCGCCCACAAAAGGAAGTCAAAAAAGGCTTCCTTTTTTATGTCCCAAATTTTCCCGGGGGGGGGACCACGGTCATTTTTCCGGATAATCCAAAGGGCGGGTGATCCAATCGATATTTTTCCAACGGGAGAGTTCCTGTACCAGATCGAAGCCGGAACGGTAAAAATCGATGACCATTTTTTCAGGATTAGGATAATTCAAAGCATCCTCCAACGTAAAGAAGAACTCCTGTTTTTCCGGTTTAAAGAAAGCTTTATCGGGCCGTAAAAATTTATCGTTACCTTGAAGATCTTTCACAAACGGATAAGGCATTCCATAAAAAGCCGGTTTCGGAAAATTCGGATCACCGGGCCAAAATCCACATTCATAGCATTTTTCATCAAAAGCATATTGCATCACCTTATCCTCTCTGCCCCAAGGTGCGGCCTCGCCGCTATACACCAGACACGACAAATCCATCGTACCGAAATAATAAGCCGGACAAGTCACTTTTCCCCGGAAAGGGGCGAGAAAACGATTCAAGGCCCGATCGGCAAAAAGCATATTATCCAGCCACAACAACACTGCTTCCTTCTGATACGACCGATGTTTCCCGTCTTTATCCAGATCGACAGGATCATAAAATTCCTGTGATTTCACATCGATTCTGGCCGGCACATCGATTTGTTTCAATGCCGCCATAAACTGCCGGTAATAGTCTCCGACACTCTTCCCGTCCTCCAAGGCCACCTTTTCGGTTTTTCCGTTGTAATTCCGGAAGACCACCTGATCTTCGCGGAAATCGAAATTAATTTCAAAAGGCACAGGTGCCTCAGGAACGATTCCCGTCGAAATCCCGTCCAGGGTGAGATATTGCCTGATATGCGCCCATTCTGGCCGTTTCGCCCGATACAGCAATTTCACTTTACCACTCATTTGCAACAACATATGTAAAGTATCGGCTGTATCTTGCCAGTCTGTATAATTCAAAAAGTCCATGGCTTATATATCATCTGTCAGTGAGTTTATCGTTACCCCGAAAAAATGGTTCTGTATTTAATACAATTTAACAGGACCATGGTAAGGGAAGAAACTTTCCTCCGAAAAAATCCGTTATACCGGGATAACGATTGTAGGGCAAAGCCAGTGACATTAAATTCAGGACACAATGAAATACTATTTTATATTTTGCTTGTACCTTATTTTTATTTTACCCTTATCCGCCCAGGAAAGAAAAGAACGTCCGCAATTCAAACTCGGAGGAGCCTTAAGGTTCAATTATAACTTTTCGGATTGGAACTCAGGACATCGCGACCGGGGAGGCGATCTGGGTTACGATGTGTTTATGCTTCGTCCGACAGCCTCTTACAAAGGTTTTCTGCTGGATGCCGATTGCCGGTTTTACAGTACGGCTTTCGGTGGATTTATGCTCAAATACGGTTGGATCGGGTATCGGTTTTCTGAAAAAAATCACCTCGAAATCGGTTTGACTAAAGTGCCTTTCGGACTCCAACCCGGAAGTGGTAACAACTTTTTCCTCCAAATCTCCTATTATGTCGGTCTCGAAGACGATGCCGATATGGGGGTTAAATTCGTTCATTCCGACGAACATTGGAAATATGCCTTAGCTTTTTTCAAAAATGCCGATGAACTGTTGTTCGGAGCAAATTCCGAGACTTCCGACGATCGTTATGGTTACGATGTGGCCGGCAGGAACAAAGAAATCAACCAACTCAACGCACAACTGATCTACAAATACGGCAATCAGGTCGAACACCAGGTCGGATGCTCCGCCGAATTCGGCCAACTCTACAACATCGATACCCGAAGTAACGGTTCCCATTTCGCCTTTGCCCTACACTACATGTTCGACTGGCACCGCCTAAATTTCAAAGCCCAGGTATCTACTTATGCCATGTACCCCAAAAATGCTCCCGGAGAAGACCGGAATCTGGTCGTAATGACGGCTTACGGAGCTCCTTATCTGGTTGCTGCCAAAGCCAACATATACACCCTGAGTATTTCCCATACCTTCCCGATCGGTTGGAAATGGCTCGGCAACATCATGATGTACCATGATGTCGGCATTATCCAAAAATGGCATACCGATTTCAACAATAGTTTTCAAAATGTATACGGTTTTTTACTGAACATGGGTCCGGTTCAGACCTATATCGATTATGCGATGGGCAAACACCAGGCTTGGATCGGACCGGACCGGGACGCTTTCGGACCCGGAATCGGAAGCAATTCCTGGCATGCCCGTTTTAATATAAACATCGGTTATTATTTCTAAATCTGCCTCTGCTATGATTCAGGAACTATTCCAACTTTACGCCGATCGGTGGCAATTCTTTTTAAAGCTCACCCTGCAACATCTGGAAATCTCATTGATAGCCATCGTCGCTGCCTTGTGTATCGGCTTGAGCCTGGGAATTCTGATCAGCAGTTACCGTCGTTCGAGTAGCCTGGTTTTGGGACTGACAAACTTCATGTACACCATCCCTTCCATCGCATTATTCGGTTTTCTGATTCCCTTCTCAGGCATCGGAGACACGACAGCCATTTTTGCCCTGACCGTCTATGCTTTACTCCCGATGGTCCGCAACACCTATACCGGTATCACCGGCATCGACCGGGAGATCATCGAAGCCGCCCGCGGGATGGGAAGTACCCCGTTTCAGATTCTTTATAAAATCCAGATTCCGCTTGCCTTTCCGGTGATCCTCTCCGGTCTTCGGAATATGGTGGTGATGACTATCGCACTTGCCGGCATTGCTGCTTTCATCGGAGCGGGAGGATTAGGTGTCGCCATCTACCGGGGCATCACGACCAACAATGGGGTGCTCACCGTGGCCGGCAGCCTTCTGATCGCCGTTTTAGCCCTACTCACCGATTGGGGTATAGGCTGTTACGAAACCCACATCAAAAAGAAACGCAAACTGATATGACCATGAAAAGAGATTTACTACTACTCCCCCTGCTCGCCTTTTTTCTCCTGACAACAGCTTGCAAAGACAGGAAAAATACGATCCGTATCGCCACCAAACCGATGACCGAACAGTTCATCCTGGGAGAAATGTTAAAACTATTGATCGAACAAGATACCGGTCTCGCGGTAGAAATCACCAAAGGGATAGGAGGCGGCACCAGCAATATCCATCCGGCTATGTTAAAAGGTGAATTCGATATCTACCCTGAATATACCGGGACGGGTTGGCTCGTGGTATTGAAAAAAGACAGTTTACTACCTCCGGACACCCTATACGAGACTTTGAAAAAAGAATACGAACAAAAATTCCATTTAAAATGGCTGAGTCCGTATGGATTCGACAACACCTACAGTCTGGCGGTCGGCGAACCTTTGGCTAAGAAATACGACCTGACCCGGTTCTCCGACTTAGCGCGCTATCCCGACCAATTTATTTTCGGAGCGGAATACGATTTTTTCGAAATTCACGAAGGCTACGAAGCCCTCTGTCAGTATTACGACCTGAAATTCAAAAAGACCCGCGATATGGATATCGGATTAAAATACGAAGCCATTAAATCGGGGAAAGTCGATGTAATGAATATCTTTACCACAGACGGGCAACTGAATGGAGCCAACCTCACTGTATTGAAAGACGATAAAAACTTTTTTCCTTCCTATTACTGTACCACCGTCATCCGTGAAGAGACTTTAAAGGCACATCCCGAATTAGAACAAACGCTGGAAAAAATGAAAGGAATATTGACAAACGCCGAAATGGCCGAACTGAACTACGAGGTCGATATTGCCGGCCGACCGGAACAAACCGTCGCTGCCGATTTTCTGAAAAAGAAAGGATTATTGAGATAGCATGAATGATATCATACGTTTCGAACAAGTGACGAAAGCTTACGGGGATCAGGTGATTCTGAAAGCATTCGATCTGAAGATCCGCAAAGGTGAATTTCTGACTGTCATCGGTAGCTCCGGAAGCGGAAAGACTACGATGCTCAAGCTTATCAACGGATTATCGGCCCCGACTCAGGGCAAAATATATATCGACGGGAAAGACATATCGCAAGAGAACCAAACTCTTCTACGCCGCAATATCGGCTATGTCATCCAGGGAATCGGACTGTTTCCTCACATGACTGTCCGGAAAAATATCGCTTATGTACCGAACCTGCTTAACCAGCACGACAAAGAACGTACCCGCAAAGCTGTAGAACGACTCATCGGAGTCGTCGGTCTGGAACAGGAAATGCTCGACCGTTATCCCTCGGAACTCTCCGGAGGACAACGCCAGCGAGTAGGAATTGCACGCGCCCTGGCCGCCAATCCTGACATCCTGCTCATGGACGAACCGTTCGGAGCCGTCGACGAAATCACCCGAAAAATGTTGCAGGCCGAAATTACCCGTATTCACCGCGAACTGGGAGTGACCATCGTTTTTATCACACACGATATCCGGGAAGCATTGACACTCGGAACCCGTATCATAGTTATGAAAGACGGGCACATCGAACAAGACGGAACACCGGAAGAAATCTGTAAACACCCCGAAACCGAATTCGTAAAACAACTGATCATGGATTGAGATGAGCTTACTTTTTTTATAGAGAACAAAATTTATTCATCCAAATAAATATATATTTGCTACATGAAACCGATGCGACTTATTTATATCTACCACAGTGGCTTTATTATTGAAAGCAAAGAATTTGCCATTTTGATCGATTATTATCGGGATACCCCGGAGTTTTATGTACACCGGCACTTTTTGAAACGCCCCGGAAGGCTGTATATTCTGTCTTCCCATGCCCACCCGGACCATTTCAACCCGGAAATACTCTCCTGGAAACCGGAAAGACCGGACATCCGGTATATCCTGTCCGAAGATATCCGCGACAGCCAAAAAGCGTGTTTTCACGATGCCATTTTCCTAAAAAAAGGAGAAGAATGGAACGATGATCTATTAAAAATCAAAGCCTTCGGTTCTACCGACATCGGCATTTCTTTTCTGCTCGATGTCGCAGATAAGTGCATTTTTCATGCCGGCGACCTGAACAACTGGCATTGGGAGGAGGAATCCACCCCAGAAGAAATCAGAGAAGCCGCAAACTTTTATCATCAGGAACTGGAAACTCTGGCCCGGGAAACCGACTATGTCGATTTAGCCCTTTTTCCTGTCGATCCGCGTTTAGGCAAGGATTACACCCGGGGAGGCCGGGAATTTGTCGACCGGATCCGTACCCTGCAATTCGCTCCTATGCACTTTTGGGAAAAATACGAAAAAGCGAATGCTTTCCGGGAGTATGTCGAAAAGCGTGGCGGAAGATTTCTGGCGATCGGAAAACCAGGAGAAGAAAAAACGATAAACTAATTTAATTTTACACAATGGAAATAAAAGGAAGATTCGATCATTTCAATTTCAATGTACTGGATTTAGAAAAAAGTATCCGGTTTTATGAAAAAGCTTTGGGATTGAAAGAAGTACGGAGGAAAACCGCCTCCGACGGTTCTTTTATCCTCGTCTATATGGGAGACGGGGAAACGTCTTTCACCCTCGAATTGACCTGGCTGCGCGATCGGAAAGAACCTTACGATCTGGGAGAAGGAGAGTATCACCTTTGCCTGCGTGTCCCGGGAGATTATGATAAAGTGAGAGCATTCCACAAAGAAATGGGATGTGTATGCTACGAAAATACCGACATGGGCCTCTATTTTATCTGCGATCCCGATGGATATTGGATCGAAATATTACCTCTATAGGTACATCGAAACAGAACACACTTCACCCGGATTTCCGAAAATTCGATGAAATCCGGATACTAATTATGCATAGGCTCCCGACGATTACAACGTCATTTTCCACTTTTTCGTGTTTAAATTCAGAAGGAAAAATATACTTGTTGTTAAATTTCAGCGTGTGACGTCAAAAAAATTGCCGGATATTTGTTATTCGAAAATATTTCCTTTAGTTTTGTTTTTGTTATGAAGATCGAAAGGCAACATATTATTCTGAATTGCCGGACTGTTTGTCAGCCGGAGGATCGGATTTTGTCTGTTTCGTTCTCTGCTGTTTCTATTATTACTACCACTACAACAACAACTATTACCCCTATGGGGGTTTAAGTTGTCATATCACCAATCTGTATATCCGTATATTATTCCGGCCGAGGCTGCCGGAGGTTGGCTTTTCAGGATTCTAATCTAAAGTTTATCGTTTAAAAATTTCAAAAGGTATGTTAGTCATGAAATTCAAGGGTGCTGTCCTTCAGAATCAGGAAACCCTGGCAGAAATTAAAAATAGAATAAAAGAGCAGAATTGTTGTAGTATTGTAGTGGTATCGGCTTTAAAGGGCGTGATGCCCCGTTTGCGGCAGTTGTATGGGTTGAGTTTGCGGAGAGGAGCAGGATTTGAAAATGAGTTCAATGAATTAAAACAGGTTCATGAACAATTGGCTTATGAGCTTTTAGCCGGACGGAAGCTCGAAGAGTATAAAGTTGAATTGCAGAAGGAATTGAACGATTTGTACGGTATTCTGCATCATGTCGGAGTATTGCGTGAATCTTCTCATTGTATGAAGGATTATATCCTGGCTAAGGGAGATATTCTGGCTTCTCTGTTGTTCAGCAAATTGTTCGATCAGGCGGAATGGCACGATTCACGTAATTTTATGCTGACGGATGGGAATTTCGGTGCTCCGGAAGTGTTGTGGGAAGAGAGTTGCCGGGCAGCCCGGCAGGAATTCAGGGGGCTTCGGGGAATGGCCGTTGTTCCGGGGTATTGCGGGAAGACCGAAGCAGGTTACACCATCTCTATGGGAAGAGTAGGGCTGTCACTTACAGCTGCAGTCCTGGAGGCTGCTTTTCAACAAGTGAAAGTGGCCTGATGCCCTATAGACGGCAGAAAAGCATTTTAAAACAATTTGTCCGGAACTCCATGAATTGAAGAAAATCCTTCTAACTTTGTGATATTTAACAGAACACAAAATCGGTTGTATGAAAAGTTATTCGTGGATTCTAATTCTGGTATTGTTCCTGAGCGGATTCTCTTCCTGTCATTCAGACGCGGAAAGATATAAAGATATTTTGCGGGAAGGTTCCTGGTATGTTTACGATATCGATTATTCTTATAAGCTGTATGATGATTTCGAGACGCCGGAATTATTCGATTTTTTCCATTATTTGCTGGATGAGAGAAACCTGTTGTTTTTGCCGGGAGATGAGCTGATGTTTTCCAAAAGAAGGATCGATGTCAATTGTCCGGACGGCGATCGGTTCGGTTACGATTATTACTACAGTGGTGATTATATCCGGATCGGCCGGGACGGTGATTATATGGATTTGTTTCCTCAGGGGGATATGAATGCTCTGACATTGACTCTCGATCGGATAGGGTTGGAGAATTTGTTGTCGTACTGGGCGCCAGTAGATGAATATTATGCTTATTTGCTGGAGGCAGCTTACCGTAATCTGTATGATTTTCACATCACTTATCATTTGCAGCGTCCTATCCCGGAGATGGCGCAGGTGATGCCGGGGATATATATCGGACCGATGTACGACGGGAATCAGCAACTGATGAATGAAGCCGCTACGGTCAATCTGTTTTGGGAGAAAGGACAGATGAATATGACCCTGGACGATAAAGTGATCCTGGAAGACGAGAATGGTCCGGGACCTCAGTTTTATGTCGATATAGCCGGGCTACAGGTCGATAAAGGACGTACGCCGGGAAGTTATGTGTTTACCGGAGAGCAATCGTTTACCGATCGCCAATACGGACCGGTGGAAGTCCGGATCAGGGAAGGGCGTTATAATGCTGCGGGGACAGTGGCTGTGTGGCTGGAGATTGTCTGGAATGAAAATGTATATGAGCTGGATTTCCAGAAAGGAGTACGGCAATGGGATTTCCAGAGTTTGAAAGTCAAATCGTCGGAAAAAACGATCATTCTGAAAAAATAATGGTTTCGGCTTTGATATGAAAGGAATTGTTTTTTGTCTTTTGGGTTTATTGATCGGGGTGGAAAGTTCCGGGCAGTTGGTCAGGCGTAAGGATTATGATCTGGCGGTGGCCCTGCAGGCCGGTGGCGGAACGTCGGTGGGAATTCCTTTCCGCGATGTCCGGATGTTTGTTGTGCCGGTCGGTGGATTGAAGATGACTATTCCTTTTACCCGGAAATGGTTTTTGGGTACGGAAGTCAATTATGCAGACCATCGGTTCGATAGCCGGTATGCCCCAGGGGAAAATACAGACCGGAAGCAGAAGGTACGGTTTCGGCTAAAGGAACTACAACTTCCGGTATATCTTAAATATATGCTGAACTGTTACCGGGCATCTTTGCTTTTCGGTGGATATGCCGGTTATTATGTTCAAAATAAATCCGGGGTATCGGGACCGGATCCGGCTGTCGCTTTAGACGATGAAACGGAGAAATGGAATGCCGACCTGACTTTCGGCTATGAATACCGGATCGTGAAACATCTGAATGTGATGTGCCGGGTGAGTGCCGGCCTGAATGATCTGATGCATTCCAGGGGAATTTCGGGTAAGAATGTATTTCCTTTACAAGCCTGTATAACCGTTAGTTATGATATTTTCCGGGTAGGAGATTGTGGATGTGATTAAAGGGGTAAAGAATAAATGACGAACTTTAGGAAACCTTTTTCCGTAGAAAGATAAAAAAAGTTTGTTTTATGAAAGAGTTGTTATTGAAATTAGTAGCTTCTGACCGGAAACATCTGGACGGAGCTTTACTTTTCCTGCGTTTGTTTATAGGAGGAATGATGTTGAGTCATGGGTGGGCGAAATTAGCGTCCTTTTCGACTTTAAGCGCTACTTTTCCTGATCCTTTAGGCGTGGGTAGCACCTTATCGCTCCTATTGATTCTATTTGCAGAGGTGGGATGTTCGTGTTTGCTGATCTTCGGGTTAATGACCCGGTTGGCTGCTCTCCCCTTGATGTTCGGAATGCTGATGGCTTTTTTCGTTATTCATGGTGCCGATCCTTTTGCAGTGAGAGAGTTGCCTTTACTTTATCTGGGCGTGTATGTATTTTTGCTGTGGGGCGGAGCCGGCAGCTATTCCCTGGACGAATGGATCCGGCGAAGGATTATTCACCGGGAGATTGCTCGATAAGTGCCGGAACATCGGTAGTCCCGAGTTCTTCGTCTTCGACGATAAGCGTACGGGCAAAAAGCCAGTAAAGCAATAATACACAGATGACAATGACTCCGATAGTCAGCCAGATGTTATTTTTTCTTTTTTTCATGTCTTTGATTTTTTTATTTGAACGATGAAAGCTTATACTTGGTTGCTGGAAAATGACAAATCTTCATGAAAAAAAGGCAGGATTTGTGTCAAAGGCCGATGTAAACATTTTTTTTTGTTTCTGGCATAAGATTTGCCTAAGCGGAGAATGAGCAGTCCAGCTATTTTTAATAACCGTTGACTACTCCTATTTATGATCAATTTATTTAACCATTTAAAATGAGAATAGAGCCATGGGAGCAGCTGGAAACAAAAAACCGAAAGGCATGAAGAAAAAACATGAAGCCAGTTATATGGCAGAGGAAACAAATCAGGAAATCATGCCTAAAAAAGGGAAGAAAAAATAGAGAGAGGATTGAAAGAATTCGTTAACCGGATTTAAAAAGTTACCGGCAGTTCAAAAAAGATTTTTGAACTGCCGGTGTATTTTGTTATCGGAGTTGAAGGTTAGTACTGTCGAAAGTGACCTGTTCATCTTCTCCTTGTTGCCAATCGTTCGCTTGTCCGCCGGGAGTGATGAAATCTTCTTTGGTACCGATTTCAATATCCTCTTCATTTCCTGTCGTCCAGTCTTCGGGAGTCAGGTCGGGATCGATATCGGTTTCCTGCTTTGTGATATCGTCCGGCGTGACGTTTTCTTTCTTGCCTTCTTCGTTCTTCACCTCCACTTCACTGACAGAAATATTGATTTTTCCGGTTTCTGCAGGATCCGATTCGACGGATAGGTTGAGTGACACCTCGGTGTTGGGCTGGGTCGTAGCAGGCACTTCCAGCAATTGGGCAGCCAATACCTGTCCGGTTTCGTCCCGGGCAATAATATTGCATTGAATTTTCTTTTCAATTTCTCCTGTTGTATTCACGATGGTGACATTCAGGAAAATACTGTATTGCTTTCCGGTTTCGGCCGCTTTGGTGATGGCTCCGGCTTTCATCGTAACGAAGACAGTGCCTGGTTCGGTCCATTTATCGTCACCGAATCCGAACATCGTACCGACTCCGGGTACGAGGACCCCGGCATCGGAAATCTGACCGGAATAATCGGTTAGCTGCACTTTCGTGGCAGATAGAGTCCGTTTTACGCTTAAGCCGACCGTCAGGTCTTTGTCGTCGACCGTCAGAGTACTTTTAGCGAACATCACATCTCCCAAAGGAGTGTAATGGGTGGCTCCTTCTGCTTTTGTCAATTGTACAGACATGCCGGAAAGTGGCGTACCGATTGTTTCGGAGGAAATATTCCCGTCTTCCGGAACATTCCCGATCAACACAACGGTATAATTTCCTTTTTCCAATTCGATGGCTTTGAGAGCATCTGCGGAAGTGTATTTATTTACGGATACCAATTTCTGGTCTTTGTCGTACAAATAAAGGCGCAAATGGGTTAATGCAGTTTTCAGGTCATTGTCCTGAACACCGTTTATATCACTTTTCAGCGCAAAGGACACTTTGGCTTTGGGTGCTCCGGGTTCAGGTCCGGGTTCCGGATCGTCTGCGTTACCGCCCGATCCGCCGCAACTCTGCAATCCGAATGCCAGTGATAAAATCAGAAATAAATAGAATATCTTTTTCACTTTGATTCAGTTTAATGTTAACATTTATTCATTTAACCGGCATAAGGAACCGTTATCAATTGTCCGTTCTCATCGTATACCGGATTTTCTGCCAGATAATTTTTCAATGTTTTAGCTGCTTCGATAATCTCTTCTGTCGTATTGAATTCAGTTCGACCCGTAATTTCGATAATCAAACGGTATTTTATGGCAGAGTATTCGCCCAGGTAACGTTCTCCGAGTTGATTCCACCAGACCGGTTTCAAAATTACTTGTTCGTAAGGTTGGTAAACATAGAAATCGCGGCGATGAGATCCGGCTATGAAGGAGAAATTGAAATAACGGCTGTTGTTGTATTCTTCAATTCCCTGATTTGCGTCAACGGTAAGGATAACAGTAGCATTCCCATTTCCCGTGGTTCGGGAGAAATGGATGTATTCACTATCGCCTTCGCTAATTTCAACAACCCAATCGGTATTACTCTCGACGGTCAGCCGGCAAGTATCCCCTGCAGCAGAGAATGTAGAGATATATCCGGGAGTGATTTTAAGAAGGATACCGTCCGGAACAAAATCGGAATCTGATTCGATATCGACCCGTAAACTGTTGTTGTTGTATTTTTCCAATAGTTTTTCGGGAAGTTTACCGTTTAAATAAGGATTCCCCCATAAATTCAGACTAGTCAGATTAATAAGTCCGTCCAGAGAAGCAGGAACAGTGGTGAGCCCGCAATTTTCCAGACTTAAATCGGTGATCGTGGTCATTGTACCGATCCAATCCGGGAACCCGTTTTTACTGAATACCGGCGAGGAAATACCCAGTGAAGTGAGGGATAAATTCCTGATCGGTTCGATTTGTACAGGTTGCAGATCGGTATTACAGATCCCCAATTTTGTGAGTGAACTCAGATTCAGAGACGACGGAAACTGAAGATTGTTGAATCCTATGAGCGTCAGCTCGTTCAATTGTGAACAGTTCCATAAACTGGCCGGGAAAGTATTGTTATTTATATTCATCTCGGCTTCGAGTTCCAGTACTCTGAGATTGCTCAATTTCGTGAAATCGGTTTCTATGGTGATGCCCTTTTTATTAAATCCAGCGAGACCGATATATTCCAGTTGGGTGAGATCGGCGATATGGGCCGGGAACACTGTCGTATTCGAATAGACAACCAGATAACGTAAATTTGCCGGAAATACCGGAAGTGTATTTTCAGCTGTACAGCTGATGGATAATTGTTCCAGCGTAGTCATATCTTTCAGGAATACCGGAATTTCTGTCAGCGGATTATCATCGAAATTGAAAATCTTTAATGCTGTCAATTGTTTAAAAGATTCCGGCAGACTCCATGAAACACCCAGTTCTTCATCAGGAGTAGTTGTGTCGCTCATTGTCCCGGCAATCGCTTTGGTTGCGTAGTTACCTAAGTACTTGAGTTCGTCGTATCCGATTCCGACAACCCGTCCTTCCTCGTTCAGGGTAACCCCTTCCCATAAACTGATCTTTTGGCCTGCCCGTTTCCATTGTAAAGCGTAATCATTGTCGGCAGGTAAAGCATCCCGTAAATCGAACATAGCCTGCAAGTCCGTTTACGATACTGTAGGTAGCGCCGGTAAATGAAGACAGGCTGTTCCGTTTTCATCGATTACCAGGGTTTACGGGTTACACATTCTGATATCATAAAGTGTCGTACCCAGGCTGTCCAGACAAACGAAATCGGTTATGGTATATTCCCCATCGCTTAATTTTTCCCGGCCAAAGAAAGACTGTGTAATTAACAGGGTATCCTTATCCGATGAACATCGGGGACTATGGAAATAAACTGTCTGGTCGGTCTTTTTATTTTTAATCGACAGGTGGATATTCCGGATACTACCTACGTTCATTTGGTCAGCAAAAGTAAGGTGGAGATGTACGGTATCCAATAAAAGCATTTCATTGGCGGTCACATCTTCTGAAACAGTCGCACCCCATGGAGTGGTTTCCATATCGAAGGTGATGTTCCAAATCCCTCCGGTCAGGTTAGAGGTGGCATGAATGGTATGGATTTTATTGGCTTCTACTTTATTCTTCAAAGGAATGTCAAATGTTTTAACGCCTTCGTTGCTTTCCAGTACAAATTCGAGTGAAGCGACAGAATCCGTGGTGGGGAAAGTGATGGCCTGACCGACATATACACCGTCCTGTTTTTTAGCCATCGGGATATTCAGCTTGACGCTTTCTCCTTCGGCTTCTCCGTTGAACCGGATCTTTTTAGGAGATCCGGTTAAAGCGACCGATTTCACAGTTACATCGTTGCCGATCCCTTTGAGTTCGATATCCATGCGTCCCACAAGGCGTTGCAGGGCGGCATTACTCTTGCTGTCTTTTCCAACGGTGAGGGTATCGATGCCTTTGAAAATACTTCCGGCACTTAAAACATTACCTTCCGATTCCTCCAGAGAGAGGGTGATGTCTTCTAATTTCTTATCTTCCTGAATACCGCTGATTAAATCCGATTTGATGTTGGAAAGATAAGCGAAAGTATACTGTCCGATGGGAAGTTTGACCGGAGAGACACTTTTCAGATTTTCGTATTCGCTATGTCTGACGAAATTTCCTGTTTCGTCGTAGATAAGCACGTGAAAGGTTTCGACGATATTACTTAATTCCTCTGCGCTGAGGTTGGCCTGAGCTCCGCTGAAATTCAGTTGTACTCCTCCTTCAGGGACTGTCGTGAGCGTATCTTCCTTTTGACAGGAACAAAAAAGAACACTCCAAAGCAGAACGATGCTATAGGTTATTTTTTTCATATCTTGATTCTTTTTGGATTATAAAACGCTTACTTCTTCTTCGAGTGTTAACTGCCAATCTTCGGCTCCACTTTTCGTTATGGCTTTTTTCCGGAGCATGAAATTCAATTCGAGTTTTTTGTTGGCTTCGACTGCATTTTTACCGGTAAACTCGAATATTCTGGGATTGTAATTACCGTCTGCGTCATAACTATCGATTACTATCTGACCTTTTACTACTCCATTGGTCGGGAAAATATAGTTCCAGGAATTGTCTGTTGGAATATATTTGCCATAGTATTCAAGTTCACCTTCATAATTTCCTAAATAGATTTCTGCAGGGGAATTTGTAATATAGCAATCGGGGGTATTTTGTATATTTAAAGAGTCTAAATTGGTGATATTAACTTTAATTCCACCGACTAATCTTTGGAGTTCAAACTTCTTTTCTCCTGAGATGGGGTCTGCTTTCAATACTCCACCGAATAAGTTACCGGATGTATTTTCGTGTTTTTCGATCCCGATGCAGTCCCGATAAAAGACCATATGATCTTTCAACTCTTCGAGAGAACCCGAACAAGCTATCGTAATAAAGGTGTAAGGTTCCGGCTCCAGATCCTGGAATGCAACCGGATCTCCCCAAGCCAACTCTTGTTGAAAATAGATCGGTTTGACCGGAGTCGAACTCTCGGGGAAATAGAATAAGAACAAGGAATCGATTCCCGATTGATAAATAGAATCTGTGCTATACAGGGATAAGGCAAAATTTTTTCCGGTAACGACCGGTTGCTCTTCCTGTGTCTCTGTCGAACAAGAAAAGAGAGAACACAAGATGATAAAAAACAGTAATTTCTTCATGGTCTGTGATTTTGCAAGATTAAACGAACGATTATATTAGCGTAATAACTTGTCAAATCGTATTTATGCGCAAATTTTTGTATAAAATTGACGGCTAGATGTTTAGTTTGTATAAATTTTTCATACATTTGTCTCACATTT
>ERZ838118.3618-NODE-3618-length-14538-cov-5.807429_pt1 | contig 14538 bp, 8 predicted proteins | sample MGYA00519863_ERZ838118 | MGnify/ENA primary metagenome ERZ838118 (study PRJEB31850, sample SAMEA3708827) | human gut metagenome | biome: human gut; feature: human-associated habitat; material: faeces | place: China | collected 2014 ...
TGAGGATGGAACATACAAGTCATAATTTGCAAAATTTATGACTGATGATGAGCTTAAGGCTCTTGTTGATGCGATGGAGGGTGAGCCTGGTGACCTTCTCTTATTCGCAGCCGACAAGAATAAGATAGTATGGGATGTACTCGGAAACTTAAGACTTGAGATTGCAAAAAATCTTGAGCTCCTTGACAAGAATGTTTACAAATTCCTCTGGGTTACAGAGTTCCCTGAGTTTGAGTATTCAGAAGAACAGGGAAGATACCTTGCAATGCACCATCCGTTCACTATGCCGTTCGAGGATGATATTCAGTACCTTGAGTCAAATCCTGAAAAAGTTCGTGCGAGAGCATATGACATAGTTCTTAACGGAACTGAAATCGGTGGAGGTTCTATCCGTATCCATCAGGATGATGTGCAGGAGAAGATGCTTCGTGCACTTGGATTTACTGACGAGAAAGCACACGAGCAGTTTGGTTTCCTTCTCGATGCGTTTAAGTACGGAGTTCCGCCACACGCAGGACTTGCCTATGGTCTTGACAGACTTGTCATGATAATGGCACATGAGGACAGCATAAGAGATGTTATCGCATTCCCTAAGATTAAGGATGCATCATGCCTTATGACAGATGCCCCTAATGTTGTCGATGACAAGCAGCTTGAGGAACTCAGTCTTGAAATTGCAAAATTGGAGCAGGAACAGTAAGCATGATATTACTCTGGTAACAATTTGCAGTTGTTATAATGATGATAGTCGTATCGCAGTGTGTGAACAGTAATGGCAGTTAAATGTTATATGGCTAACGTCACATCGCAGTGTGTGAGCAGCAATGATGATTAAGATTGTTATATGGGTATGAGTCCGGAGGGTGTTTTGAAAAAAGAGACATATGAAAAGATAATAGGACTGCTTGGCAGAAAAAGAGCAGTCCCGGTAGTTATAGACATATTTGGAAAGTTACTTACGGTTCTTACTGCACTTTTATATTTTGTCGAGATAGGCTGGCTTGTCGTAAGCAGGGAATATAAACTTGTCGCAGGACTTATCCTGGTTCCGGCACTGTTCTTTGTTTTGCTGAGCAAGTTCAGGGAAAAGATAAATGCAAAAAGACCATATGAACTGTACGGTTTTAAACCTCTTATAAAGAAAGATACAAAAGGTCTTTCTTTTCCAAGCCGTCATGTGTTTTCGATATTTGTCATAGGCGGTTCGATATGGGTTATAAATAAGATATTAGGAACAATAATTCTTATAATGGGACTGTTACTTGCAATTATCAGGGTTATCACGGGAGTACATTTTCCTAAAGATGTTATCGCAGGTGCAGTTATTGGTTGTGTGTGCAGTATGGCTATGTTTATATTTTTACTTTTGTAGTATGATTCCGAAAGTACATGAAATAGAAATGGAGGATAAAATGGCAGAGATGTATAACCACCATACGGTGGAGAAAAAATGGCAGAAGATATGGGACGATGAAAAGGCTTTTAAGACAGAAAATGATTATACAAAGCCAAAGTTTTATGCACTTGTAGAATTTCCTTATCCGTCAGGACAGGGACTTCATGTAGGACATCCTCGTCCATATACTGCTCTTGATATAGTAGCAAGAAAACGCAGGATGCAGGGATACAATGTATTATATCCTATGGGATGGGATGCATTTGGTCTTCCTACTGAAAACTATGCTATCAAGAATAAAGTTCATCCAAAAGAGGTTACTAAGAAGAATGTTGCAAGATTTAAAGAGCAGCTTCATTCACTCGGTTATTCTTTTGACTGGGACAGAGAGATAAATACGACTGACCCTGATTATTACAAATGGACACAGTGGATTTTCCTCAAACTCTTTAATGCAGGACTTGCATATAAGAAAGAAATGCCTATCAACTGGTGCACATCATGTAAGGTAGGACTTGCAAATGAGGAAGTTGTAAACGGTGTGTGCGAGAGATGTGGTTCTCCGGTAGTCCGCAAGGTTAAGAGTGAGTGGATGCTTAAGATTACAAATTATGCTGACAAACTCTTAGAGGGACTTAACGATGTAGATTACATCGAGAGAGTAAAGACTTCACAGAGAAACTGGATAGGTCGTTCAGAGGGTGCGGAGGTTGATTTCAGAATTAAAGATAAAGAGGATAAACTTCGTGTTTATACTACAAGACCTGACACACTTTTTGGTGCAACTTACATGGTAGTTTCACCTGAGCATCCTATTATTGACAAGTATAAGGATAAGATTAAAAACTGGGATGCCATTGTGGAATACAGAGAGATGGCATCAAGAAAGTCTGATTTTGAGCGTACAGAACTTGCAAAAGACAAGACAGGTGTTGTTCTTGATGGACTTACAGCTATAAATCCTATAAATGATACGGAAATTCCTATCTGGATTTCTGATTATGTACTTATGACATACGGAACAGGTGCTATCATGGCAGTTCCTGCACACGATGACCGTGACTGGGAATTTGCAAAAAAATTCTCACTTCCTATGATTCAGGTTGTTGAGGGAAGTGAGGGACCAGTGGATATAGATGCGGCTGCATTTACTGATGTGGCAACAGGAAAGATGATAAATTCAGGTTTCCTTACAGGGCTTACAGTAGAAGAAGCTAAGGAGAAAGTAAAAGATTTCCTTACAGAGAAAAAGATTGGTAACCGCAAAGTAAATTATAAACTCCGTGACTGGGTATTCTCAAGACAGAGATACTGGGGCGAGCCTATTCCAATCGTACATTGTGATAAATGCGGTTATGTACCTCTTGACGAGAGTGAACTTCCTCTTTTACTTCCTGAGGTAGACAGCTATATGCCTACTGACAATGGAGAGTCACCGCTTGCAGCAATGACAGACTGGGTGAATACAACCTGCCCTTGCTGTGGAGGCCCTGCAAAGAGAGAGACAGATACGATGCCACAGTGGGCGGGTTCATCATGGTATTTCTTGAGATATACTGACCCGACAAATACAGAGGCACTTGCAAGTCCTGAGGCACTTAAATACTGGCTTCCTGTTGACTGGTACAACGGTGGTATGGAGCATACTACACTCCATCTTCTCTACTCACGTTTCTGGCATAAATTCCTCTATGATGAGGGTGTTGTGCCTACTCCTGAACCATACCAGAAGAGAACATCACACGGCATGATCCTCGGTGAAAACGGCGAGAAGATGAGTAAATCACGCGGAAATGTAATCAATCCTGACGATATTGTAAAAGAATACGGAGCAGATACACTTCGTACTTATGAGATGTTCATCGGAGCATTTGACCTCAGTGCATCTTGGTCCGATGACGGTGTAAAAGGATGCCGCCGTTTCCTCGACAGAGTATGGAAACTTCAGACGATACTTGACAAAGACAATGACGGTTATTCAAAAGACCTTGAGACAAAAATGCATCAGACGATAAAGAAAGTAAGCAGTGACTTTGAAAACCTCAAGTACAATACTGCTATAGCCGCAATGATGGCACTTATAAATGATTTTTATAAGAAAAACAGTATCACACTTGGCGAGTACAAGACGCTCATTACACTTCTCAATCCTGTAGCACCTCATATCACAGAAGAAATATGGGAGATAATAGGCGGTGAGGGCAGACTTTACGAGCAGTCATGGCCTGAGTATGAAGAAGCAAAGACCGTAGAGTCAACCGTAGAGATAGCCGTTCAGATAAACGGAAAGACAAAAGTAACACTTTCAATCGGAAAAGACGATGCCAAAGACGATGTACTTGCGAGAGCAAAAGAAGCACTTGGCGACAGACTTGACGGAAAGAACATCATAAAAGAAATTTATGTACCGGGAAGAATTGTAAACATAGTGGCAAAATAAATCCGTAAGCCTGACACTTGCTGTCAGGCTATACGCCAAAGAATTAAATTTTTGTCAGATTACAGCCTCATGCATCAAAGATGCATTTAAAACAGGCTGTAATCTTTAGTGTTTGTACCGCAAGGGGCAAACACTAAAACATAGTGGCAAAATAAAGTTATATGATTTGCATAAAAATGACATAAATATATACTAAGATTAAACTCAAGCTGAGGCTGATAATATTATTTCAGCCTCAGTATTTATGATAATTAAGAAATAAAGGGATAGGGATTAAATATTATTATGAAATTAAAAAAACAGATTATTTTAATAGCAGCAATATGTATGTTATTCGGAGTGGCAGGATATAGCCTGAATAACCAAAAGGCATCAGCAGATACCGATAATGATATAGAGGTACAGACGGAGAAACCTTCGGAAACTGAAAATCCGGAGAATACAGCGAGTCCGGAACCGACGGCAGAACCGGAGAACACAACACTTCCTCCATTAGTGAGTTATGCCAAGACAAAAAAGAAAATTACATTAAAATATGATGACAGGCATACCTTTAATAAAGAGATAAGAAGAATAGCTACAGAAAATGTTGTATCGACTAATGTTACAACAGGAAAAAAAGACAGAAAGATTGTTAGTGTGGCAAACAGCAACCATAAAAAGATATTTGCGGTAGGTTGTGGAAAAGCTGTAGTTGAGCTTAAGGATGGAACAACTTATGGAGTATTAGTCAGGCCGGCAAAGATAAGTCTTTTGTTACTTATAGGTCAGAGTAATATGGAGGGAAGCCATAGTGATGATAAAACGAATGCAGAATATACAAATAATGCCATATTAAACAGTGCAGGAAAAGTTTATAATACATATGGTCCGTCATGTCGTTCTCATTATAAAAGAGTTGCAAATTGGAGTAAAACATCACCGGCACTTTCAGTCGCAAATGCATCGAAGTTTGTTCCAAAATCTCTTACCGATAACAGTTCGGATTATGAGTGGTGCAGGACAAATAATCTTACTTCTGCAAGCGGGGCAAAGGCAAAATCAGGTATTGACAGTGCGTTGGCAAACCAGTGGACAAATAAATTAAAGGAAAAAGTATGGGTTGTAAATGCGGCACATGGCGGAAGTTCTATTACTACATGGCAGCCGAAAGCGGGAAAAGATAATAATTTCTGGCAGGCTGTAGCACTTTATAAAGCCTGTGAGCGTACCCTTAATAATGAGATAAAAGCCGGACATTATAAGCTCAGCCATAAAGGATATTTCTGGCTTCAGGGAGAACAGGATTTTAAGATGAAAGCCGGAAAATATCTCACATATTATATGAAAATGCACAGAGCATTAAAGAAACAGCTTAAGGGAAACAGTGCAAAAGATTATAAGTATGTAAATAAGAAACTTGAGTTTGGCGGAATACTTATGGTAAGATCGCACAGAAAACCGACATCACTTGCTGACCTTGAGCTGACAGGTCCTAGAAAAGCACAGTATTATATGTGTAATTCAGGTAAAGCGGCATATAAGGACATTTTTCTCGCAAGCCAGTTGTCAGAAGTGTGGCTTACGGATAATACAGTAAAAAGTTATTTCAAAAATAAGTATAAAACCAATGCGAAATATACTTCATATAATAAGACAAGAAGTAAATCATTGAAACTGCCTACATCATTAAATCAAATACACAGTACAATACATTATACACAGCTTGCGTATAATGAACTTGGAAGAGATGCGGCAAACAATATATGTTATGTACTCGGATATGTAAAGAAACCGTCAACCAAAGTTAAAATAAAACTTGTAAGCCAGGACGGATATACAGATATAAGCAAGATAAACCGAACTGCAGTAAAAAATATGAATGTTGTTGCAAAGATATTTCCAACATGGAAAACAAAGAAACTTAAGGTGAATGCCAAGAGCGGTGCCATATCATATGATAAATGGCTTGTTAAATTTAAGGAAAATCAGGTGTTTAACGCAAAGCTTCAATTTACGGTAGGAAGCCGGAAAAAGAAACTTACAGTATATTCTAAAAATTCAATGGCAGCGATAACTGGACTTCAGGCAACAACGGATGGTGTAAAGATAAGCTGGATGGCAAATTCATATACATCTTACTGTAATGTTTATAGACGAGTTAAAGGTGCTAAGACATGGACTTATATAGCAATGCTCAACACAAATACGGCACAGTCTTACAACGATATTTTTGCAAATTCAGGTACTACTTACGAGTATGCGGTTACTGCATATGATTCTAAGGGGAATTGTGGAGAAAAAGTTGTAGGAGAAGTTACAACGCTATTTTAAGACAATTAGGAAAATTTTATGCTCATATTGCATATGGTAATAATCAGGCGGGGAACAAGCCGTCTTAAATCAGAAAAACATAAATTAGCACTCTTTTCAAAAGAGTGCTAATTTTTTCTTGACATTTTTTTAATATCGTATTATTATACTCTTTGTGAAAGCTGTTAGCAGTCAATGACAATGATTGCTGACGAAATAAATCGTAGATAAAAGTCCTGCGGAAAAGGGCTGATTATAGTGAATATAAAAGTAAAGGAGAGATTTTATTATGCAGAGCAGAAAAGGCAGTTTATCAATTGAATCAGAAAATATGTTTCCTATTATAAAGAAATGGCTTTATTCAGACCATGATATATTTATCCGTGAGCTTGTATCAAACGGATGTGATGCGATTACAAAGCTTAAAAAGCTTGATATTATGGGAGAATACACACTTCCTGATGATTACAAGCCAAGTATTCAGGTTGTTGTTGATACTGAAGGAAAGAGTCTTTCATTCACTGATACCGGTCTTGGTATGACTGAGGATGAGGTTGACGAGTACATAAATCAGGTCGCATTTTCAGGTGCTACTGACTTCCTTGAAAAATATAAGGACAAGGCAAATGAGGAGCAGATAATAGGACACTTTGGACTTGGTTTTTATTCAGCATTTATGGTAGCCGACAGAGTTACTATCGACACATTGTCATGGAAAGAGGGAGCAACACCTGTACGCTGGGAGTCAGAGGGTGGAATCAACTTTGAAATGTCAGAGGGAGACAAAAAAGAGATAGGTACGACTATCACACTTTACCTCTCAGAGGACAGCTTAGAATTTGCAAATGAGTACCGTGTAAGAGAAGTTCTTACAAAATACTGTTCATTTATGCCTGTAGAGATATTCCTTTCAAAAGAGGGAGCCGAGCAGGAGTATGAGACTATAGATAAGGAAGAACTCCGTGAAGATGATGTTGTAGTTGAAAACATTGTCGAGGAAGCAAAGACAGAGGAAAGAGAAAATGAGAACGGAGAAAAAGAAGTTGTCGAGGTATCACCACGCAAAGAAAAAGTAAAGATAAATAAAAGACCTGTTTCTATCAGCACGACAACTCCGCTTTGGATGAAGCATCCCAATGATTGCACAGATGATGAATATAAGGAATTTTATAGATCAGTCTTTAATGACTACAAGGAGCCTCTTTTCTGGATTCATTTGAACATGGATTATCCGTTCAACCTTAAAGGTATCTTATACTTCCCTAAGGTAAATACGGAGTATGACAATCTTGAGGGTGTTATTAAACTCTACAATAATCAGGTATTTATCGCTGATAATATCAAGGAAGTTATTCCAGAGTTCCTGATGCTTCTTAAGGGTGTTATCGACTGTCCTGACCTTCCGCTCAATGTTTCAAGAAGTGCATTGCAAAATGACGGTTTTGTAAAGAAGATTTCTGATTACATTACAAAGAAAGTTGCCGACAAGCTTTCAGGAATGTATAAAGTAGACAAAGAAAATTATGAGAAATACTGGGAAGATATAAGCCCATTCATCAAATACGGATGCTTAAAAGACAGTAAGTTCAGAGAAAAGATGTCAGATTATATCATCTTTAAGGATTTAAATGATAAATATATCACGCTTCCTGAATATGTCGATGCAGTCAAAGAAAAAGACGGAGATACAAAGGAAAATACTGCTGAAAATACGGAAAACACAGATGCATCAGAAAATAAAGACGGTGAAAACGAGGAAGAACCAACGACAGTTTACTATGTAACCGATATGCAGCAGCAGAGCCAGTATGTAAATATGTTCAAGGAGCAGAATATAAATGCAGTTATATTGAGTCATAATATTGACCAGGCATTTATTTCACAGCTTGAGCAGGGTGATTTAAAAGTAAGCTTCAAGCGTATAGATGCAGGTCTTAATGATACGATGAAGGACGATGCGGACGAGGAGACTATCAAGAAAGAGACCGAGGAACTTAGCGAAATCTTTAAGAAAGCACTCGGAAAAGAAAATCTTGAAGTAAAAGTAGAGAAACTTAAAAATGAGAATGTTTCATCAATGCTCACACTCTCAGAGGAGACACGCCGTATGCAGGATATGATGAAGATGTATAGTGCAGGCGGAGCAGGAATGGACATGGATATGTTTGGAGACTCTGCAACACTTGTACTCAACTCATCAAACAAACTTGTGCAGTATATTCTTAATAATAAGGATGCAGAAAATGTTGATATGTTCTGTAAGCAGCTCTATGACCTTGCCGTACTTGCGAACCATCCGCTTAAGGCAGAGGAGATGACGGAGTTTGTAAACAGAAGTAATGAGATTATGCTTTTGCTTGCTAAATAAACCACATTATGAGGAGTTTGCCTCATAATAAATAATAACATCGGTACGCTTTCGCTATGCTGTCGTTCGTAACAGTACATAAAGGGTGAGAATACCACCCTTAAGTACTGACGACGACATAATACCGATTAATATTATTTATTATGGTGTCAAACTCCAATTTACTTTTATTGGCGATGATAAAAAGATTGATGATAAAAAGATTTAGATAAGTTGTTAATAAGTTTGTTTTGTTTGATAACTGTATTTTAGCAGCTTGATGGAAGATTATGATTGTCTGATATTTGTATTGTTGTTACAAAATATGATTGTTTTGTGAGTTATGGATATAATAATTCCATAAAATATGTGAATTTTGTGTGTTTTTGATAAAAATGACCAATAGTCAAATTTGATGTTGACTGTTGGTCATTTTTGTTGTAGTATATGGACTATAGAAATGACCGATGGTCACTAAATGATAAAATCGGTCAATTAAGGTTCGATTCGGTATGCTGCTTTGTTTACTGTTAGTCGGACAGGATAAAGAAAGGACGAGAAAAAATGTTAGGAAAATGGATTACAAGGCATAAGAACATCATCCTGCTTATTGCGTGTGTTTTGCTTGTTCCATCTGTGATTGGATATGTAAGCACACGAGTAAACTACGATGTATTATCTTATCTTCCGAATACTCTTGAAACAGTATCGGGTCAGGATACACTTGTTGATGAATTTGGAATGGGTGCTTTTTCTATGATAGTTGTTGAGGATATGTCGAATAAACAGGCGGCAGCACTTGAGAAAAAGATTGAGGGTATCGACCATGTTAAAGATGTACTTTGGTATGATGATATGCTTGATATAAGCGTACCGACGGAGATGCTTCCTAAAAATCTTGAAGAAGCCTTTTTCAATGGAAACGCAACTATGATGATAGCCTTGTTTGATGATACGACATCAGCGGACGATACGATGGATGCCATCACAAATATCCGTAAGACGGTTGGAAAAGATGTTTATGCAAGCGGAATGTCAGGCATCGTTACTGATATTAAGAACCTTGCTTTACAGGAGATGCCGATATATGTGGTTATCGCAGCAGTTTTATCACTTGTGGTTCTTCTTATCACGATGGATTCATTCCTTACACCGTTTATATTCCTTGCAAATATAGGAATGGCAATAGTGTTCAACCTTGGAAGTAATATTTTTCTAGGTGAAATATCATATATCACACAGGCACTTGCGGCGGTACTTCAGCTTGCGGTCACGATGGACTACTCGATATTCCTTCTTGAGAGTTATGAAGCGAATAAAAAGAGATTTCCAGATGACAGAAAGAGAGCAATGGCTCATGCAATATCAAACACATTTAAGTCAGTATCAAGCAGTTCTGTTACGACAATAGCCGGTTTCGTGGCTCTGTGCTTTATGACATTTAAACTCGGTGCAAATATCGGTATCGTAATGTCTAAAGGTGTTGTAATCGGTGTTATAACTTGTGTAACAGTTCTTCCGGCAATGATTCTAACATTTGATAATGCAATCGAAAAGACTACACACAAGGCTCTCATTCCACCACTTACAAAGGTTTCTGACTTTATCGTAAAGCATTATAAAATTGCTATCGTGGTATTTCTTGTACTGCTCGGACCTGCGATATACGGAAACAGCAATTACAAGATTTACTACAATATAGACCAGGGACTTCCAAAGAATATTCCTAGTGCAGAAGCAAATGACAAACTTAAAGAACACTTTAATATGAGTAATGTTCATATGGTTCTCCTAAAAGACGGTCTTAGTGCAAAAGACAAGAATCAGATGATTAAGAAGATTGAAAAGGTTGACGGTGTTAAATGGGTTATCGGTCTTAACTCACTTGTAGGACCGAACTTCCCTGAAACGATGATACCTGAAGATGTAAAGAGTATGTTAAAAACTGATAAATATGAATTACAGTTTGTATGCTCAGATTACAGTTCAGCAACCGACGAAGTAAATGCACAGCTTGATGAGATGCAGAAAATCGTAAAAGGCTATCAGAAAGATGCGATGGTTATCGGTGAAGCTCCTCTTATGAAGGATCTTCAGGACACTACAGATATAGATTTAAAGACTGTTAATTATATATCTATAGCTGCTATATTTATAATCATACTTGTGACATTCAAATCAATCTCAATACCTATCATCCTTGTATCGGTTATTGAGTTTGCGATTGCCTGCAACATGGCGGTTCCATACTATACAAATACTTCACTGGCATTCGTTGCAAGTATCGTTATCGGTACTATCCAGCTTGGTGCGACAGTCGATTATGCGATACTTATGACAAACAGATACCATAAGGAACGAACGGTAAACGGATGCAGTAAGAAAGATGCGATAAGGATAGCACATGAAACTTCAATGAAATCAATACTTACAAGTGGTTTCTGTTTCTTCGCCGCAACATTTGGTGTAACGGCATATTCAGCTATTGATATGATAAGTGCTATATGTAATCTTCTTTCAAGAGGTGCGATTATAAGTATGATAGTTGTTATATGCATACTTCCTGCAATGCTCTGGATATTTGATCCTATCATTATAAGAAGTTCATGGGATATGATAAAAGCAGGAGTTGCAAAGAATGATGCGCAAAAGAAACTTGAGGCAAAATAGAACAGAGTAATGATGCATGGGGCAGACATATAGGTTCCCGGCATAAATATATAAAATCGTTTATTAATATGACACGCATTAGAATATATAGGAGGCAGTATCATGAGAAAAAATATTAAAAAAGTTGCCAAAATCGGTGTTACAGGACTTTTAGCAGCAGGACTGCTCGTTGGTAGTGTAGAGTATGCATCTCATATGTTTGTTCTTACAAACAAAGTAGTTGCAAAACAGGTAGATAAAGTAAAAGAAGATGTTAAGACTTCTTCAAAGTCAGGACTTGATTCAGAAGATGTTTCAAAACAGGAGACTGTTTATGCAACACTCGATGCAAATGGAAAGAAAACAGATGTTATAGTTTCTGACTGGCTTAAAAATGCAGCAAATAAGGGTGAAGTAAAAGATTCTTCAGACCTTAAAGATATAACAAATACAAAGGGTGATGAAAAATTCACACAGGACGGAGATACAGTAAACTGGAATACCGAAAGTGATGATATTTATTATCAGGGAAAAACTGATAAGGAAATGCCTGTCGGAATGTCAATAACCTACAAACTTGACGGCAAGGAAATTGCAGCAAAGGATCTCGCTGGAAAAAGCGGAAAGCTTGAGATGAAGATTAAATATACTAATACTTCAAAAAAGACAGAAAAGATTGGTGAAAAAGATGTAGATATCTACACACCGTTCGTTATGGTTACAGGTATGATACTTCCTGTTGACAATTTCAAAAATTTGACGATAGATAACGGAAGTGTAGTATCAGAGGGTGAGAACAATATAGTAATGGCATATGGTATGCCGGGACTTTCAGAAAGCCTTGACCTTGACAATCTTGACCTCGGTGATGATGTTGATATAGACCTTAGCAAGATAAATGATAAAGTGACTGATACGGTTACTATAAAGGCGGATGTTACTGACTTTGAGATGAAATCAACATACACAGTTGCAACATCTGAGTTCTTCTCAGACATGGATCTTGATGATATAGGAAATATGGATGACCTTTCTGACAAACTTGATGACCTTACAGATGCAACACAGAAACTTATCGACGGTTCAGATAAGCTCAGCACAAATCTTGATACATTGAATGATAAGTTCGGTGATTACTCAGATGGTATGGATACACTCAAGAGTGGAGTAAGTTCAGCAAAGAGCGGAAGTAACACACTTAAAAACGGTATCGTGACCTATACAAAAGGAACTGACAAACTTCTTGACGGAGTTATCACATATGTTGCAGGAACAAAGACATTTTCAAAGAGTGTAAAAACTTATTCTTCTAATACGAAAAAGATAGTAGATGCAGTGGGAACACTCCAAAAGACAGGAACTTCAAAGCTTTCAGAGGGTTCTAAGACATTTGATACGAACCTTAACACATATGTTACTACGGTAAACACATCTCTTAACAGCGTTGACACACTTGCGCAGGGAATAGATACACTTCACAGTGGAGTTGTCTCACTTCAGAACGGTGTGACAGGCGAAGAAGGACTTAAGGCAGGAGTTAAAAAGATTAAAGCCGGAGTTTCAGCATTACAGACAGGTGTAACAGGAGACAACGGACTTAAAGCCGGAGTCAAAAGGGCTAAAGACAGCATTTCAGGCGACTCAGATAGCACATTAAAGAAAGCTGTAACAGGCGTAAAGGGCGGTGTATCTTCTGTAAAATCAGGAGTTAAAGCAATAAATGATGGTGCTAAAAACATCGCGGTAAGTGATGATACCGTAAATACTATGCTCGCAGAGTTAGAGACACTTAAGGCAACAGCATCAGACGCAGACAAGGCAAAGATTGAAGCAATAGAGAAGTATGTAAAAGCTTCACAGACAGTAGGAAAAACAATAGAAGATTCAACATCCGACTCATCAGCTCTTGTAAAAGGACTTGACACGATGGATTCGACACTTGATAAGACATCAGCAGGACTTGACAGTCTCTCAGCAGGAATGGATAGTCTAAGCACAGGACTTGACACTGTCTCAGCAGGACTTACATCAGTAGATACAGGACTTAACGGAGTAGACGGTGGACTTGATAAGGTAAATGCAGGACTTACGCAGATGGAATCAAGCACAAATACCAAATCAGAGGATTCAGAGCTTAACGGAATAAGTGATAAACTTACACAGCTTAAAGATGCGGGAAGTGCACTTTCAACAGCATACAGCAAGCAGCTTAATCCTAGTGTTGAAAAACTTGATGAGAGTGTAAAGAAGATGTATAAAGCAGGAACCAAGCTTACATCAAACAATAAAAAGCTTGACAAGGCAGCCGATAAGCTTATCAAGAATGAAAAGACAATCGCAAAGAACTCAAAGAAAGTTACATCAAGCAGCAATAAATTAAGAACAGGTGCTAAATCACTTGCTTCAGGTGCAGTTAAACTCTTTGACGGAGTTTCAACACTTGTATCAAAAACAGGTGATGTATCAGATGCCATTGGCAAGCTTGCAGATGGAGCAGGTGATCTTAAGGATGGCGTCGTAGAGTTTAATGAGGATGGAATCGAAAAACTTACAGGAACAGTAAATGAGGTTATTGATTCAGGTGATGATTTCAGAGACAGACTTGACAAGATAGTAAAGGCATCAAATAACTATAAGAGTTTCTCAAAGATTTCAGACGGAATGGAAGGAAGCGTTAAGTTCGTAATGTCAACAGCATCAATAGAGAAAGATGATGATAAATAGACCGGCAGAAGCAGGTGATGCAGATGAGTAAAATAGAAGAAAAAAAGAAAAATAAGCAGGATGCGTTACTTGCATCGGCATTCAAATTATTTACGGAAAAAGGAATCAACAATACATCGATTTCAGAGATAGTAAAAAATGCAAAAATGGCAAAGGGAACATTTTACCTTTACTTTAAGGATAAGTATGACATAAGAGACAGACTTATCACGCATAAGGCAGACAAACTTTTTGAGAATGCGAATGTCGAGCTTGAAAAAAGTGATTGTAAAAACCTTGAAGACTGTATTTTGTTTATAGCTGATAATATTGTTGAACAGCTTAGCAACAATCAGGCTTTGATGAGGTTTATCTCAAAAAACTTAAGCTGGGCGATGTTTTCAAATATCCGCATAGGACAGCATGAAAACCAGAGCTGCATGGATATATTTCATGAACTTATAGAAAAGTCGGGAAGGCAGTTCAGAAATGAAGATATGATGATGTTTATGATAGTTGAGCTTGTAAATTCAACCTGTTACAATGCGATATTATATTCATCGCCGGTATCACTTGAACAGTTAAAACCTGATTTGAATGAATGTATAAAAGGGATTGTAAAACAGTTTGAATGTATATAAGCATGATAATGCTTATGTCAGTCGCTGCTATGCAGCTTGAGTTTACTTCATTTCATAAATGAAAGGCTAT
>ERZ838118.3638-NODE-3638-length-14479-cov-2.926789_pt1 | contig 14479 bp, 14 predicted proteins | sample MGYA00519863_ERZ838118 | MGnify/ENA primary metagenome ERZ838118 (study PRJEB31850, sample SAMEA3708827) | human gut metagenome | biome: human gut; feature: human-associated habitat; material: faeces | place: China | collected 2014 ...
TATACCGCAGGGAAAAAGGGCGGCAGACCAAGCAAAACCGATAGCAATAAAAAAGAGGAAAAAACGAAAACCGTTGATTCTGAAAAAGAAGAAAAAACGGAAACCTATGGTTTTGAAAAAGAGGAGAAAACAGAAACCTATGGTTTTGAAAACAGGGCAGAAAAGGACGCTTTTGAAAAACCTAATGAAAATGTAAATGTAAATGTAAATGAAAATGTAAATGTAAATGGTAATGAAAATGAAAATGAAAAACCGAAAACCATAACGGCATCCACAGTGGTGGCTGCCTACCACAGGCTCTGTCCTTCCTTCCCTGCGGTAAAAGTGATTTCGGACAAGCGGAAGAAGGCAATCCATGCAAGGTTGAACAGCGGCTACACGCTTACAGATTTCGAGCAGGCATTTACAAAGGCGGAGCGCAGCAGGTTTTTACGAGGCGGAAATAAGAATAACTGGCAGGCGGATTTTGACTGGCTGATGAAGGACGGCAATTTGCCGAAGGTATTGGAGGGGAAGTATGATGACGATTCTGGAACGGATTATGGCAGAGGCGAAGAAGGCAGATACGATGGCACCGTCCTGTGAGGAGCGGATGGCGTTATACAACAGCAGAAGGGGCGACCTGACGGGATATGACTGCCCGATTTGCCGCAACAAGGGGTTTGTGTTTTTGATGCGAGATGGGTATGAATACACCATGGAGTGCGAGTGCATGGAGAAGCGCAGGGGCAAGTGGAGACTGCAAAAAAGCGGCTTGCAGGACATGGCGGAGCGATACCGCTTCGAGACCTACGAGGCGAAAACGAGCTGGCAGAAATCCATCCTTACGGCGGCGGAGTGCTTCTGCGAGGAAAGGGAGGGTTGGTTTTATATCGGCGGACAGGTCGGGGCAGGGAAAACGCATATCTGCACCGCGATTGCGAATCGGCTGCTGCTCCAAGGCAAGGGCGTGCGCTACATGATTTGGACGGAGGAGGCCACCAAGCTGAAGGCACTCAAGACGGATGATGAAAACTATGCACGCGAAATCGACAAATGGAAAACGGCGGAGGTGCTGTATATCGACGATTTTCTGAAAACCAGAAACGGCGCACTGCCGACCGATGGGGACATTAACCTTGCGTTTGAAATCATCAACGCACGGTATAACAATCGCGCCCTGCGGACGATTTTCTCGGGGGAAAGAGGGCTGAATGAAATCATGGAGCTTGACGAAGCCATGGGCAGCAGAATTTATCAGCGGTGCGGCAAATATAAGCTGAAAATCGGATGGGGCGAAGGGCGAAACTACAGAACGAGAGAGGAGGGCGTGGTGTAGGGCAATCCCTCCGCGGCAACTGCGCGTTGCTTGCGCCAAGGCGGCGGTTCGAGTATACTGGAGGAAAGGTGGTGAAGGCTATGGAAACAAAAAGCATGGAAACAAAGGATATTTTATTGCAGCTGCGCACAAAGGTGGGGCTTTCGCAGGATGAGCTGGCGGAAAGGATGTTCGTGACCAGACAGGCGGTATCCCGCTGGGAAAGGGGAGATACGATTCCGAATACCGAGACATTAAAGCGATTATCCAAGCTGTTCGATGTGTCCATCAACACATTGCTTGGCTCGCCGAGAGAGCTGATTTGCCAATGCTGCGGCATGCCGCTTGCGGATGACAGCATCAGCAGGGAAGCAGACGGCTTTCTGAATGAGGATTACTGCAAATGGTGCTACGCCGATGGTGTATATCTGTATCGCAATATGGAGGATTTGATTGAGGTGTGCGTGAAAAATATGCCACAGGATACATACACAGAGGAGGAGGTGCGCGCCTATCTGCGGCAGCTGCTGCCGCAGCTGGAGTATTGGAAAAGGGTAGGAGAAGAAAGGACATAAAAAAAGACCTTGCTCATCCAAGCAGATGAGCAAGGTCTTTTTGAGTTGCAATGGTTTTTCGGAAATCGTTCGGATTATTCCCACTCAATCGTACCGGTGGGCTTAGATGTCAAATCGAACAGCACGCGATTTATGCCCTTAACCTCATGTGTGATACGGTCGGTGATATGCTGCAGCAACTCGAAGGGTACATTTTCTACGGTTGCAGTCATGGCATCGATGGTATTTACGGCACGGATGATGGCGCACCATTCATCCACGCGCTTATTATCCTTCACGCCTACGGATTTCAAATCGGGGATAGCGGTGAAATACTGCCAAACCTTGCCCTCCAGACCGTTCTTTGCAAATTCCTCACGCAGGATGGCATCGGATTCGCGTACGGCCTCCAATCTGTCTCTTGTGATGGCACCCAGACAGCGCACGCCCAGACCGGGACCGGGGAAGGGCTGTCTGTAAACCATGCTGTCGGGCAGACCCAGAGCCTTGCCGCAGGCACGCACCTCATCCTTAAACAGCATTTTCAGAGGCTCTACCAGCGCAAAATCCAAATCCTCGGGCAGACCGCCAACGTTATGGTGAGATTTGATTACCTTTACGGTTTTTGTGCCGGATTCGATAATATCGGGGTAAATCGTTCCCTGACCAAGGAATTCAATGCCTTCCAGCTTGCTTCCTCCTCGAATACGCGAATGAATTCCGCGCCGATGATTTTACGCTTCTGTTCGGGGTCGGCAACGCCTGCCAGCTTATCCAGGAAGCGGTCAACGGCATCTACATAAATCAGGTTTGCATCCATTTCATCGCGGAACACCTGAACCACCTGTTCGGGCTCACCCTTGCGCAGCAGACCGTGGTTTACATGCACGCAGGTCAGTTGCTTGCCGATGGCACGAATCAGGAGCGCCGCAACAACAGAGGAATCCACGCCGCCGGAGAGCGCCAGCAGAACCTTTTTATCGCCAACCTGACGCTTGATGAGTTCAATCTGGTCGGCAATAAAGTTTTCCATGTTCCAGTTGGCTTCTGCCTTGCAGGTATCGAATACGAAATGCTTCAGAACCGTTTCTCTTTCTGCATCATCCGCAGGGAAAGCCGCGCCGCCCTTATGGTCTGCTTTTAAAATAGGAAGGCCTGCGTTGTAAACCGCCTCGGATGCATCAATTTCCACGCCATCCACTACGCGGTTCACGCCGCCGTTTAAGATAATCCCCTTTACGCCGGGCAGCTTTGCCAGCTCCTCTGCGGTAATATCATGGGGATGGATTTCCGTATAAACTCCTAATGCACGAATCTCGCGGGCAATCTTTGGATTTTCCTCACTGCCCAGATCCAGAATCAAAATCATGTCCTGCTTCATAAGTACCTCCTAATGCTGATAACCATGTAACTGTTCTGTATGATATTTACTATGATATTTTATTGTACCACAGCAAAATCAATCGGAAAACAGAAAATCGATATTTTCCGAAAAATTATTTTGCTGCCTTCACCGCGCGGATAATTGCCTGCTCCGCTACCCTTGCGGCAAGGATACCGACTGTATCTACGGGGTTTTCGGGGAATTCCAGCTCGCCTGTGGAAAGGCAGAAAATCGTATCCCCGTCAAGCGAGGTATGGATGGGGCGGATGCAGCGTGCCAGTCCGTCATGCGCCATGCCTGCCACCTTTGTTGCCTGCGCCTTTGTCAGCTTCACATTGGTTGCGACTACGCCGATGGTGGTGTTTTTGCCGCTGATGGAAAAATTGGATGCCATCTGCAAAAAGCCCTCCTCCGTAGAGGTAAAGCTGCCGTCATCTGCCCTTGTGCCTGCGATGATGCTGCCGTTTTCGTAAACATCCCCGATGGCATTGACCGCAATCAGCGCCGCCACGCGAATCCCGTTTGGCGTTTCCTCGCTCCATGAGCCGATGCCGCTGTTTGTGCAATGCGCCATGCCGCGCAGTTTGCCGACTGTTGCGCCGCAGCCTGCGCCGTAATCGCCTTCCAGAAGAACAGAATCGGAGGCGTTTTCGCATGCCTGCATGCCCATTTCCTTATCGGGGCGAACAAAGGCATCCCCGTATTCCAAATCGAACAGCACCGCAGAGGGGACGATGGGCACACTTGTTACGCCGACATCAAAGCCGATGCCCCTTTTTTCGAGCCAGTTCATGACACCGCTTGCCGCCTCCAGACCAAAGGCAGAGCCGCCGGAAAGCACAACGGCATGCACCTTCTCCACGGTATTGATGGGGTTTAAAAGGTCGGTTTCTCTCGTGCCGGGGCCTGCGCCGCGCACATCCACGCCGCAAATCGCGCCATCCTCCGCAAGCACAACGCTTACACCTGTTTTCGCAGTCGGATTTTCCGCCTGTCCCACCTTTATGCCCTTTATATCAAGGATATTTCTTTTTAATTCCATCTGAAGCACTCCTTTTTGTCCAAAAGTATCGTTTCCTCTTGATTTTAGCTGTTTTTCTCTTTTTTGTAAATATAAAACACGCACCGAATGGGCTCTCTGCCGATAGCATGAAGGTAAAGGAATTTTTGGAGGGAACGCCATGGGGACATATCTGGTGCGGGGCGGGAAGCGGATAGAGGGAGAATTTGCGGTGCGGGGGAGCAAGAATGCCGCTTTGCCCATTCTGGCGGCGTGCGTGCTTGCGGCGGATGAGGTGGTTCTGGAAAATCTGCCGCAGATTCGGGATGTATCGCAGACGCTGGAAATTCTGCGGGAGCTTGGCTGCGCTGTTACGCTGACGGGGCGGACGGCGGTGATAGACAGCCGCGAGATGCAGGCGACCGCGCTTTGTGGCGAAGCCGTGCGAAAAATGCGTTCCTCCATCCTTTTTCTGGGGGCAATGCTTGGCAGAAGCGGTGTGGGCAGGATTGCGTATCCCGGTGGCTGTGCGATTGGCAAACGCCCGATAGATTTGCACCTTGCCGCCTTTCGCAGGATGGGCGTTTCCATTGCGGAGGAGAATGAGATTCTTGATTGCAGAGCGGAGCGGCTACAGGGGTGTCGGATTGATTTGCCGTTTCCGAGCGTAGGCGCAACGGAAAACATTCTGCTTCTGGCGGTGTGCGCGGAGGGGGTAACGGTGCTGCATAACGCCGCGAGAGAGCCGGAGATTGTAGCTCTGGTGCGGTTTCTGCGTGCCATGGGGGCGGAAATTTACGGCGAGGGAACGGGCAGCCTTCTGATTGAGGGGGTGAAGCGGCTGCATGGGGCGGTTTTCACGATTCCTGCCGACCGTATCGAGGGCGGTACGTTTCTCTGTGCCGCCGCCATGACAGGGGGAGAGCTATGCTTGAAGGGACTGGAGCGGGAGCAGCTTGGCGCGGTTTCGGAAGCCCTGCGGATGACGGGCTGTCGGCTTTTCTGGGAGGAGGGAGGTCTCCTGTGGATGCGTCCGCCAAGGCGGCTGCTGTCGGATTTTTCGATTATAACGGGGCCGTTTCCTGCCTTCCCGACGGATATGCAGCCTTTGCTGATGGCTTTATTGACATTGGCGAAAGGACATTGTATGATTAGTGAAACAGTGTTTGAGGCCCGTTTTTCGCAGGCAGAGGGGCTTTGCCGCATGGGAGCCGATATCCGCATTGCGGGGAGAAGGGCTTCGATTTTCGGCGTGGAACGGCTCTTTGGTGCGGAGGTTTTTGCCAAGGATTTGCGCTGTGGGGCGGCGCTTTTGTGCGCGGCGCTTGCGGCGGAGGGCGAAAGCCTTGTGCATGGCGCGGAATTTGTGGAGCGTGGCTATGAAAAAATAGAGACTGCGCTTTCGCTTTTGGGCGGCGAGATTCGTCTGACAGAGCAGGGCTGATAGAACAGAAAGGATACGATATGTTTCATCGGAAGAACAAACAACAGAAAAAATCACAGGAAATGCTTGATATTGACCTGATGGAGGAAATCGGCTACTATCAGAAAAAGCCGCAGAAAAAGGGGCTTGACCAGAAAATCGTGATTGCGCTGGTGCTTGTGGTGGTTGTGGCTGCATGCGTGCTGTTTTCGCCGCTGTTTTCGGTGAAAAAGATAGAGGTGAATGGCGCAAGCCAGTTTACGACATCTGCGCTTTGCGAAAAAATCGGTCTTTCCAAGGGGGATAATCTGCTTCTGTTCAGCAAAGGCAGAGCGGAAAAAATGCTTGAGAAAAGCCCGTATATCGCCTCTGCGAAGATTTCCGCCAAGCTGCCCCATACCATGAGGATAACGATAAAGGAAAGAAAGGCGAGAGGGTATGTGCCCTATATGGGGTCGTACCTCTACATAGACGAGGAAGGGCGTGTGCTTGAGGTGGCGGGCAGCTGTAGGGATGCACTGCCGCTGGTCAAGGGACTGAAATTTGACAGCTTTACGGAGGGGGAAATCCTTCCCGTGCAGAATACGGATGCGCTTGCGGTGATTCTGGAAATTTCGCAGCTGATGGAAAAATATGAGCTTCTGGATGAGGTTGTGGAAATTGATGTTTCCAAGCCAAAGGATATTCATGCCTATGTGAATCAGGTGCAGATTCATCTGGGGAATATGACGAACGGTGATATGAAAATTCAGTATATGCAGCAGATTGTAAAAACGATTCCCAAGGAGGACAGAGGGATTTTAGACCTCAGCGGATTGGACAACCCCAAGGCGAATGTTACCTTCCAATACCTGACCTGATGGGACGGAGAAAAAAGAAAACGGCACTGAAATATTTTTTGCTGAATTTGTTATTTTCTGCTTGAATAAAAAGAGAAAAGATACTATGATAGAATATAACTGACAAAAACGGAAAAAGGCGTTTAAAAAAAAGCAAAAATTCGCAGGAAAACTTGTTTTTGCTATGGCAATCGGCTTTTCTTTCGTGTATAATATAAGTTGATAAATTTTCAGAACAACCTAGGAGGAGATTATAGCATGCTCGAATTAGATATCCCTATGAGTAATATGGCGCAGATTAAAGTAATCGGTGTTGGCGGCGGCGGCAACAACGCAGTAGATAGAATGATTGAAGACGGCTTGGATGGGGTGGAATTCATTTCCATCAATACAGACGGACAGGCTCTGTCTAAATCCAAATCCGCAACGAAAATCCAGATTGGCGAAAAGCTGACAAAGGGTTTGGGCGCAGGCGGCAACCCTGAAATCGGTCAGCGCTCCGTGGATGAAACACAGGATGATATCGCGCAGGCACTGCGTGGTTCCGATATGGTGTTCATTACCGCAGGCATGGGCGGCGGCACAGGCACAGGTGCGGCTCCTCGCATTGCGTCCATTTCCAAGGAGTTGGGCATCCTGACGGTCGGCGTTGTGACAAAGCCCTTCAATTTTGAAGGCAAGAAAAGAATGGGCAATGCGGAAAAGGGCATTGCAGAGCTGAAAAAGAACGTAGATACGCTGGTTATCATTCCCAACCAGAGACTGCTTTCCATTATTGATAAGAAAACAACCCTGACAGAGGCCTTCCGCAAGGCGGATGAAATTCTGCTGCAGGGGGTACAGGGCATTGCCGATCTGATTTCCAAGCCCGGCGTTATCAATCTGGACTTTGCCGATGTCAGAACCATTATGGCAAACAGAGGCATTGCACACATGGGCATCGGTCGCGCAAGCGGTGAAAATAAGGCTGAGGTTGCTGCGAAAATGGCAATCCAGAGCCCTCTCTTGGAAACAACCATCGAGGGTGCAAAGCATATCCTGATTAACTTCAGCGGTGACATGAACCTTGGTCTGATGGAAACAGAGGAAGCAGCAGAGCTGATTAGAGAAGCTATTGACCCCGAAGCAGAAATCATCTTCGGTACTACATTGAATGAAGAGCTGAATGACGAGGTTGTGGTTACGGTTATCGCAACAGGTCTGGAGGATGAAGCGCACACAGAAGCACCCACCAGACGTTCCTTTGCGGAAACCATTGCTGCAAGAGGCGAAAGAGCAGAAAGAGAAGAAGAACATGTTGCGGAAACAGAGGAGGCTTCCGAAGAACCCGCACAGGAGGACGCACGTCCTGCCGCAAGAAGATTCGCAGATTTGGATTATGATTATGAATCCGAAATCAAGATTCCCGATTTTCTGACAAGAAAGAAATTCTGATTTTCTGCAATCAATTCAGACAAAAAATTACATAATTCGATTTTTAAACCTCATATCCGTGGAGTCTGTTCTGCGGTATGAGGTTTTTTTGTGAGAAACAACCGAAATAAAGAACAAAAATAATAGAAAAAATATTGTTTTTTTGTGGAAAAATGCGGATAGCAAATAAAGATAAGATTGTATTTTTGCCAAAACAATTTATTTTGTGTCATTTTCAGTTTGAAAATTGTGTATTTCGTTCGGAATCTGTAGCAAAATCGGATAAATTATCTTATAATAAAAAGCGGAAGAGGGGCATCTTCCTCCTTCTCTTTTGGAGAAGGAGCAGCAAAGTAAGAATTGGGGTGTATTTTATGAAAGAAAAGGAAAAAACAAAAGTGGTACTGGCGGATCGAGACGGATTTTATCTGCAACGCTTGAAGCGCTGTCTGGAAAGAAGGGGGGATATGACAGTGGTAGGCATGGCGGACAACGGTGTGGCCCTGCTGGATTTGGTGATACAGAAAAAGCCTGCTGTGCTTCTGACAGATATCCTATTGGGGGAGCGAGATGGCTTATGGGTTCTGGAAAACATCAAAAAGAGGGGACTTCCGTGTATCTGCATTTTTATTTCCGCGATTGACAGCGATAAGCTGGTGCGGCAGGCAATCAGCCTTGGTGCGGAGTATTATATGGCGAAGCCGATTCAGGGGGAGCTTCTGCTGGAGCGCATCCATCAGATGCTGAAGCAGGAAACGCCAACAAAGGAAGCAGCAAAACCGAAGGCAGCGGAGCGGAGGGAAAATCCTTTCGAGGAGCTGGAAAGCGAAATTTCCATTCTGCTCAGTCGCATGGGAATCTCTGCCAGCATAAAGGGGTACCACTTTATTCGCAAAGCGGTGATGATGGCGGTGGAAAATCAGGATGTGCTGGTCGGCATTACGAAGGGGCTGTATCCCGATATTGCAAAGCAGTATAAGACAACTGCAAGCAAGGTGGAAAGAGCCATTCGCCACGCAATCGAAAGCGTATGGAAGAAGAACGGGCCGCAGGTTTATTTTGAGGTAGCAGGCTATCTGCCGACTGAAAAGCCCACGAACGGGCAGTTCATCGCCGCCCTGTCGGAATATTTTCGCATTAAGGAAAAAGGAAAATCGAAAAAAATTAGCTGAAAATAAATAGGAAGAAAAAAGGAACGAAGCTTGTTGTATGACAATTCGTTCTTTTTTTCGGTCGAAATTCACAAATTTTCATTGTAATTCTTGCCATATCATTATAAAATAAGAAACTAGAAAGAGTATTTTTGAGAAAAACAGAAAAGGGGCGGTTGGGATGGATACGAAAAAAGCAGTGCTGAAAGGCGTTTTGACGATGGTGGTTGTTGCATTGGCAGGCTTTCTGCTGTTTAATGGCATCGGGCGGCATCCCTATCAGCCGGATGAGCTGGAGGGCGTATTCCGCAAGGAGGCAGCTGCGCGCAGTGTCAGTGGCGAGGGTGAGGTAATTTCCGAAACCTATGGCAACAGCATTACCTTTGCCATGCAGACGGCAGACGGCAAGCGGGCATGTGCAACCTATGGACGCAGCATGTTTTTTGATAAATATAAGGAGCTGGAATTTTATACCGGCGTGCAGGGAGAGGAGCCTGCGGAAAATATTGTTTATGCGGAGAGGAACGACACCATAACGGGTGACAGCATCACCTATTCCGTAAACGACGGCGCGATTGCCTATCAGGCAACGGTTCGCTTTGGCAATGACATCGGGATTCAGTTCAGCGATGAGGTGAGACCGATGATGTATCTCAAATTCATGGTTATCTGCCTTGCGGCAATGGGCATCTTCGGGGTGCGTATCTTCCTTGGCAGACGGCAGGCATGAGCACAAAAGAAAATAATGAGGTGAAGAAAATGGAATTATCGAAAAAAGCAATGAGTATCAAACCTTCTACAACAATGGCAATTTCCTCCCGTGCGGCTGAAATGAAGGCAGCGGGGGCGGATGTGGTTTCCTTCGGCGCAGGTGAACCCGATTTTGATACCCCTGCACACATCGCGCAGGCAGGCATTGCTGCCATTCAGAACGGGCAGACACGCTACACCCCTGCGGCAGGGACACCGGAGCTGAGACAGGCGGTTTGCGATAAGCTGAAACGGGATAATGGTCTGGAATACGAACCGGCACAGGTGGTAATCAGCAACGGCGCAAAGCATTCCCTGATGAATACCTTTATGGCAATCCTGCATGAGGGGGACGAGGTGATTATTCCTGCGCCCTTCTGGTTAAGCTATGCGGAAATGGTGCGTATTGCCGGCGGTGTGCCTGTGATTATCCATACGAAAAAGGAAAACGGCTTCATGATGACCAAGGAGGAGCTGGAAAATGCCTATTCTGCAAAAACAAAGGCAGTTGTGCTGACAACACCCTCCAACCCCACAGGGCAGGTGATGAGCAGAGCAGATCTGGAAATGGTGGCGGAATTTGCAGTCAGCCATGATATTCTGGTGGTTTCCGATGAAATTTACGAAAAGCTGATTTATGAGGATGATAAGCAGCACATCAGCATTGCATCCCTTGGGCAGGATATTTATGACAGAACCATCGTTATCAACGGTGTTTCCAAAAGCTATGCTATGACAGGCTGGAGAATCGGCTATGCGGCGGCACCCTTGCCGATTGCAAAGCTGATGGCATCTCTGCAGTCCCACATGGCTTCTAACCCCAACGCCATCGCGCAGGCGGCAACAGTGGTTGCGCTGAACGGCCCGCAGGATTGTGTGGCAGAAATGTGCGTGGAATTTAAAAAGCGCAGAGATTACATTTATGAAAGAGAGGAAGCCATCCCCGGCATTTCCGCACTCAAGCCAGAAGGTGCCTTCTATCTGTTTGTGGATGTTTCCGGACTGTACGGCAAGGCATACGAGGGGCAGAAAATCGAATCGGCAGCGGATTTTGCATCCATTTTGCTGGAAAAGAAATATGTGGCTGTTGTGCCCTGTGCCGATTTCGGCATGCCGGATTATATCCGCCTTTCCTATGCAACGAGCATGGAGCTGATTAAAAAAGGCATGGACAGAATCGAAGAAATGGTAAAGGAATTGAAATAAGAAAACGCAGGCGGCGCATCTTATATCTGAATGATAAAGGGAGTGCCGCCTTTTTTCAAGAGAAAGGGAGCGAGCCAATGAGCTATGAGGTTTTGGAAAGCAGGAAAACCTATGAAGGGAAGATTGTGACGATTACGGTCGATAAGCTGCGGATGCCGGATGGCAGTGAGGCCTATCGAGAAACCGTAATCCGTAAGAAAAATGCCGCAGGCGTGCTTGCGGTAGATACGGATGGGAGGCTTCTGCTTGTCCGCCAGTATCGGCATCCGTTTCGGGAAATGCTGCTGGAAATCCCTGCCGGTGTGATAGAGGAGGGCGAAAGCGGCGAAGCAGCCGTGCTGCGCGAGCTGGAGGAGGAAACGGGCAAAAGGGCAGGCAGGGCGGAATTTCTCTGCGAGATGTATCCCTCTGTCGGCTTCTGTACGGAAAAAATTCAGCTTTTCTTTGCCACAGAGCTGACCGCAGGCACACAGAAGCTGGATGCGGATGAATTTGTGGAGATTGAAAAATATACTCCGGAGGAAGCCATCGCAATGATTCATAAGGGCGAAATCAAGGACGGAAAGACCATTGCGGCGCTTTTTGCATGGCAGGCAAGAAAAACCGCATAATTAAAACAGACGAGCCATACCTTGTATCAGGGGGGATGGCAATGAAAAGGCAGAAACGAAGGACAGACAAACAGCTGCAGCGAATTATAGGCATTGTCTGCCTTTCTTTTTTATTGGGGACGGCAGGCGGCGCGCTTCTGGCGAATCTTCTGCCGAAGGGGCAGCAGGGGCAGCTTTCTGCATTTTTGCAGCAGGCGCTGGCAGATGGAGACGAAATCGGCTTTGCGGCAATTTTCTGGAAATATCTGAAATATGATATCATCATCTGGTTAGGGGGATGGATGCAGCTGGGGCTTTTTTTTGCGGGGGCGGCTTTCCTGTTTCGGAGCGTCTGTGTCGGCTTCACCTCTGCCATGATGATGGCGGCGTATGGCATGAAGGGGGTGCTTCTTTCCGCGACTGCGTTTCTGCCGCAGAATCTTCTGCTGATTCCCTGCTATATCCTGATGATGTCCGCCTGCGTGTATTATCTGCTTTCCTGGCAGGAGGAGGGCGGCAAGCGGACGTTGCAGCGAGAAAAACGGCGAAAACAGCTGGAATATTGCATTCTTTTTGGGGGATCTGTGCTGCTGCTTGCGGCGGCTTCTGGGGTGGAACGGATGCTTTTACTGCTGTGAGGGCTTCCTATCGAAAAAATTAAACGTTGTTTTGTAAAAAATTCATGTGAAAATTTGCAAATTGTTCACAAAAAGTTCACAAAATTAACATTTTTCAGCAAATAATATCGACAAGCCATAGAAAAATAAGTATAATTTAAGGAACTAAAGACGAAGGGGATTGTTGAAATGGGACAACGTATTGCTGATTTTACCGCATATTTACGGAATGAAAAAAAATCACCGGAAAATACTGTTCTCTCCTACAGCAGAGATTTAAAGGGGTTCTGCCGCTTTATGCAGGAGGCGGGAGTTTCGGATGCCGCAAAGGTGAACCGCACGAATGTGATGGCGTATGTCTATGAGTTGCAAAAGCAAAAAAAGGCAGGGGCAACGGTTTCCAGAAATATTGCGTCCATTCGTTCTTTTTACCAGTTTTTGCAGAGGAAGGGCATGGTGACGGAAAACCCTGCGGCAGATATAGAGCTGCCGAAGGTGGAAAAAAAAGCCCCTGAGATTCTTTCTCTGGAAAAGGTGGAGCTGCTTTTGGAGCAGCCGAAAGGGGAGGAGGATAAGGAGGTGCGCGATAAAGCCATGCTGGAGCTGCTTTATGCGACCGGTATCCGCGTGACGGAGCTGATTTCCCTGAAGGTTTCGGATTTGAATCTGCCCTTGGAATATATCCATTGCGGCAGCGAAGCAAAAAGCCGTATCATTCCCATCGGCGCACAGGCGAAGGCATCTCTGCATAAGTATATGGAACGGGTGCGGGAGCACATGATTTCCGTTCCGGAGGAGGAGGCGCTGTTTGTCAACTGTAACGGCAAACCCATGACCAGACAGGGCTTCTGGAAGATTATCAAATCCTACGCAAGGCGAGCGGGCATCGAGGAGGATATCACACCGCATATTCTGCGGCATTCCTTTGCGGCGCACTTAATCGAAAACGGTGCGGACTTGCGCTCTGTGCAGGAAATGCTGGGACATTCCGATATTTCAACCACGCAGATTTATACGAAGCTAACGAATCAGAAGCTGAAAAACGTATACGCAAAAACACATCCCCGTGCGTAAATCCATAAGAAAGACGAAGCTCTCCAATAAGATTTGGAGGGCTTTTTTTGATGGAGAAAATCTTATTACAAAAGCAATTTTTTAAGGAGGAAAACATATGCCGAAAGTTTATGGTTCAATTACCATATCTGACATTGCTGATGTCGGAAGACTTAGTGTTTATTTAACAAGTAATCAGCCACAGACGGTAATTGAAAATCCAAATGGAGATGCTGTTACTTACACCCCAGATTGGACGAAAATCAATTTAGTATTAACACCGATCATTTATTTTAATGAAAAACAATTACAATTACCATGTACAGGTTTGACAGTGACTTGGAAACGGCAAGAAGGATCTGAATCCGCTTCTGAATTGAAAGAAGGCGAAACTGTAAAAAATGGTATTTTAACCGTGTCACAAAACTTTTTGAGTAAAATTCAAAGTGGATTATTAACATATATTGTTGGAATTCAATACACAGACCCCATTACAAATACAACTTTAGAAACTCAATCACAAATGTCATTTTCATTGTCTAAGCAAGCGATTGAAGCAAAATATTGCTCTATCACAGGAGAATCGGTATTTTTGTATAATACAAATCAGACATTAGTTGGATCAGACACGATTACATTAACTGCCAATGTAACAAATGTAAACATATCACAATGGCAGTATAAAAAATCTGATGGTTCTTTTGTAGTAATTCCAACTACAAACAATCCGACTACAAACGGAACATCGATTATTATAAAAGCAAATGAATCTGCTTTGTTTGTGAATGACACTGCAATTATAAAATTAGTAACGGACGATCCTACGGTTTATGATCTGCATACTATTACAAAGATTAGAGATGGCGCAGCAGGGAATAGCTCTATTGCTGTTGTCTTGAGCAACGAAGATCATACTCTTCCTTGTAATTCAAAAGGTGAAGTATCTTCATACATCGGAGCTGAAACATCAATCAATGTATTTGAAGGCGGAACAGACGTAACGTCAAAATGGTCTATCGCCACACAAGAATCAGAAGGAGTATCTGGAACATTTGAAAACAATAAATACACTGTTTCAAATTTAACAGTTGATGTTGGCTATGTAGAATTTACTTGCACCAAAAGTGGTAGCGCAACATTAAAAAAGAGATTCACTTTAACTAAACAATATGCTGGACTTGATGGGGAAGCTGCAGTTGTTT
>ERZ838118.3640-NODE-3640-length-14476-cov-2.745302_pt1 | contig 14476 bp, 9 predicted proteins | sample MGYA00519863_ERZ838118 | MGnify/ENA primary metagenome ERZ838118 (study PRJEB31850, sample SAMEA3708827) | human gut metagenome | biome: human gut; feature: human-associated habitat; material: faeces | place: China | collected 2014 ...
TTCAACATTTTCACATCCTGCCTACATTTGCGCAAAAAGAGACAGGACATTCCCAGAAGCGCCTTGTCATTGTTACAGTGCCATAACCGCCTCGTAGGCAGCATGCAGACAATAATGCAGATCGCCAGGCTTCAGATTGTCACCAATCACATACACCTCAGGTGCCAGATTGCGGAATGCTTCCACCTGTTGCAAGGTATTGTTCCCCTTCCGGATTAGCTGATGGAGATATACTGGGAGCCAGGCGTTTTCCTCTTGCCGTCCCAGGAGTAGAAATAGTCCTCCACCAGATCCGCGATCAGTGCCTTTGCCTTCATCTCGTCTCTGGGGCCGGGCTTCTGGTCCATATGCGTGTGGAAAAAGTAAGAGCCAATATGCTTGGTTCCGTCGGCGTCCACATATACCTTGGGTGCGGGAATATCTCCGCCAAAGGTCATGGGCTTCTCCCCGTCTTTCAGCCCTGCGGGGCCGAACTCCATGCCGCAGCAGGCAAACTTGCCCACAGGAATGCAGTTTCGGTTCCGAAGGTACAGCTCCAGTGTTTCCAGCGTGGCAAGGCATTCGCTGGAGCCCAGCATGCCGCCGCCGTAGGTGCAGAATGCAATACCCAGCGGCTGATAGACCTCCTGGGGGAAGGGGCCGCCGGCATACATATAGTACCCTTTTGTATAGTCATCCCGCTGGAAGTGGGGACCCGGCAATTGGGGCATGGCGCCGGGTTCCCCGGAACCATCAGGCATCTGCATCTCCTTGGGGAAACCCGCGCCTCCGTCGTTGAAGCCCTTGCCCGCATCGGCATTGGCGGTCACATTGGCCTCCAGATCGCTGCCGCCACCGGGGCTGAACAGCTTTATCATGGCTTTTGTGGGGGCTCCGGCAATGATGGGGCTCCCCAGGCAGACCACATCGTAGTCCTCAAAGTAGGTTTTTCCCTCGTAGATATCCCAGTCCATCTTGTTCTTTACCCGGATGCTGGTGACCTCCATGTTGTAGTGTTCAAAGGTCTCCTGGAACCATCCGGCGACCTTGGCGGTATTGCCGGTGATACTGGAGTAGATAATCAGTGCTTTTCCTTTCATGGGTTCCCTCTCATTCTCTGGTGGGCAGGATCACAGTGGCCTCCGCGGCAGTACACTTGTGCCCCTCAAAGGTCTCGTTCCAGCAGATGAAATCCACCTTTGCGCCCTCTTCGTCCTTATACTTTCTGACTGCGACAGCCTTGCAGATCACCATATCGCCGATGCAGATATGGGTATCGCACACGGCATCCTCCATACCGGGAACCTGGCGGATAATGGGGTTGGCCATGGGGCCGTTTCGCCAGTTCAGGCGGCGGAGCCAGCCGTCGTCGCCGATAAACCCGGTGATCATATTCAGCATGACCCGGCGGCCGTAGGCCATCATCACAAACAGCCGCGGGAACTCGCCCATGGTGTTGATGCTCTGCTCTACCCGGCGCATATGCCGGATACCGTCCTCTGTCACATAGATCTGGTCCGGGTTGCCGCTCTGGGTGCGGATCGTCTCCTTTGCCCTGCCGGCGTTCATCATGGAGAACTCGCCGCCCATGTAGACGGCGTCCACCAGAGTCAGGGGATGACTGCTGACCGGATTGGGGGAATAGCCCACTTCAACGTCCTCCCAGTAGAGGGTGTCCTTGCCCCGGACGTACTCCTTACGCCACAGATCCATCATCTTTTCGTAGTCGGCGTCAGTGTACTGGCGCACCGGCTCGAAAGCTCGGGCCTGAATAGTGCGGCCCAGGTCAGAGGGATAGTCCGCCGCTTTGGATTTGTCCTTGAGCATGCCGTAGATCTCCACGGTGGAGTGGCGGATCTTCACATACTCCTGGCCCAGATCGTCCACCAGGGCCCCGTAACCGGCGATTCGGAAGGCCCGAACTGCGGAACCCTTAGGGTCTGTCAGATCTTCCACCGTGTCGTAGTAGTTGACAGAGTGGTAGTGCTTCCCCGCTACCAAGGGGCGTAGGAAGTACACCTCGTGATCCAGGCCCTTGCCGGGGACGAAGCGCTGAATGCCGTCGTAGATACCTGTGTTGTCCGGCAGGCTAGGGAACTGCACGTCCGTGGGCTGCATACAGGGGGCGGCGATAATCTGGCCCCATTTGGTGCCCTTGGCATACTCCGGGTCCGTGAACAGGGGATTGTACTGGTTATTGGCGTAGGCGAAGCCACGAAGCATATCCTCGGTCATGGTGAAGTCCACCTGGGCCGGGCCGGTGCCGCTGTTGGGCTTGACGCCGGAGGTCCCGTCCACCCGGTGGTAGTACAGGTCCTCCCGGATCTTCTGGAGTAGCTGCTCCTCCTCGGGAGTATACACGCCTGGGTAGAGCGTCTTGTAAATAGGGTCGTTGACCGGGTCCGGCTGCTGGGGCGGCGGACCGCTAGGGCCATCCGGAGACCCGGAGGGGCCCTCCGGATCATCGGGCAGAGTGCCGTCAGCGGCCAGGGCCATGTCGGCCTCATAGGTGCCCACGGGATTTCCCTCCATGATGACGGTGCCCACCACATGGATACCGGTTTTCGTGTAGGTGGCCTCAAAGTGGTGCTTACCGAGACCGGCAGGCATATCTGCGGAGAAGCCCCCGTCATGGGCGGAGAAGTCCGTCAGGGTCACGGGACCCATGGAGTTGGTGATAGTTCCCCCCTGCCCCTCGATGGTGAACAGGTGGTGCTTGTCGCCGCCAGGGGTGGGAAATACCCCCAGATAGTATGTCTTGCTCATAATTTCTTCCTTTCGCTTGGTTATTTCATGCAGCGGTCATAAGCGGACTGCTCCGCCGCGATGCAGGCTTCAATATTCATGCCCTTGAGGTTCTCCACATAGCTGTCCCACTGGTCAAAGCCCACGGTGCCGTTGATGAACTGGGGAATCATCTGGCAGGCATAGGTCATGATGTCGGTGACGTAGTAGGCGGAGGTCTCGGTCTCCTCGGGAGTCATGGACACGTTGGAGGGGATGGTCATGGAGCCGTCCAGGTTGGAGGACCACACATCCCAGGCTTCGTTGTTGATGTCGGAGTTGTAGGCGGCGCTGCGGTACCGGAGCATCAGGGAGGAGAACACGCCATAGCCGCAGCGGACCCGCATATAGTTGGCGGGGGACAGGTCGTACTCATTGTTGGTGACAGCCTCGGTGAACTGAGGGGTGCCGTTTTCGTCGATGGTGTAGTCCACGTCCTCAAAGCCGTAGTTGTAGAACAGGATGCCGTCCTCGGAGTATAGGTAGTCCACCAGGCGCATGGCCAGCTCTACGTTGTCGCAGCAGCTGGTGATATAGGTGTTGGAGGAATCGGTGACCAGAGAGGTGGAGGTCACATGGTCCATTCCATCCTCATTGGCAGTCAGATAGGGTACGCAGGCGATGGGCACAGTATAGTTGTCGATGCCCTCGCCGGAGGTGCACCAGACACCCATCTGGTCCGTGGTGATCTGACCATCCAGATAACTGGAGAAGGGGTCAAACTGGATGGAGATGAAGTCCTTGTCAAACAGGCCCTCATTGTACCACTTGTTCATCTCCTGGAGGTAGGCCTTGTAGCCATCCTCGATCAAGGAGCAGTGAATCGTGCCGTCCTGGACGTAGTAGGGCAGGCTGGTGGCCTGGCCGCCGGCACCCACAGAGGCCACGTCAAAGCCTGTGCACAGACCGTTGATGGTGCAGTCGCTGTTCATGTAGATGGGGGTGGAGGCGCCGTAGGCGTCCTTGAACACCGTCAGAACCTCGTACATCTCGTCGTAAGTGGTGGGGATGTCCAGATTCTGCTCCTCCAGCCAGTCCTTGCGGATGACAAGGCCCTGGTTGTTGATGAAATTCTCATAGGGGGACTGGAAGCACAGCACCATGCCGTCATTGCGGAAGATGGAGGCGTAGTCCGGGTTGGAGTTGATGAGGTAGTTGTAGTTGGGGGCATAATCGGGCAGCAGCTCCGTCAGGTCCACAATGATGCTGTCGGACAGGGCACCGGTGGCACCGCCGGTGTACTGGAGGTCAGAGATGATGGCCGCGTAGTCCCCAGAGGCGATGGCAATGTTCATCTTTTCCTGGGAGGTGAAGAAGTCCAGCTCCGTGAACTCGATGTTCACGTTGGTGATCTCCTGGAGGTACTGAATGTACTCCATATCCTGGAAGCTGTTGATGCCCAGATTCCCCAAGGGGCCCATCAGGTTGATGGCGTTCCGCATCCAGGTGATCGTCTCAGTCTCCTCGCAGAGGGGAAGGCTGTACTCGTTGGAGTAGTCCAGCAGAGCCTTGTCACTGTTCGGGAAATTGTACTGGTGTTGAACTACCAATTCCTCCGGCTCCACCGGTTCTTCGGCGCTGACTTCTTCCTGGAAGGTAATCTCCTCCTCCGGTTTGGAGGCAGGTGCTTCGGCTTCTTCCTCCGCAGTTGATGCTGGGACGGGCTCTGCTGAAGAAGCGGTGGGTTCATTGCCGCAACCACCCAGAAGGGCCAACAGCAGGATCGCCGCCAAGATCAATGCGATTCGTCTGTGTTTCATTATTTCCATACTCCTTTTCACTTGGTCAGATATCGGTCATAGGCACCCTGATAGGCAGCCAGCAGCTCATCCACGTGCATCCCGGCGCACTCGGCCACAAATTCATCCCAGGTGTCGAAGCTCCGGTCGCCAGTGACGAACTTGGGCACCTCCTCGGAGATATAGGTGGCCAGGTCCGTGGCGTAGAGGGCCACCACATCGCTCTCCTCGCTGTTGAGGCCCAGAGAATTCGGGATGGCACACAGATCGTCGGTGCGAGAGGTCCACACGTTAATGGCCTCTGTCTGGGCATCGGTGAAGAAGGGTACGGTACGATCCTGATACATAAGGCCGAAGGACGCCCCGGAGAAGCAGCGGGCCCGGCTGTAAAGCATGGGCGGGAATCCGTACTCGTTCTCTGTGATACCCTCCAGATAGTAGATATTTCCGTCCTGGTCATAGTCATAGTCCACACCCTGGATACCATAGCTGCCAGCCATAGCGCCTTCCTCGGTGTACCAGTAGTTCATCCAGCCCATGATATAGGGAATCAGTTCCTCATCACAGCCTGTGGAGATGGAGCAGGAATCAAACTGCCGCTCTCCCTGGCCGGAATGGATATTTCCGCCGTCAATAGTGCAGACCATAGGGGCCAGCTCAAAGTCCGGATCCGGGTTGGTCAGATTATCCATGGAGTTGACCATGGTGCTGGCGATGGCGGTGCGGTCGGCAGCCAGCTCCTTTTCCATGGTGCCGGACATATTGCTGGTATCCAGTTCGGTGAAGTTCCGAGGAACAATGCCGTCCTCATACCACTGGTGGAGTTGACGGATGTAGTCCTCGTAGACCTGGGAGGTGATATCCGCCACCAGTTGGTCTCCCTCCCGGTGATAGGCAAAGCCGGAGCCGGAAGCGGTAGTAGCAGCGACACCCCAGGCAGAGGCCAGAGTATCCAGGCCCTCTCCCATCAGAAGGACGCTCTCCAGGCCAAACTGATTCTTGGCTGTGTAGGCAAACTCGTTGAGCTCGTCAATGGAGGTGGGAATATCCATATTCAGCTTGTCGCACCAATCCTTACGGATGAAGTAGCCCTCGTTGACAACAGTCTTGTCATAGATGGAGTACCAGGCCATATAGGAGCCGTTGTCGGCAGTGACAGCACGGCAAAGGGTCTCATCCTCCTGAACCAGATTCCAGTATTCGGGCATATCCTCAACGATGTAGTCGTCCAGTGTGATGATAACATCGTCCTCATAAGCCTTCATAAAACCACCGACATAATACTTGTCCACACCACAGATCACATCCGGATAATCCCCAGAGGCAATAATCAGGTTGAACTGGGTGTCGCCGTTCATCTGGCTCAAGGAACGCCATTCCGGCGTGACGCCGATGTATTCGGTGCCCTGGGCGATTGTCTCAAAGTCCCCGTAGCTGCTCATTCCCACCATCCCTGACATGGGGCCCAGCTGGGGCTCCGCGTGGAGAACGGTAAAGGTTACGTCTCCATCGGCCAGGGGATAAGTCAGAGGTTCACTGTATTGGATTTCCTCCTCCATCGGTTCTCCGATGCTGGCTTCCTCCTCCACCGAGTGTTCCTCTGTCAGGGCGGGGGCAGGTGCTTCCGTTACTTCCTCCACAGTCGATGCTGGGGTGGGCTCTGCCGAAGAAACAGTGGGTGCGTTGCCGCAGCCGGATAAGATGGCAAGCAGCAGGGTGAGGACTAGCAGGTTGTATAATAAATTCTTTTTCATCAAAAAACCTCCTTATTGTTCTTCAATGGCCTCCACCGGGCACCCCTCAAAGCAGGTGCCGCAGTGGATACACTTGCTATGGTCAATCTCCCGGTGCTCAGGCCCCATGGATATGGCCTCCACGGGACATTCGCTCTGGCAAAGGCCGCAGCCGATGCACTCATCGGTAATCTGGTACACTGGTTCCACCTCCCTTCCAAAGGATGTATATTTTCATTATATCAATCTAACAGCTTGGCCCCCAAGACACAGAATGTATTTAACGTGTGACATGTTTTAGCCAATCGCACATGCAAGATATATTGGAACCCTCCCGACAATTCGCTGGGAGGGTCTGTTAGTGTCAGTCTAGCTTTTTCCGTAAACAAGGTTTGGGAAGCCGTTGTTGCCGCCCGCAGAGATCATACCCTCGATATAGCCTTCGGCATCCACCCGGGCCCAGACTTCCCAGCGGCCGGGGCAGGCGGGGAAATCCACCTTGAAGAACTCATCGCCAGTGTAGTAGCCAAAGTTGATGAGACTGCCGTTGGCGTCACCGCTCAGGGTGCCGTCAGGGTTGGGGGTGAAGTGGAAGGTCATCTCGCCCTCAAAAGAGTTTTCTCCGGGCACGCCGTGGTCCTTCAGTTCCACCTGAGGTGCCGGAGGCGTGGGCGGAGGACCGCCAGCAGGTGCGCCTTCGGGGCCGCCGGGACCACCCATAGGCGGCATCTCCCCGGGAGGAGGACCGGGCTGGAAGTCAGGCCCGTGAACCAGCTTCTCATCTGGAAGCCACATTTTGATGTAGCAAGTACCAGAAATCACCATGATAGCCTACAGCTTGTTTGTTATACTTTGTGACACATGGAGTACAAGGGATACCAGGTTGGCTTATCCTACCGATTCAGCCTGATCCGGGCCTTCCGGGACCTGGAGCAGACCACCCCCACGGAATTCCGCCAAGAGGATAGACAAAAAGGGCCGCCACTGCGTCATTGCAATGGCGGTCCGATTTTTTAATTACAGGCTCATGGCCGCGACAAAGGCGGTATCCGTGCAGTTCTTGATATTTGCAGGGAGCATGATGTCACCGATGATATAGAACTCCGGTGCCACAGAACGGAATGCCTCCGCATCGACGGATTTCCGGCCGCCGGAAATGACCACAGCATCACAGTCAATGACCCGGGTCTCATGGGGCAGCGTGGAAATATCCACCTTGGGGGCGGGCTTTGCAAAGCCGGGCCCGTTCTTTTCGGTGCCGTCGTTGTGAATGGGCATCAGGGGCCGCTGCTGGGGGAAGCCCTCAGGACGGGCATTGGGCATGACACTGGGTACCTTGGGGCCAGCATTCTCCGGGTCCATCATCTCAAACATGACGTCCTGATGGGGCACGCCCAGGGTCACGTCCAGAGTCACCTGGGTGGGTGTCACCGCCACGGTCTTGGCATGCTCGATAAAGTGGAAGTTGGGCTCGTTCTCAAAGTCCAGCTCCGTGGCCCGCTTGGCGTGCAGATCCTCAAAGAGCTTGGCCTGCTTCCGGGTCACCATGGTGGTATCGTGACCAGCCTTCGCCAGGTATAGGGCCGCTTCCTTGCCGGTGTCACCGCCGCCGATGACCAGGACTTTGTGGCCCAGCTCTGCTTCCCTGCCGAAGACGTCCTCCGCCAGCCAGACGCCCTGGGCGTCTGCACCGGACACGGGAATGCTCTGGGCGGTAGAGCCCATGGCCGCGATGATTACGTCATAGCCGGCGTCCTTCAGTAGCTCCGGCGTGGCCGCGGTGTTCAGCTGGACATTGACCGGAGACTTTTCAATCTCCCGAATCATCCAGTCCTTGTAGTCCTTCAGGTTCCACTTGAAGCTGACATGGTCGGCAAACTTGAGCTGTCCGCCCAGCTTATCGGACTTCTCATACAGAGTCACGTCGTGGCCCCGCTCCGCTGCAAACAGTGCCGCCCGCAGACCGGCAGGGCCTCCGCCCAAAATGGCGACCTTCTTTTTCTGCCCGGAGCCCGGAATGATGGGCTGGGGCAGATGGTGGTAGCCCGCATAGGGGTTCACAGAGCAGAAGCTGCCGTGGCAGCCGTTGCACAGCAGGCAGGGTGTCAGATCCTCTCCCTGACCGGCACGGATCTTGTCGATGTAGTGCTCGTCGCAGATCAGCGCCCGGGAGACAGACACGCAGTCAGTCTTGCCCTCGGCGATGAACTGCTCGATCAGGTCCGGATCCCGGAAGCCGCCCACAGGGGATACGATGGCCTTGATGCCGCGCTTTTTGAAGGCCTCGGCGAACTGGAGGTTGTAGGGGTTCTCCTTGACCAGATTGTGGCTGTTCACATGGGTGAAGGAGCCGTCCCAGCCGCGAATCTGGAAGATGTCCACCAGGCCCTCGCACATCTGGCAGTAGTCCAGCCAGTCCTCTACGGTGTAACCGGGTGCCTCCTCCATGGCGGAGATCTGGGCCTCGATCAGGAAGTCCTGTCCGCAGGCCTCTTTAATCCGCCGGAAGAGCTCCAGGGTCAGGGTGGCACGGTCCGCCATGGTGGGGCCGCCGTACTTGTCGGTGCGCTGATTCAGCAGGGGGCTCAGGGAGCAGGCCAGAATGCTGCCCCGGTAGGACATGTAGATGGTCACCATGTCAAAGCCCAGCTTCTTGAGCTCCACGCAAGCGTGGACAAAGTCCTGGATCATGCCCTCCAGACGTTCAGCGGAGATGCCGGGCTTGTCATAGAGGTTCATGGAGTAGTCCCCGGTCATGGGGATCTCATTCCAGTTGGGGGTGTCGGAGATGTTCACATTCTGGGGTTCAATAGCCATCAGAGACGCAGAGGCCAGGGAGCCCTGGGCGTGGACCTTCTCAATGATTTTCCGGTATTGCTGCTGGACCTTGAGATCGTCCATATGGCAAGGCGCCATCTTGCTGTAGTTGCCCTCGCAGTCGGGATAGGCGCCAACGCCCATGGTCACAGTGGCGGCGCCATTTCTCGCCAGGTGCTCGTAAAAGGGCCCCGCCAGCTCCGGCTCCATGGCATCCGAGGAGACGCACTTGGAGTTCAGGATGTGGTTTTTCAGGGTCACATTGCCGATCTTCACCGGTGAGAGCAAATGCTCGTATTTCATATTCATACCTCTTTCTCAAACGCAGGACGGTCTCCCGTCCTGCAAATTTGGATTCTTAGCCAATCGTGGCGTCATAGGCCTCCTGCTCCAGGGCGATGCAGTCCTCGATACCCATGGACTTCAGGTCCTCCACGAAGGAATCCCACTGGGTTTCAAGATCCGCGTCACCGATGGCAAACTGAGCCACCATCTGGTTGGCATAGGTCAGGATGTCAGAAGCCTTGCGGCCCTCCTCCTCCTTCTGCTCGGTGGTCATGGTCACGTTGCTGGAGATGGCCATGGTGCCGTCCAGGTTGGAGGTCCAGACGTCCCAGGCCTCATTGACCAGGTCGGAGTTCAGATAGCCGGTGCGGTACCGAAGCATCAGAGAGGGCATGGTGCCGTAGGCGCAGCGGCAGCGCATATAGTTGGAAGCGTTCAGGCCGAATTCGTTGTTCAGGATCGCATCAGTAAACTTGGGGGTTCCTTGGCCGTCCAGCTCAAAGTCCTGTCCCTCCAGGCCGAAGTTGTAGAGCAGGATACCGTCCTCAGAGAACCAGTAATCCAGCCAGGTCATGGCCAGCTCAGGCTCCGCACAGCCGGAGCTGATGGAGACACAGGTGATGTCATCCGCGGGAGCCAGGGTCATCTCGGTGATATGCTGCTTGTCGCCCTTGTTCTGCACCGGGGAGGCCATGCAGGTCACGGGGACGGTGTAGTTGTCGATGCCCTCGCCGGAGGTGGGCCACACGCCCATCTGGTCGGAGGTGATCTGACCGCTCAGGTAGCTGGAGAAGGGATCGTACTCCACAGAGATGAAGTCGGAATCCATCAGGCCCTCGTCATACCACTGGTTCAGCATCTTCAGGTAATCCCGGTAGCCATCCTCGATCAGGGAGCACTTGACCACGCCGTCCTCCACATAGTAGGGCAGGCCCGCAGAGGCGCCGCCTGCGCCACCGGCATTGCCGCTGGCGGCAAAGGCTGCCACATTGTAGCCCTCGGTCAAAGTGGTGATGTTGCAGTTGTTGGTCATGTACATGGCGGTGGCACAGCCGAACTTGTCCTTGAAGGCAGTCAGCACATCATGGAGCTCGTCATAGGTCTCCGGGACTTCCATGCCCACTTCCTCCAGCCAGTCCTTCCGAACCACCAGGCCCTGGTTGTTGATGAAGCTGTCGTAGGTGCCCATGAACTGGAGCACCATGCCGTCTGTCAGGAAATAAGGGGTCTGAGTATCGTTGGAGTGGATCAGGTAGTCATAGTTGGGAGCGGACTCGCTCAGATCCTCGGTCAGGTCGATGATGATGTCGTCCGCCAGGGCCCCGGACAGGCCGGTAGCATAATAGCTGCCCAGATTCTTGAACATATCCGGGAAATCGCCGGAGGCGATGATGACATTGTACTGCTCGGAAGCGGTGAAGAAGTTCACCTCAGTGGTCTCCACGTGGACGCCGGTCAGAGCCTCCAACTCCTGCATGTATTCGAAGTCATTATAGTTCTCAATGCCGATGTTTGCAAGGTCGCCCATAAGGTTCACCGCAGAGGTCAGCATGGTCAGCTCCACAGGCTCCTCGGACAGAGGAAGGGAAACCTCGTTGGTGTAATTCAGCTCTGCGGAATCGCTCCCAGGCATATTGGCCCGGTGCTCTACCGTGGGCTCTTCGACCACAGGCTCCTCTGCGCTGTCAGGCACTTCCGCGGCAGGAGCTTCATCCATAGCATCCTCCCCGGGGGCTTCAGGTACCTCCTGGGCCTCAGATGCTTCCACAGGAGCACTCTGATCGGATTCAGATGCGGTGTTGGAGCCGCATCCGGCGAGCATCAGGCACAGAGTCCCGAGGCACAGAAGCAGGGCAATCAAACGTTTTTGCATGTTGTTCTTCTCCTTTGTAGGTATTTGCAGCGAAAACTGCTGCAAATACAGTGTACCAACGTCCCGGTATATTCGCAATATGTAAATATCTATGCTGTTTCTATCCTTTTTCATTGGTTTTGCATATTACTTTTTTGCAAATTTATTTCTATAATTGCAAATGCAAGGAGGGAATCCCATGCTTTATTTTAGTTCCATCCATCCCGAATGGGATTGCTTTGGCGCTTTTGCCGCCACGGAAAAGGGCCGCCGCACCGCAGAGTTGCTGGAGGCGGCAGCCACGAACCACCACCGGAATACCGGCACCTGTTTCGCGGAGCTGGAGCGGTTGGGCGTTATCCTGGGGAATGGCGGGTTTGCAGCGGCGCTGATCCAGCAGGACCCCTTTGGTCCTGTGGACACGACAGATCCAGATTGGGTACGCGGCCTTGTGGAGGCTGCTTCCGGGCTTCTTCCATTGCCATTGTGGTACTGCTTTTCAGTAAATGGGCGAATTTATATTCTCTGCTGCTATCCACGTCTGTCTGAAGACAGCCCCGGCGCGTCTGCCGCATCCCGGACGCTTCTGGAGAACTTTACTGCCCTCCAGACAGCACTGTCTTTACCAACCTTACGCATCATACTCAGTGACCTGCAATATGGAGAGCCCGGCGTATTCCGTTCCTTCAACAACCTGCATCACGCCATGGAATATTATGACTTCCGGGCGGAGTACCGCTCCCCCATCCAGCTGAACTCCGAGGAACAGCTCCACGGGGCCTTTATCGGGGATATGAGCTTTTACCGCCAGCTTTCTGTGGAGGTGGCGGAGCAACTTTCCCGGGGCGAGGTCCCCATCGAGGAGATCACTGGACAGGTCTGTGACACGATCCTTCAAAACAGCGTACCCTCCATGGAGTCTGTCCACCACCACATCCAGATCTTTATGCTGACCTTTACCGATTATCTGGGCCGGGCCGGCCTGGTGGACGCCTCCTATATGAGCCGCCGTCAAATCGTCTACCGATCCATGGGTTTTGAGCGGGAAAATGAGTTCCGCCAAATTATGCTGGAACTGTTGGAGGAGCTTCAGCAGCAAAACCAGATGCTCCGGAAGATTGGCCGCCAGAAGCGCATCCAGTCCATTCGGGAGTATGTAGAAGCCCACATCACTGACCCGGAGCTGTCCCCGGCCCAGATCTCGGACCGTTTCCAGGTCAGCACAGCCCAGATCTCCAAGCAGTTTCGCTACTACTATGGGGTCAGCCTCCACCGCTTTTTGCAGCAGACACGGCTACAGCGGGCCGAGGCCCTGCTGCGGGACCACCCGGACTGGTCCATGCGGAAGATCGCGGAGGCAGCGGGATATACAGACCTGTCCACCATGTACCGGGCCTTCCGGGCCCTGGGGAACATGACCCCCGGGGCCCTCCGGGATTCCCTGCGGCTGGACGGTCTGTCCCAGTGAAATACTATTTCACAAGGATCACAACATTCTCATAGGTTCCAGGCTCCAGAGAAGATACCCGAGTTCCAGTGGCCACATTGAAGCTGTCATCCACACCCACATAGATCTCCAGGGACATGCCCGGCTCCGAACTGAGGGTGAACCCCTGCTCCAGCGTCAGAGAGCCCAGATAACTGTCCCCGGTCACAGTCCAGCTGGAGCTGCCATCAAAGGACGCACAGTTACCCCAGTTGGCACTGGCACCGTAATAGTTTCCGTTTAAGGACGAGGTCTCCCCTGCGCCATTGGTGTAGCGGAGGCCTTCGACGTTCCAAAGGCCGTAGTCTCCATCAGCAAAGTTGCCTGCAAAGCTGGAGCCGTGAAAATCCACAATCACGCCGTAGCTGCTGCCGGATCCTACAAATCCGCCCATGTCGCTGTTTCCCAGATTGATGCCCCCCGAATCGCTGGAGGCTTTGTCGCCCTCATTCCAAATGATTCCGGTGAGGTTCTTGCAGTCGTTGAAGGTGACCTGGGCACAGCCCTTGCTCTCCGAAGCGATCAGGTAGTTGTAGTTACCGTCACCCTCGTAGCTGACGGTGCAGTCATTCAGAGTGAGGCCCAGCTGGGCATTCTGGAATTCAATGACCGCGGAGGTCTGGAGCCCCTCTGCGCCCACGCCGTTGTTGAGATAGGGTGCCTCGGAGTAGTCCGTACCTGCTGTGATGAGCTTACCGGTGTCCGCCACAGGATGTCCATACCGGTCCGAATCCAGCAGCGAGCAGCGCCAGGGCGTTCCATCGCTGTATTCTTCGCCGGAAAGCTCCGACAGCGTATTGTACAGGGTCTCTCGGGCTTTCCTGCTGACCTGGTAGGCGTCGCAGAGATCTCCCAGGGTGGTGCCCTTCACCCCCACCAGCAGGTTGGAGCAGGCCGGGCCGGGCATACCGGAATCACCAGTGGCTTCCGCCCAGGCTTTCGCTGCCTCCGTAGCAATGCCGTCCTCCAAATCTGTTACATAGTCGGCGTAGTTGGTGTTCACATCCGCCTTCGTTAGGGCAACGCTTGTCAAAGCGGAGTCCGCGCCGTTGGCCCGGGCCCGGAAGCCGATGATTCCCTTGACGCTGCCTCCGTTGATGTCAAACTCTCCTCCGGCGGAGCAGAGACCTGAATCCAGGTAAGAGGTGAAATTCGTATTGATGGCCTTAATGGTACCAGAGCCCTGTCCGATGACATAGGCTCCTGCCGAACCGTTGCCGTAAGTGGTAAAATCACAGTCTACCGCCTCCAAAGTTCCCGCGCCAAAGTCATTGGCAAGGGCCGAGGACTGGCCCAGATAGGAACCGGGCATACCAGTTGTTCCAGTTACCTTTTCCAGATAGATATGGCCCCCATAGATGGCATCCGCCACATGGCTGTTCCAGCCCTGGCATTTGAAGGTGGTGTTGTACACATAGACTGCCGCTGTGGGATAGGGTGCATTCCGGTTACCCACATAGGTGCCGCCGCCAATGGCGATGATGCCGTTTCCCGTGTCGCCGCAGGTCTCCACATAGGAGGTCTGTCCCTCCAGGTCCCCCACCGTCAGCTGGCCGCCATTGGTGGCGTAGAGCCCCGCGTTCAGGCCGTAGTTCATATTCAGCTCATAGTTGTACTTGCTGTCTCCTGCCTCAAAAGTCTCCTGGGCCCAGTTGGCTGTGGAAGAGGACATCCCGTACAGGTAGTCTGTCTGGATACTGCCGTAGTCATCTGCCCAAAGCAGAGAGCGCTCCCGGTTGATGGAGGCCAGCACCGGGTCTGATACCGCGACTTTTCCGTCGGCGGCATAGGTGGCCCGACC
>ERZ838118.3642-NODE-3642-length-14465-cov-3.097224_pt1 | contig 14465 bp, 10 predicted proteins | sample MGYA00519863_ERZ838118 | MGnify/ENA primary metagenome ERZ838118 (study PRJEB31850, sample SAMEA3708827) | human gut metagenome | biome: human gut; feature: human-associated habitat; material: faeces | place: China | collected 2014 ...
CAGGAGTGTGGTATATACTTCTTTGGGATTATTGTGTGATAATAAGTCTTTTGGCGAGGAAGCTACAAATATATATGATGCGGTACCAGAGGAAAGTATTGTGGATTATAATAATAATGATGATGGTGAGGGAACGATATCTGTCGAAGAGAGTGGATTTGAAAATATGAGACAGTTTCTTGGATGTAAAGAAACGATTGGGTCATTAAGTGCTACGAGTAGCGAAGAATTTCTATGTCAGGATGGAGAAGTAAGAGCAGAGGGCTTAAGCCCATCGTCAGATATGCAGTCATCCATTAAGGATATTGTGTATATTCCGCTTTCTAATGGGGATGAACGAGCAATTTTTACAGAACAGATTATACAGGATGAAATAGACGGCATTGGTACAGCGGTGATAACAAAAGCAGATAATGATCTGGGTGTACAATTGAAAAGTTATAATATTGTTGCAGACTCCGACAAGATAGACCAGTTACTGGGAAGTGTAGCTGTCCTCGGAAAACAGCTGGGAAGTGATGGAAAACTATTTAGTGGTAATATGACAGAGATGTCTGATGAGTCCAAAATACATGCACTTATAGATTCTGTACGGGGATATTGTTATACTGAGCCTAATGATGAGGATATTTACGCTAATAGGGCAGAAAGCCTGGTTTATAAGCCAGTATTTTCCGAGGATGATATAAAAAGCAATACAGAAAAATCTATTATTGTAAAAGAAGATGCATTCGATGATTATCTGGCACTTGTAGACTATGATGGAACGATTGATGATATAGTAGCGAATAAAGCGTTACAAAATAAATATAATTGTAGTATAAAGAGAAACGGTACGAATATAGAATTCACTTTTTCAGGAGAGTTTGAAATGACCTATTGGTGGGTAGAAACGGATATGATTGATCAAATTAATAAAGATGGATTTAAGATACTCAAAAATGGAAAAATAGAAGTGGATTGTCTGTTATATACTTCACATGCAACAGAACCTGATCCAGGAGTGGAATACAAGGCAACGCTGTCATTAAATGAGGATGGTTCTGGAATGAAATTAGAAAATCTAGAGCGTGTTTGAAAAATGCTTTCTGGCAATCCGACTACTACTATTCTCAGCGGAGTCTCCGTTGCTACGCAAATTGGAAATTGTAAAATTCGACACATTAAAAGGTAATAAGTGGTTATATATTTACCAAAATAAAACGTGTAATTTTTTATAAATATGAAAGGTTTTTTTCTTAAAAAATTAAGATTGTGCGAAAAAGTCCATTTACAACGAGCAGAATTGTGATATAATAAACGAAGTTCAGGCAAATGTTGAGAATTATAATCAATAAGTGCTTGCACAATTATTTTAGAAAATCAGCACAGTGTTTTCACAGAAATTTTCTTGTCTACCTGTTTGTAATTGGTTGTGAACATAATCTATTTGATACAGCCAGATAAAAACCTTTCTGTCTAACTGATGTTCAAAGTTCTATTCAGCCTGTTATCTAGTTTTATGTAGCAGGTTCTTTTAACTTTTATTTTCTATTATCTAGAGTTTATTTTACCTATTTAAAATTAAACATTAGAGCGTGTTTTAGTATGCTCAGGGAAGCGCATAAAAAATAAGAAGAATTTACAAAAAGTATTATGTCTTGTAAATCAGGGCATGTTTTTTTGTTGTGGAGATTTTTATGAAAGAGAAGAAGAAAAGGTTCAAGCATGAGCATGGAAGCAGCTTTTCGGTAGATTATTATGCGTATGCATCACATATGAGAAGCTGGAATGCAGGCTTTAAAGTTCTGTTTTCTATTATTAGTCTGCTTATATGTATTGCATGCAATAATCTGTTTGTTTCGCTGGCAGTTATTTTCTTTATGGGATTTTTGACGGTGGCTGTTGGTGGATTGGATTTACATCATTACATTACGATGCTGCTTGTTCCGATTATATTTTTAATTTTTGGAACAATAGCGATAGCGATTGGATTTTCGATGCGTCCAGTAGGACAGTATCATGTTCATTTTTTGAATTTATTTTACATTTACTGGTCAAAGGCAAGCTTGCTTAAGGCTGGAGGTCTTGTGTTTAAGGCATTGGGAGCTGTGAGTGCACTTTATATGATGACACTTACTACACCGCTGAGTGAAATTATTGCAGTCTTGAGAAAAGCACATATTCCAAAGCTGATTATTGAGCTTATGAATATGATTTACCGTTACATTTTTATTATGATTGATACACACAGCCGCATGAAGAATTCAGCAGAGTCACGTCTTGGATATTGTGATTTTAAGACTTCCTGTTATTCATTTGGCCAGGTTGCAAGTAACTTGTTAGTTGTGTCATTGAAAAGAGGAAATAATTATTACAATGCGTTAGAAGCACGTTGTTACGATGGGGATTTACGATTCCTTGAAGAAGAGAAGCCGCTAAAAGCAGGCCAGATTGTGATGGCAGTTATTTTTATTGTAGTGTTACTGCTTATATGGTTTTTTACGAGATAAGATAATTTTGCCAGATAAATTGGAAGAATACTTTATCATAATTTCGTAAAATATATCAGATGTGAGATGACTACCACATCTGTAGGTGGCGAGCAACAAATGAGTATCAGGAGATGTTTATGCAGGAAAAAGAACCAATCTTAAAGGTTGAAGATTTACATTTTACATATAATGGAGAAAAAACGGCACTGAATGGAGTTGACCTTAATATTTATGAGGGCGAGAAGATTGCGGTGCTTGGCTCGAACGGAGCAGGAAAGTCTACATTCTTTTTGAATATTAACGGAGTTTTGAAGTCTCATCACGGCGATATTTATTATCGTGGAGAGAAGATTACAAAGAAAAACTTAAATGATCTTCGAAAGAATGTCGGCATTGTTTTTCAGGATGCGGATAATCAGATTATTGCGTCCACGGTAATGGCTGAAGTTTCCTTTGGGCCGATGAATCTGAAATTACCGAAAAAAGAAGTGATTTCCAGAGTGGATAAAGCTCTTGAATATATGAATATTTCAGAATTTAAAGATCGTCCGCCACATTATTTAAGTGGTGGCGAGAAAAAGAGAGTCAGTATTGCAGATATTATTGCAATGGAGTCAGAAGTCATCATTTTTGATGAGCCAACAGCGGCGCTTGATCCATTGAATGCGGCAATGCTTGAGGAAGTTCTTCAGAAAATGGGTGATGAAGGACGGACAATGCTCATTTCTACTCACGATGTTGATTTTGCTTATCGCTGGGCAGAGAGAGTTATTGTATTTTGTCATGGAAAGATTATTGCAGATGATACGCCACTTGCTGTATTTAAGCAAGAGGACATTTTGAAGCAGGCGAATCTGAAACACCCAATGATGTTCGATGTCTATGACATTTTAAAAGAGAAAGGTATCGTTCCTGATGGGGACGTTTATCCTAAAAATATTGCCGAATTTCAGGCAATGGTAAATGGTTTATAAAATCGTATTTTAGGGATCTCCTGGTTCCAGAAATACACAAAAATTAAAAGGAGGAAAGACAAATGTCTAAAAAACAGAAAAATCTTGCGATTCTTGCAAGCGTATTTTTAATGCTTTTAACAATCGCGCCAGTTTCTAACGCAATGCACATCATGGAGGGATTCCTTCCAGTAAAATACTGTATCTTATGGGGAGTAATCTGCGTACCATTCTTAGTAATCGGTTTCATGAATATTAAAAAGGTACTTGGGAATGACAGAAGAACCCTTACTGTACTTGCTTTAACAGGTGCTTTCGTATTCGTACTTTCATCTTTAAAGATTCCATCAGTAACAGGAAGCTGTTCCCATATGACAGGTACAGGTCTTGGAGCAATCTTATTTGGACCATGTGTAACAAGTATCTTAGGTATTATCGTATTAATTTTCCAGGCAATCTTACTTGCACACGGCGGATTAACAACATTAGGAGCTAACTGCTTCTCTATGGCAATCGCTGGACCAATCATTTCATGGATCTTATACAAATTACTTCAGAAAGCAAATGTAAATAAACGAGTATGCATATTCGTTGCAGCATTTTTAGGTGACTTATTTACATACTGCGTAACAAGCTTCCAGCTTGCACTTGCTTACCCTTCAGAAGTTGGCGGCATTGGAGCATCTATCGCAAAATTCCTCGGAATCTTCGCTACAACACAGCTTCCATTAGCAGTAATCGAAGGTATCCTCACTGTAGTTATCGTTATTGCACTTGAAACATACGCAAAAGACGAATTAAGCAGTCTTGAATTTTAATTAGGAGGAGAGAAAATGACAAAAAATACAAAGACAGTAATTATTTTATTAGTAATTGCAGCATTAATCGCAATCGTACCACTGTTCGCATTAAAGGGAGCAGAATTCGGTGGATCTGATGATGCAGGTAGCGAAATGATTTCCGAAATCCAGGGAAAAGAATATGAACCATGGTTCACACCAGTACTTGAAACTGCACTCGGTGGAGAACTTCCAGGAGAAATCGAAAGCTTAATCTTCTGTCTTCAGACAGGAATCGGAGTAGGAATCGTAGCATTTGTATTAGGACGCTTCGTAGAACGAAAGAAGTGGCAGGACAAGGAGAATGGAGATTCGACTTCTTCTAAATAGGCTATAGACAGACAAAAACCGAAAAAGCCAATCCTCATATTTGTGAAAGTATCACTGTGGGTTGAATGTTCGCTTAATGGCTCACATTCAATCCTCGATCTAATATCACAAATATAAGGATTGGCTTTTTTAGTTTTCTGTGTATAGGGAGTATTTTACAATGACATATCAGAATGTGTCAGTCCTTTACAAATACTACTCCAAAGAGACCCTGTATCTTCTGTTTTATTCCACATTCCACCTAACATAATAAGGGTGGTGGGGTTCAGCTGTTTATCTGCACAATTTAAAACCTATTGGCTCGTTAACCATTCAACCGCATTAAGCACCTCCTCTGGTGTTTCGCATACCGAGAAGAGTGACTTTACAGACTCACGGATGAATCCCATGCCAATGAGTTTATCAATGATAGCGATGGTGTCATCGTAAAAGCCGGAAATGTTGTATACGATGATTGGTTTTGCACTTCGGCCAAGTTCAGTTAAGGTAAGTATCTGGAAGAATTCATCGAAGGTTCCAATGCCGCCGGGTGCGATGACAAATGCGTCGGCGTTCTCTTCCATGACTTCTTTTCGAAGGCTCATTGTCTCTGTGCGTACAATTTCTGTACACTCGCTTTTAATCGGTTCAAACTTATTCATGAAAGTTGGGACAACACCTGTTACTTCTCCGCCGTTTTCTAACACACCGTTTGCACAGGCTCCCATCAGTCCGCTGGCACCGCCGCCATAGATTAACTTGTGGTGTCTTTTTGCAATTTCTTTTCCAAGTGCTTCTGCTGCATTTATATAGATGGAATCGATGCGGTCGCTTGCTGCACCATACATACAAATTGTAAGTTTGGTCATAATAGCACCCCCTCTTGTTTTATTTGTAGAGCTTAATTTTAACATTTAATCCGACAAAAAACAACAAAATAATAGAGAAAAACAGATAAAGTGGTCAAATTGTCTATATATTATAGGAAAATGATAAGAATTATGGTGACTATTTAGGTGATGTTTGTAAAAATATATAGCTGATGCTACTTTTTTGCTTAGAGCGTGTTTGCGCTCTAGGCGAGCATGTGGTTAAAAAATATTTCTACAGAGATTTTTAAAATATATTCTTTTGCTATTGTATGAATATAGAAAATAAGAGGTGCATAAAGACAGAAAAATTGTGAAATATGCTTGTTTTTTTATGTAAATATGCTACAATATAGACAAAGGTATTCATAATTATACATGTCGATATTGAATCTGATTTGCGATTAAAAGGGGTGATTTTTATGAAGAAAATTATAACAATCAGCAGAGAGTTTGGAAGTGGCGGTCACGACATTGGAATGGAAGTAGCAAAGCGTCTGGATATTCCATTTTATGATCATGAGATCGTAGATAAGGCAGTTGCAGAGAGTGGATTTACAAAGGAATTTGTAGAGGAACACGGTGAGTACAGCTCTCTTTCTTCTGTATTACTCGGAACATCGGCACCATTTGACAGTTATTATTATGCAGAGGATCCACAGGATAAGATTTTCAAGATTCAGCGTAGAATCATTACAAAGTTTGCACAGGAAGGCCCATGTGTTATCGTTGGAAGATGTGCGAATTACATTTTAGAGCAGGCAGATATCGACAGTTTTGATGTGTTTATCAGAGCCAATATCGAGAAGAGAATGGCGAATGTATCTGACAGAGTTGATCTTAAGGGAGACGAACTGGTTAAGTTCCTCCAGAAGAGAGACCATAAGAGAAGAGTATATTATCGCTTCTATACTAAGAGAAAATGGGGCGATTACCACGACTACAACATGATGTTAGATAGTGGAGTAATCGGCAAGGAGAATTGTATCAATTTGATTATCAAGGCGATTGGTGAATAGTGGATTATAATATCGTAATGATAATTTAAGGGTTGCTCCTTTGAAAGTCAGTTTTATAAGAAGCCGTAATTTTCAGGGATTCTCTAAATTATTTTTAGACAAAGCACAGCCCTCTGGAAGATAAATAAAGCATATTTGTGGCCTCGAGCAAAGGCTGGATGCCACAAATATGCTTTATTTGCTTTCTTCTCGGGCGTCAAACACGCTCTAGTTAAATTATATAGGAGACAAAAATGAAGGTTACAAGATGTAAATATGGGCATTATTATGATAAAGCGTACTTTAGAGAATGTCCGCATTGCTGCAGGGCAAGAGGTGGCAGGGATGAGGATATTATAATAGGAAAGAACGAGTTATCTACAGATTTATCAGGGAAAAATAGCTTGCCGGGCAGAAACGTGAGAATAAATCAATTACAAGATGATAGCAATTATGGACAAGACCCCAATAGGGACATGAGTCAAAAGGAGCAGGATAGGAAAAAAGTTGAACGATGGATTGGGAAAGCCTGGGATGAACTGGAAAAGGTAGCAAAAGAGAGTCCAAAAACAAAAGTAACAGAAAAAGCAGATCAAAGAGAAAAACAAGAAGACAGGCAAGAAAAGATAACAGAAGAAAAGAAGACTGTTTCAGTGAAAAAGAAGCATAGAAATTCGGAACAAAATTTAGGGAACTATATGCTTTTTGCCGCAATGCCTCTCAAAGTAATTAAAAACCAGGAATTCTGTATGGATTTTTGTATTTTCCCGGAAAAAGATTGGGAGACTGGGGCAAAGATGCTTAGTTTTAAGAGTCAGGAAAGTATAAGAGATTTAAAACCAGTGCAGATGGCGCTGCCAACAAAGGCTGTGCTGCACATTTTATATAAAGAGGAAGAGATTTTTCATAAAGATATAGAGTTGGAGGCAGAAAGGGAAAATGTATTTTGTACATTTCCTGTTACGGTAACGGATACGAGAGACCGACGTTTTCATATGATAAAGGCGGTTTTTGAGATAGAAGAGCAAAATATCGAGATTCCGCTGTATTTAATGCCTAATCCGTAGAAAAAAACAGGCAGTTTTGGAAAACATTCGTGGAACTTTATTATTGCAGTTTTTGGAAAATACCTATATAATAAAGTATCATGTAATAATTTTGTAACAAATTCAATTCGTATGGATTTATAGACACAGGAATGAGACATAAATAAAATATGAATAAAACAGGGATTGAATCGTTACGATAATTTGAAAAGATAAAAGATGATTATAAAGGAGAGGTATAATGAGTGATATGACCCATCTTGATGAGTTAGAGGCAGAAGCGATATACATTATGCGTGAAGTAGTGGCAGAGTGTGAGAAGCCGGTAATGCTGTATTCTATCGGTAAAGACTCTTCTGTAATGCTTCATTTAGCATTGAAGGCTTTTTATCCTGAGAAGCCGCCGTTTCCATTTTTACATGTAAATACTACATGGAAGTTTAAGGAAATGATTGAGTTCAGAGATAAGATTGCTGAAAAATACGGACTTGATATGATTGAGTACATTAATGAGGACGGGGTTAAGAAGGGAATCAATCCATTTGACCACGGTTCATCTTATACAGATATTATGAAGACACAGGCATTAAAGCAGGCTCTTGATAAATATGGTTTTACTGCTGCATTTGGCGGTGGAAGACGTGATGAGGAGAAATCCAGAGCAAAGGAGAGGATTTTCTCTTTCCGTAATTCCAGCCATGCGTGGGATCCTAAAAATCAGCGTCCGGAGATGTGGAAGCTTTACAATACAAATATTCATCAGGGCGAAGAAATGCGTGTATTTCCTATTTCTAACTGGACGGAGAAAGATATCTGGCAGTACATTCAGCGTGAAAATATTGATATTGTTCCGCTGTACTTTGCAGCAGAGAGACCATTTGTCAGAAGAAATGGCAATATCATTATGGTAGATGATGACCGTATGAGATTAGAACCAGGAGAAAAGATTGAACATGGAAAGATTCGTTTCCGTACTCTTGGATGTTATCCATTAACTGGTGGTATTGAGAGTGATGCAGATACACTTGATGCAATTATTGATGAGACATTAAGTGCGGTATCTTCTGAACGTACCAGCCGTGTTATTGACAGTGATGGCGGAGCAGCCAGCATGGAAAAGAGAAAGAGGGAGGGTTATTTCTAATATGAACAGTCTTCTTAAATTTATTACCTGTGGTAGTGTAGATGATGGAAAGTCCACATTGATCGGACATATGCTTTATGATGCAAAGCTGCTTTTTGCAGATCAGAAAAGAGCGTTAGAGCTTGACAGTAAGGTTGGTTCCCGTGGTGGGGCAATTGACTATTCTCTCCTTCTTGACGGCCTGATGGCTGAGAGAGAGCAGGGAATCACAATTGACGTCGCTTACCGCTATTTTACAACAGAGAACCGTTCTTTTATCGTTGCAGATACCCCAGGTCATGAAGAATATACAAGAAACATGGCAGTAGGAGCATCCTTTGCGGAACTTGCCGTTATCCTTGTAGATGCGACACAGGGTGTTCTTGTACAGACAAGGCGACATACAAGAATCTGCTCCCTTATGGGTATCGAGCATTTTGTATTTGCAATCAATAAGATGGATTTAATTAACTATGATGCCAACCGTTTTGAAAAGATTGAACGTGAAATTAAGATGATGGCAGCAGAGTACGACTATAAGTCTATCAAGATTCTTCCTGTTTCTGCGACAGAGGGAGATAACGTTACAGTGAAATCTACTAAGATGCCATGGTATAAAGGAGAATCTCTTCTCACATATCTTGAAAATATTCAGATACATGACGATTCTATTGAGAGCGGCTTTACTATGCCTGTTCAGAGAGTATGCCGTCCAGATAGAACTTTCCGTGGATTCCAGGGACAGATCGAATCTGGAAAGATTAAAGTTGGTGATGAGATTACCGCCTTACCATCTAATGAAAAGGCAGAGGTAAAAGGCATTATTGATGCAGGTAAGGAAGTAACAGAAAGCAGCCGCGGACACGCGGTAACAATTTCTCTTGACAGAGAAGTAGACGTTTCAAGAGGCTGTGTTCTCGTTAATAATGCAAAACCAAAGACCGGTAATTTATTTACTGCAAAGCTTTTATGGATGGATGACACACATCTTGTAGCAGGAAAGAATTACCTCTTAAAACTTGGAACAAAGCTGATTCCAGCCGTTGTCATGAATATCAAGTACAAGATTGATGTAAATACTGGAAATGAAGTACACGCAGATGCTATTTACAAGAATGAAATCGCAGCCTGTGATATTGCTGTTTCTGACAAGATTGTTTTTGAGAAGTTCAAGGACAACCATGCATTAGGTTCCATGATTCTCATTGACAGAATCACAAATATGACATCTGCCTGCGGTGTTATCATGCACGCATTAAGACGTACAGATAATCTCACATGGCATGAGATGGATATTACAAGAGACTTTCGCGCACAGCAAAAAGGACAGACACCTAAGACAATCTGGCTGACAGGACTTTCCGGTTCCGGTAAGTCTACACTTGCAAACGAATTAGAAAAACATCTTGCTGCCCTCGGAAAGCATACGATGCTTTTAGATGGGGATAATGTCCGTATGGGACTGAATAAGAACCTTGGATTTAAAGAGGCAGACCGTATTGAAAATATCCGCCGTATCGCAGAAGTAGCGAAGTTAATGAACGATGCAGGACTTATTGTAATCACATCCTTCATTTCTCCATATGTCCGTGACAGACGGAATGCAAGAGAGATTATCGGAGAGGACAGCTTCATCGAAGTTTATGTAAGTACACCGGTGGAAGAATGTGAAAAACGAGATGTTAAGGGACTTTACAAAAAAGCCCGTGCAGGCGAGATTCCAAACTTTACTGGAATTTCCAGTCCATATGAGGCACCAGAACATCCGGAAGTTACGATTGATACAACTGGAAAGAGTCTTGCAGACAGCGTAGATTATGTGATGGCACAGTTGGAAGATTTGCTTAACTAAAACAATAAAATATAAGAGGAAATAAAAATGCGCACACTTTATGTACACATTGGAACGCCTAAAACTGCAACAACATCCATTCAGATGTTTTGTGTTGAGAATCAAAAAGTATTAAATAAACAAAGTTATAGCTATCCTCTTTTGGATTTTGTATATCCCCATGTTGCTCACCGCAGAAATGGACATTTCCTTGTAGGCTGGGTTTATAAACCGGGTGGTCAGGAAGACGTGGAAAAAGAGCAGGAACTGTGGGAAAAGGGACTTGCTATGATTCACCAGGAATTTGAAAAGTATGACAATGTTATACTTTCCGATGAAAATATCTGGCACTCTTCTAACGGAAGAAAGTTCCCTTTCTGGGCCAAACTCATGCAAGATGCAAAAGAGCATGACTATCAGGTTAAAGTTATTGTTTATATAAGAAGACAGGATGGACTTGCAAACTCATGGCTCAGCCAGCAGGTAAAAGAAGGATGGAATACCAATGCCACGATTAAGTGGGATTCGTTCCAGCGTAAAACAAGAAAAGTTGTTTTTAATTATTATCTTTTACTGGAAAAGATTGCAGAAGTGACAGGACGGGAAAATATTATTGTCCGTATTTTTGACAGGAAAAAATTCAAGGGAAAGGATCATACGATCTTTTCCGACTTTTTGGAGGCAATAGGCGTGGATTATACAGATGATTTTAAGATAACAGAAGAAGAAGCAAACCGTTCTCTGACAGGAAACAGTCAGGAGATTCTTCGTATTGTAAATACGGTACTTCCAGATGATGACCAGGTAAGAACATTAGTTAGACAGGCAGCACAGGACTGCGAAAACTATAAAGACCCACAGAATAACTTCATCATGTTTTCTGAGGAAGAATTTAACAAATTTATGGGTCGCTATGAAAAATGGAACAAAGCTCTGGCAAAAGATTACTTAGATCAGGACGAGCCTCTTTTTGACATGAAGAGAAAAGAGGGTGAAAGATGGACTCCGAATAATCGCTTTATGTACGAGGATATCGTTCGTTTCTTTGGTGGTGTAGTTATCAGACAGCAGAGACATATCGAAGCACTTCAAAAAGATATCAATACTCTGAAAGCAAGCCATTTAGAAGCGGTAAAAGGCTTAGAAGGTGCAAATGTGGACGAAGAGACAAAGAAGATTCTCCAGTCTCTCAGTGAGCAGATTATCAATCAGCAAAAAGACATTCAGCGTGCCCTTAAAAACTCAGAAAAAATTGATGCAGTCCGTGATAAAAATCAGGAAGTTAAAGTACGAAGCCTTACTGTTGGCAATGAATTAATTGACCTGCGCCAGGATTATGATGCACTGCAGAAAGAGACCAAGAAAGACAGCAAGGCAATCCGCCAGGAATCTAAGGAACGTGATAAGGAGTTAAAGGCTATGATTCGTGAATTAGAGCAAACATCTTTATGGTTCCGACTTCGTAGAAAATGGAGACATATAACAGGGAAAGATAAATAGACATCTGTGTGGCTAAACAGACGAAAATAGAAGCCCCCTATAACCATATCTGTGACTTTAGTCGCGGCATATTGAATGTTCGCTTATGCGCGCGCTCACATTCAACACTTGCTCCGAGGTCACAGATATGGTTATAGGGGGCTTCTATTTTCTGATTTTGGCTGACCACAGAATGACTATTTATCTTCCAGAAGGCTGTGCTTTGGCAGGGAGTGAAAATCTATTTATCTTTGGAGAGATTTGGGGGAGTATTGGGAGGTTGCGGCTGGCTGTGGAGTTGGTTTTTGAAGGATTGACATTTTGCTTTCAGTGTCAATGCTGCAGAATCTAATTTGCCATTGAAGTAGTAAAATAATAATAGACATCCATCCATTTATAGTAGATATCACTTTTAGATAATTCCTGCACATGATTATATTTTTCTGTCCTCTCCCTCAAATCCTCCTCCTAAATATTTTTAAATTGAATTCCCTCAAAGACAGAAAAAGTGTCCCATCTAAAAACAGAAAACCAGAATAGGGCTATATATAAAAAATGCGCCTTAGAACAAGTTCAAATTGCGGGTGAGCAGTTTGGACGCAGTGAAACGAAGCATTTTTTATATATAGCCCTATTCTGGTTTTCGTCAGTTTAGATTAACCTACTTTTTCGTCTGTAAAATCAACTTAAAAAATATTTCCTATATTTCCTATTGAAATAATATGAAACATGATGTAATATAGAGAAAACGAATAAGACACATGAAAACCGAATGATATTTAACAAATTTTTACATTGCAGTTTTTTGAATATCCCTATATAATGAAAGGCAATATGATAATATGAGTGTAACAGCAGTACAGATATCAGAAAGAAGACAAAAAGTAAAAACAACAGTAAGTGATGAGAGTATAAAGATGAGAAAGTTTATTTCCATGACTATGACTATGTTAAAAATCGGTTTCATTGGTTTTGGTGGGGGAAGCGCACTGATTCCAGTAATTGAAGATGAGGTCGTAGAGAAGGATAAGATTGTATCAGAAGAAGAATTTAATGATGATGTAATGATTGCCAGTATAACTCCAGGAGCACTTCCTGTAGAGGTTGCTACAGGAATCGGAAGACAGGCTTCAGGATTAAAGGGAATGGCAGCAGCAGCGACAGCGATGGCATTACCGGGTGCTTTACTGACAGTATTATTACAGGCAGTTATTTCCAGTGCAGGAAGTGTGGTGAAGTCACAGATTAATTATCTTTCTATCGGAATCTCTGCGTTTATTATTTTAACTTTACTGGCTTATTCATTAGGAACAGTATGCCAGGCAGTGAATAAGAGAGAAGGACAATTGTATGGTCTGATTATTCTTGGAGTGTTTTTACTTTCAGGAGAGAAAAGCATTTATCAGTTATTCGGGCTTGATATTAAACCAATATTTGCACTGTCGACGATTCAGGTATTAGGAGCGGCATTCTTTATAATCTTATTTACAAAAGGACATGTACGTTGCTTAAGAAGATTTATACCAGCAGCAATAATTACGGTATGCTATCTGCTTTGTGCCGGCAATGCACATATTATACCAGTTTCCGCGAAACCATTTATTCTCGCAGTTATGGCGGTATTATCAATTCTTGGCCTGGTACAGTCTATCGTAGAAAGTCCGCATAAGAAAGCATTTCCAGCAAAAAGACTTGCAACATCTGCAGGATTTTGGCTCTTATTCGTAGTAATACTTTCTATTCCGGCAATGTTCCTCACAGCAAAGACGTTAAAGTTTATCGGAATGGGCTGGTTATCCTCTATTATGTCTTTTGGCGGCGGAGATGCGTATCTTTCTGTAGCACAGGGATTGTTCGTGGAAGGTGGAGTTATCAATAATGCAGACTTTTACGGTAATGTAGTAGCTGTAGCCAACGCACTTCCAGGTTCTATTTTATGTAAAATACTTACCGGAATTGCTTATGATGTAGGATATAACTTAAACGGTTCTGTAATAGAAGGATTTCTTGTAGCACTTTCCGGATTTGCCTGCAGCGTGGCAGCATCAGGAGCTATCTTTGAATTAGTATTCTGTGTCTATGAGAAATACGAGAGCCTTCAGATATTTTCCGTAGTAAAACATTTTATCCGCCCGATTATTTCCGGACTGCTCCTTACCGTAGCAGTATCTCTGTATACATCAGGAATCCGCGGTCAGGTACAGACAGGAAGTGGACATCCGGCACTTGTGATTACTCTTATTGTGATTGCGGTGAATCTTGTTTTAATGTGGCTGCAGAGAAGAGGAAAGAATATACATTTGATTTGGAAAATCGTTATTTCCGCAGGAATCTCCTTTGCGGGATGTAATTTATTCCTTTAAAATTTTGGTTAAGCTTACAGACGCCGCTGTAGGAGATGAGCAATAGATTTTCAATACACATTATTATGTATATGAATTCTGTTTTTTTCCAGCAGCCAAAGCACAGCCCACAGTAAATAAAAGAAACTATATTTGTGGCCTCGGAGCAAGGTTTGGATACGAGCGTGTATAAGCGAGTATT
>ERZ838118.3660-NODE-3660-length-14411-cov-4.707021_pt1 | contig 14411 bp, 19 predicted proteins | sample MGYA00519863_ERZ838118 | MGnify/ENA primary metagenome ERZ838118 (study PRJEB31850, sample SAMEA3708827) | human gut metagenome | biome: human gut; feature: human-associated habitat; material: faeces | place: China | collected 2014 ...
TTTGACAAAATTTGATGTGCAATATGCTTCGTTTATAGTGCTATAATAAATTAATGAAAAAATATTTTTTTATATTCAATATGGTTCTTGCATTGTTTATTGGAGTAGGGTATACACTAAATGCAGGTGTTTCCTATAATCTTAATACTGCTCGTCAGATTTCTTTTAGTAATATTCAATACAAAATTGATGTAAGTAAATATAGAAATTATTTTTATGATAAAAATAAAGAACAAAATTTAAAAGCAAAATTACGTAAAAAAAATAAGCTTAAAAATAGATATTTAACTTTTTTCTCAGATGGTACTTATGGTGTGATATATAAAAATAATACAAATACGGGATATTATTACAACAGTAACGGTAAATTGAAATACATTGAGATATCTTATTCAAGTTCATTTCCTAAAAAATTTGTAAAATACGATAATAAAGGAAATATTGATTCAGTATCTTTGTGGATATCAAGCAAGGAACAGTTTGTTTTTAGTAAAGATAAAGTACTACAAGCACATTGGATAAATGAAAATAAATACAACGAGAATGGTGAGCTCATAGACATAAGGCACTAACGTTTTTGATTTGAAAACATCATTAAACTATTTTCCTGATTTTTCCAATTCTCTCTTAACATTGGCCAAAATTTTTCGAAATTACTATTTTCATGTATTTCTGTATAAATACTTTTCGTCATTTTGTGTGTACTTTTCTATATGTTATAATTTTGTTGTGAAAAAACTAGTAATAATTATTAATTTTATACTTATGTGCCTTATTACATCTGCCTTTACAATAAAAGGAGGTGTAAGTTACACAGTAGAAACAGCACGAACTGAAGCCTTTTCAAATATACCATTGAGTATAAATATTAGTGATTATGCATCTTATTTTTCTGATTACAATTACATAGCAAATAAAAATGTTATGAATAAAAACAAGGTCAAGATTAGAGACCGATATATTACTTTTTTTTCTGATAAAACTTATGCGATTTATTATAAAAAAAATAAATCTGTGCAATTTTACTATGATATTAATGGGAAATTAGATTTTATTAGTTTTTCTATTAATAAAAAATATCCGATAAAAGTGTTGAAATATGATAGAAATGGAATATTGGATTCAATAAGTTTATTTATTTCAAATAATGAAAGTTTTGTTTTTGATTTAAACAAAAAATTAATCGCTCACTGGAAAGGCAATAACTGCTACAACGAAAAAGGCGAACTAGTAATGACTCGCGAAGCAAAATAATATTCCAAAATCAAAAAAATGCCCCCGCTCCTAAAAACGGAGGCAGAAAAGGAGTATGTAATATGAAAGAGTTGAGTATGTTACCTAATTCGTGACGCCAATTCTGATAAAGCATTAATTGCCTGCTTGCCAACCAGTGCCTGAGGCGCAGACGGAGCTTGCAAAAAATGCTTCATCTCACTGTATTTGTATAAAACAGCAAAATATTTTCGTGGCGTAGCTGCCCAAAAATCACTATCACTCCAGCCAAGAATACATGTCGCTGTGGTGTAAATGCTTATCCAATCTAATTCATTGCTTTCTTCATCGGCTTCTTTTTTTTTATTGCATCCTCTTTAAATTTTGCACTTTTTTCCAAAATTTTAGGTGGAGTCAACGGCTCAACAAAAGCCATTGTTATAGGTGCTATGTTTTCAAAAAACAAATACTGTTTCTCATTAAAAGCAATTCTGGCCTTTGCGATTTCTCCTGCTGTGTGATTTTTCATCATTGCACAACAAACAATATCAACACAATGCTGATAGCAAAGATTGTTGTTAACTACAAAGTCATCATAAAGCTTAAACAGCCCTTTGCCTGTGAATTGCTCCAATTGAGCGTAGCCCTTGTTGTCATAATCAAGAGTGTAAACATCGTTGTCAATTTTAATAGTGTAGGGTTTGTTCAAAATGTCTTTAATCATTATTTTTTCCTTTCTTAAATTTGCACATCAAAAAACAGGCACTATTATGCCTGTTTTTTGTAAATTGTGCTTACAACCTTTTTGTAAACAGTTTACTTTTTCTTTATAGCATATTTTTTTTACCCGTTCGGGTAAAGTTTTTGTATTGACAAAATAAATAACTCCTGCTAACGCAAAAACCTGTAACCATAATTGGTTTCGTAAAAATACAAAGCATAACGTGTCTCATCCATTGTGTCATCATTTTCTTTTAACGGTGTGTCAAGGTCAATAAAACGGTCTGTACACTCTTGCTCATTGGGATAACGGTACAAACCAAACTCTCTTAATGTGTTTTTGCACCTGTCTTTGTTAACAATCAACCTGTCATAATTGATAATAGAACGGACAATTCCTATGCTGTCAATGACTTTGGGCTTCTTTTCATGTACAATGATTCCATTTAAAGCCTGCCTTAGCTTATGATTTTGTTCAGGGCGTGCATTGTCACAGTTAATAAACCTGAAATACCGTCCGTATTCTTTCTGCCTGTCTAAAATCCAACTTATAACTTTGTCTTCATTAATACGAGAACCGTAAAGCTCATCTATTTTGTAATATTTTCCGTCTTTTGTAATAGCATATAATCCACAGGATAAAGGGTGAATCCAACCCCAGTCCAAGCCCAGGAAGTATTCAACAAATTCATTTTTTTGTATTTTTTCAACAATCTCTTTGTGTGCACACGTGTGCTTTTTGATATCAAATGTATCGTAAACTAACCCCTGTGCCACAACCCACAAACCTTTTATCTTCCTCGCTTCAAATACACCCTGATAAAGCTTTTTCTGGTTTTGTATAAAAGATTTTGAAAGATTGGCATTATCTTCCATGGTAAAATGCCAGTAGTCAAAAATACTCTTTATGTTTTCATCACCTTCTAGAAAAGGCTTGATTCTTTCTCTGTAAAGCCAGTGGTTCGAACTTTCGGGGTTGCTGTCTGCAATTGCTCGTGCATTCTCTGGAGTAAGACGCGATAATGCCATGTTGTAAAATCCATAATGATGCTTGGGTAGCTCGTTAGCATACCAAAAATCCCAGGTGGCACCTTGTATATTGGAGTCACTGTCTGATTTCCCCCCGCCTACAACAAGGCAGTTGTACAACTTGCCCCAGAGCTTTATATCGAGCTCTCCGCTTGCAGAATTAAATTTAACCTGTGCTCCGTGGTAGTTTTTTAAATACGGCAAAAGCTCGACCAGCACATTGTTACGCACAGTGTTTTTTGAATAACCTGAAAAAACTTTCAAATACTCATTGCCCACAAAGTCAAACATCTGTGGAATTTTGTAAATAATAGAAAGAGTCTTGGCTGAACGCACTGCACCGTCGCATAGAGTGAAAAATGCCATATCTTCGGGCTTTTTGCTCAAAAACAACCTGTGCTTTTTACTGTATTTAGATTTTGTCCAATCAATCGGCATTTTCTATTGCCTCTCCCATTTCTTTTAAACTTTTTAAATATTCTTCTTGCGTGCAAATATCGTTGACTGCTGCATTTTTGGACGAGGCAGATGCAGAAAGTGCACGTTTTTCATCTTCTGTACAAACAAGCTTGTATAACGCAGCATTGAGCGTTGCATTGGTGCTGTCAAACCATTTTAACCTCAAATCCCTTTTTAATTTTGCACGGTTAATGTCTATAGCATCTTTTATTAAAATAGATTCATGAAGTTTTGCTTCATAAAATTCTGATGGCAAAATTTGAGAAAATATGAATATTTCGTCGAGAAAAATCAGATTATTTTCAATTACAATGCTCAGACATTCCTGTTCAATTTTTTTGTACTTTGCTTTTGATAGTTTTTTCATATTCCATTCCTAATTTGTCTGTGTACTTACTTAGTGATTTTTTAAAAATTAAAAAAATCCAGCATAATTTTATTATTATTACATTCGTGCAATAAAAAAGTTATCATATTTTCCGTTTCGATACTTTCCCCCGAAAATAAGTCCAAAGATGTAACAATTGCACATCCTCGGACTGCGGGGGGAATATGTATTAACTATGCACCTGCATCAACAGTGGCAGTAAGGTCTTTGGCTTTTGAATGTATTTCAATGTCAATAAGCTTTGTTTGTTTTGAACCTTCAGCACCAAATTCGTGCTCTGTGTAAACGCCTTTTCCATCAAATGTTAAAGTTGCAAAATCGTCTTGAACACCGTTTATAGGGATGGCAGTTGCTTTTGCTTTGTAAATACAAAAATGCACGTCACCACCGTCATTGCTGGTGTCTAAAATTTGAGCCTTAAGCTGGAAGTAATTGGGCAAATCTCCTCCGCCAAAACTGAATGTACCGACTTCATCATCGTCAGAACCAGATTTTGTGTAACTTCCGCCTGTCAGTTGAGCCAGGATCTCCAAACTCAATTTGGCATATTCCATGTTGAAAGTAACAGACTTAATTTTGTTTGAAACTTCCAATACTTTTTCATCACCTGTCAAAGATTTTTCTTCCATTTCATAAGTAACTGAAATCTGTCTTACACCTGGTAAATCAATGCCGTCACCACAGGTGAATTTTGTTTCGGAATCTTCTGTAACAGGAAATAATTTGGCGTCATCAACGCCGAAGAGTTTTGTTACTGTCTTAAGTGCCATTTTTTTCTCCTATCTGTTGTAAGTAACTGTAATATCCAACACGTAACCGTGTCTTTTTGACGGGTCTTTGTCCGCAAAATAAGGCCCCTGATTAAGCTTTATGTGCATAGTTTTTCCGTTAACAACAATTGCTTTTTGAAAATTGTCTTCTGGAAAAAGCAGATTGTACAAAGCAAAACAGGTGTCTCTTGTAAGTTTTAAATCAGAAAATTTGACTGTTATTCTTACACGAGAGCGCATTGCCAAATCGCACGGAATATTGTCACAAAGCGTCAAAAGTAGTAAATCTTCGCCTTTTGCCGAGTCATAATCATATTTGATTACACTCTCATCAGCGAGCGCATTTTGGACAATGAAGCTTTTTATGTCATCTAAAATCATTTTTTTCTCCTGTAATTAAGCAAAATAAACCTCATTAACCGCGCAAATAGAATCGGCAAGAGGATAATAAGGATTTACATTGATAACCTTAAATTCTTTGTCTTTAATTTCTAAAATATCGTCCACCTTCACTACAGATTCTGTGTAAAGACGTCCGGAAGATGTGAGCTCCTGCCCTTGTGAATTAACAGTTAATGAATGTTTAAATTCAATTCTGCAATCTATCTCATCTAATGCAATAATATTGGGTCTTCCGTCACTGTCAGAACCATTCACTGTCTTTAAAACAGCTCTTTGCGTGAGCAAATTAGTGAAATACCCCATTTTTCCTCCTTATTGAATGTAGTTTGTGAAAAAGCCTTTCTTAACCCATTTTTTGATTAAATAAAGCGCTGTCGAAGAATCCAACAGTGTGTCTTCATTTAATGAAACAGGCGCATTATATGATATTGAACCTGCACCGAGAGAAATCGAAGAGATGTTAGACTCCTGATTTTTCTTGTGTACACTTGATTCCTTGCTCAACATAGAGTAGGCCTCTTCGCACACCGCATCTTTGATGTCCTGCGGAAGCTCAAAATCTCTTGGAAAAGCCATTGGCTGGTCGTTTTCAAGAGGCTTGCCCACAAAATCAAAACGATTTATTTTTCGGCTTGCAGTGATTAAAAGCTTTTCCTTCACCCCGTCTTCGGGCTTTGAGTCAGGATTTGTCCATTTGTCTGAATCAAATCGCTCATCAAAATAGGCCTCCGCCTCTTCTAAAGTGACGAAGGAATTTTGAAACAATACTAGTGTCATAGTTTTTCCCTTTCTTTGAAAATTTATGTTTAAATCCTCGTTCCTCCCGTTATTGCTCTAAAACGAATGATAAAAAGGGCAAACGGCACATCAGTGCCGCTGCCCGGATAAATCGAATATGCAAAACAAATATTTTGACTAAGCAGAAGCTTCCGGTGTCAAAACAGCGAAAGGATAACGGTTTGAACCGCCTTTTCTTGTAATCGGGTTAGCAACTTGAACACCGAGTCTCATTACGCAGCGTAATGCAACCATGTCTTGTTGTGCAAGGTTGTACGCAATTGAACCGTCAGTGTTTTGGATAATAGCTTGATCAAGCACTTTGTAAGTGATGTCCTGTCTGATAGAGTAAACAGCTTTTGAGAAATCACCGGCAATCAACAAAGCTTTTGTTGCATCAAAAATACCTGTTTCGTCATAAACCATAGGACGTCCAACAAGGCTTACAGGCATTTCAGAAGTTAAACCGGGTGTGTAAAGAAGCTGGTTGTTTTTGTCACGAAGGTTTCTGAATTTAGCTTCTAATGTGCTGTCAGCATAAAAACCTGTAACTTTGTAACCAGAAGCTTCAACCAAAGACATAACACCGTTTTCACCAATGATGTCACCGGCAATATCTTCGTTTGTACCGATTTCTACTTTGTTGTTTTTTGCAATTGCTGCAGTAACAATTGCATCAGGATAAGATGTAGGTTTATTTACACCGAAAAATACTGCATCATCAATAGCCACACCAAATGCTTCTACGATTTGAGGCTTGATTTCATCCCACATAGAATATTGTGCATCTTCAAAAACAGCTTCCGGAATAGGCACTATTACTGCAATTTCTTCAGCAGTAAGAGTTAATTTGTCCCATTCAGCGTTTGTTGTTTTTTTCATGTCAGTGTCGCCGTTAAGAAAGTATGCTGTCGGCAAAGTGGAAGCAATAGGAAGAGTCTTTTGCTTTGCACTCATGTTTGGTAATTGTTTAAATAACTGCAATGCAGCAGAAGCTTTAGGAACCTCTTTGATAATTTCGTTTGATGTTTCAACGGGAATTAATGCTTCTGCATTTGTGCGTGAAATAATTTTTGCATCTTGTGCCATTTTAGAATTTTTCCTTTCTGTAATTTAATACTGTCTTAATCAACGCCCCAATGCCGCCCGAATATAGGCATCCATTTTTTGTGAGGGGGTCAGATTTTTTATGCCGGATGCTTTGAAAGTACCTCCGGCATTTTGTTTTTGAGCTTTGAAAAGAAATTTGTTGTTTTCTTTGTAATCTTCAATAAATGTTTCCAAATCCTCTGCCGTAACTATATCAGCGGGGATATCTTTTGCAACAAGCTCGCTTTTGATACATCCGGCTCTGTCAAGTTTTTGGATTAAAGAAAGATTACGATGTTCTTTTTTCAGTGCATCGAGCTCTTTTTGAATTTCATCAGCTTTTGCTTTAATCTCGAGCTTTTGCTGTGTTTCGGCTTTTGAAGACGTGCGGTATTTTGCCGCTTCCTTACGGAGTTTTTCAATCTCTCTTTTCATTTGCCCTGTCGAATTTCCGCGAAGAAGTGCATCCATCTTTTGTGATGGAGTAAGCTCTTTTTCGTTTTCCTCGACTTCGGCCTCCGGGGCCGGTGTTTGAAAATCGCTGCCAATACCTGATTGGCCATCCTGTGCAGTATTTACTGTAATCTGCGCAGTAGAATTAAGGTCCTGTGTACCTGACATAGGAACTCCTTTCTTTTGTTGCGGACTGTGTAATAAAAAAATGCGAAACAGCCCAGGTGTAGTGTGTAAGTTAATGAATAAAAAAAACGGCATTTTGTTAAAAATGCCGTGCAAAATAGCTGGATCGATGCAATTGTCTGTGGACAACTGCGAGTCTAACTATTATGCACGCTAAAGGTTGTAAAAAATTAATGTATTTTCCGTTTTACTCAATTTTTAACAGATTTTTTATAATACAAACCTTTTTCTTTGTTATAAACGTAAGTTACATCATCATCTTTTGTTTCACTGTAAACTTGAAAATTCCTGTAACCGTCAGTTTTTTTCAAAAGAATACAAATAGGATGTTTGGCATCAAAATATACCGTATCACCTGTAATCTCTTTGTACTTGCCATTCTTGTCTTTTTGCAAAACATACAAAAGCCACTCTCCATTGCCGTTTCTGGCGCTGGCATAGTGTGTGCCGAGTATTTCATTTTCTCCATCAGAATTCAAATCAAAAAACACAGCCGCACAATCTTTTTTGTAAATATCATGCAGCGCTGCATACGCCTCCGACAATCGGATACGTTTTAAAATCCAGTTCCACAGAATTTCAGATGCTTCACTGCTGCTGTTGGAATCTTCCAAATGCAGACAAGCACGCGGTAAATCAAAAGCCAAGCCAGCGAAGGCCGCGCTGAAGCATAGGATCAAGCTGAAAACCACTTTGATTATTGTTGATTTCGATTTTTTCATGTTCATCATCGGGGAAAGTCTGTATATAGTATAATCTGAGCGATTTTGCTCGCGTTTTAATCAGATCTCTTTTTTGTACAGCACGAAAAACAGCTCTCTCTTTTGTATCGTTGTTTTTGTCCTGTAGTGAATCAATCACTTTGTATTCGTTGTTTTTGTATAAATTCCAGTATTTCTGGTTATCATACAAGGCAGTCTTTGCATCACCGGAGAGCTTTTTATACAAAAGTGAATAATATTTATCCACTTCGCTGTTCCAGGCTCTTGCAGCTTTTAGTGTACATTTTGTCCATTCATCAAGATTCTGTGTCCCTGTTTTGCAGGCACTTTCTTGAATGTCAACCGGATGTTCAAAGGCTTCTTTAGCGCCTGTAACCCCTGTAGTCAGACCCAAAACCAGAATAAAATACAAAAATTTTTTCATACATAAATGATACAGGATTAAATAATTGTTCGCAAGTAATCGAATCGGCAATCTTAATCAATATCGCCCGGCCACCACCTCTTTCTTTAATGAATTTTTCTAAGCAGGATGTGCTCTGTAATGACTTTTCACTTCTATTCCGTCAGATCTGGTATAGCCTGAAACAAATATCATTCCGGAAGCTTTTGCCTGCTTGTTTGTAGGAATACCAATTGATTTTTTTTGAAAATCAATTGCTTCTTTGTTGTCACTCAATTCTTTATCAGACATATTTTCAATGTCTTCTTTTGTATAAATTTTGTTAGAATTTGTTATTTCGTTAATGTAGTCGCTGTAGTTTTTGTTCTCATCAAATTTTCGGGTGTTTGTTGTTTTTTCAACGTAAACATTTTTTGTCACTCTGCCTTGAAGGGGCATATTTTTATTTTGTGATGTATTCTTAATAGCATTTGCAGGTTTAAAGTCTGCAATGTTTTTTGTATTGTTTTCCAAATAAGATGAAACATAATTTATATCAATTTCCGAATATATATCGTTAAAGTTTTTGTGGCTTTTTGCATAATGTTCAGAGGTTCTTTTTATTGCAAATTCACTTGTGCCTTTGATTATTTTGCTACAAGTAAACTTGCCAAAATGGGCACCAATTAATCCTCCTGTAAAAGAGCCTATGCCTACAGTTTGCACAGAACCTCCGGCAGCTCCGATTGTTGCACCTGCTTCTGTTCCAACAAGACGTCCTACGGCCATGCACGATTCGGCAGAGGCACTTTCTATCCCTTGTCTTATAACAGTACTTATACCTATTTCAAAATAAATCATTTGTTCTGCTTGTTCGGGAGAAAAGCCCTTTTTTATTAGCTCTTTATAGCGTTTTCTGGTATATTTGGCACCGTCTTTTGATTTCATTGAAACATTGCCCCAGTTTAAACTTTTCTTCAAAATTTCTCCTTTCTAAAAAACACAGACAGATTACTTATCTGCCTGTGTTAAATTAGTCTGTATTTTGTAATATTAATGAGCAAAAATTAATATAATGATACACACGGTTATTATAATGGCTGTTCTAATAATGGAAGAGGGTCTAAGCGCTTCTTCGTTCGATTTTTCAAAATCTGATTTGTCCAATATTTGCAAAGAGTCTAGGTTAAAATCCGTTTTGAATATCCAGGAGATTATAAACTCTATAATAAGAGCGATTATTATACACACCGCATTAATAAGAAAAAATCCTTTCTTTTTAGAAAGTTTTTCTCTTATTTTTTGTGGAAAATTTTGTTTTTCCTGTTCTTTTATAAGTTTTACCAGCTTTTTGTCCATATATTTATTTTTGCATAGATTTTTTTCAAAAAGTTATCATATTTGCCGTTTGACTACAAAAATTAATATTAAATAATTGGGTTATTCTGAACATCATCCACTTTATCTGTGTCTGATTCAAAATCTTTGCTATTTTCTTGTTTCATTTGTTCCAGAGCTTCTTTCAATGACATTTTGTCTGCTCTTTCCAGCTCCATTCTTTCCATCTCTGCCATTGCATCTTCTTCTGATACATTGTCCAAAGTCATAATAGTTGTCAACTTGCTTTGAGTGCCGGCTGCAACTCTGCTGTTTTCAGTGTTAACAAGCTCTGAATAGTCAGCCGGAATTGGTTCACCCCAGGCAATGTTTACACTTTTAACAGGTGTTGAATTTAAAGCCATAGCACAGCTTACAACGTTTTGTATCGTAGATGTAAACGAAACCTGCTTTATGTCATCCACTTTGGAAAGTGCAGCAATAAATATTTTTCTCAAACTTTCACCCGACATGTTGCCTGAAATATCCAAGCCGTAAGCTTGAGGAGGCGTTTTTGTCAGAATGTAGAAAAATTGAGTAAGAGTTTCAATGTGCTTTGCAATGGCATCAGCTTGCAAATCTGCAGTAATATATTCAGGTTTAATGCCGTCAGTGCCGACTTTCAAAAAGTCGGAATCAGGGAAGATTCTTTCATTGGTGATAGGATTCATCTCCAGATTCTGCTCACTGCCTGCCAACTTAGGATTTGCATGGCGGTTGATTATCTTAGAATTCTGGCTTATTGTGAGCATAATCTCTTCTACAATTGACTTGCAGCGTTTGTAATCACTCTCTCCAAAGTAAGAGTCACTTTCTGTAGAATTTTTTGTAGGGAATACTAGAAAATCATTCCAGTATTCAGAAAAATCATCTATTATTGGAGTGTTAAACTCTGCCATTTCAGCTTCATCCAAAAGTCGGCCAAAGGTTCCGTTGTTTGCAGTCCAAATTTCGTTTTCTACATAACCTTTGTGATGTTTTTCAACTTTTTTGTATTCTTTTTTTACCCCGTTTTCGTTAATTTCTAAAGGATAAACCAGAATGTGGCCGGCAATATCATTTAAATTTCCCTGATTAAAAACAGGAATCCAACAATCAGGACAAATAGAAAATATTTTTGCCTTGCCGTTTTCCAGTGCCACCTTAAACAATCCGTTGCCAAATCTTGAATTGTCAATATACACTTCTTTTAAAACAGATATAAAATTGTTGTTTTTTGCAATTTCGTCCCATTCATCCTGCAGATCGTCATCCACGTTTACTGTAATACCTTGATTTGTTAAAAAACCTTTGAAAAAATCAGTCAGTGCCCAAAAAAGATTAATGTTAATCAAAGATTGAGCAGTTGTGTTGTCCAGAGGATAGCGTTTTCTTATTTTTAAAACGGTTGAACTAAAAGCCTTGTTAAAATCCCCGTCATATAGATTGCGATAATAATCGTATTGCGAAAATCTTTCAATAGTGTCTGTATCAAATTTAGTATTTTTAATGTCGAAATTTGTAAACATTTTAACCTCTTTTTCTTTTTTTGTAATAAAGCATAATAAAAGGGCAGCAAATTGCGGTTGCTGCCCGGGATTGTAATAATCCTAAAAATTCATAAAGATTTTAAATAAATCTTCTTCTTTAATAAAAATATCATTGCATAAAAACTCAATAAAAAGTTATCATATTTCCCGTTAGACTAAAAATTTTACACTTTTATAACAAGTTCGTTATACATTTGCGGGAATCCTCTGAAATTTTCTTGATTACCGAGCTCTTTACACCTGTCAAAAGTCCTGTCACAGCTGGTTTCTTCGCCTGTATATCCACAACGGCAATCTTTGAACCTTCTTACCTGACAAGTTGTTCGATACTTCATAATAGGGGCTTGTATTTCGTATCCGCCAAGTGAAGTTTCGATATCCATGGTTGCATCTTCATAATCTAGTTTTAAATTGTTGCATCGACCGGCGTATAGAATCTGCTTTAAATCAGGCTGTAAAATATTTGTATTTACATCCAAAAATACAAGCGTCAAAACAGCAGGTGCGTTGGTAATAACGTCACCTCTCTGCCCTATAATACCTGAAATAGCAAGCCCAACGTTTGAGAGATTGATTTCCAACTTGGAAACACTGGAGTTGTCATCTCTTTTAATCTCATCAAAACTCAAAGGCGCACCCAGATATTCTTCACCGTTGTATCGCAAAACCTCAAGAGTTTCGTTGTCCAAAATAAAAATCGAACCACCCTCAAGCTCAATTTTTAAAAGCCGTCGTGGTATGATTTCATCTTTTTCAACTTCCAACAACGGGTTGACAGAGGGAAAAACCTCTTTTAACTTTACTTTGATTTCTCCAAAACCAAAAGAATCTATGTTTGATTGTAAGGTATCTTCATCAAATCTCACAGTGTATGTTTTTCCGTCACCACCGGATTCTTTTTTCCACGTCCAATCAAAAGAACGAAAACGTCCGCGTTTTGCAATAAAAAAGTTTTCCAGCTTTTTTCTGTTGGCTGCATTTTTTTCAAAAGTCAGTGTCCAACTTCTTTTTGGCCTGTCCCAGTAAGATTTTCTCTCATTTCTTGCCGTAAAAATTTTGTCAATGATAGTATAAAATTCTATCACCGACTCACCTTCTGCAATGTGATAAAAGTCCAGCTCACCAACTTGCTCAATGGGTGTATTATCTATGCAAACAAGCTTCAACTCGGATTCTGAAAATCCAAAATCATTGATGTTTTGCTCAAAACTGTCAGAATCAAAATTGCATAAATAAGTTTTGCCATTGCCGCCCTTGGCTTTTTCCCAGGTAAAATAAAATTTTTCCGCAGGCCCTTTTACACTGATAAAAAACTCTTCGAGTTTTTTGCGGCCCTTAAAGTTTTTGTCAAATTTAAGAGAAAATGTCCGTTTGGGATAAGTCCAAACAGGATATCTCTGCTCTCTTCCTTTCATCTTCTCGTTAATTTGCGTGTTAAACTCAATTGTGCTTGTATACGCCTCTTGATAGGGTATGTCAAAAATAGGATATTCCATAAAATTCCTTTCTTATGCGTTTCTGACCATATGTCTTAATTGTGCATTGTTGTCTTTAATTCCCTGAAAAGTTATTTGATTCAAAAGTTGTCTGTTTTCAAGCAGATATTTTTTTACATCTTTTGAATCCCAGGCTTTAACATTAAAATTGTTAAGTACTATAGGAGATGAGCTGCCCTGGCCGCTGTTGTAACTAGCGTTTTCACCAGGACTTAAGATTCTTTCTCCTCCCTTTAATAATGCCAGCTGCTCTTGAGTGCCAGGTACCTCTGCGTTTGCTCCAACAGGAACAATTCCTCCAGAGTGAAATATTCCAATACCTTTGCTTAATCCTTTTATTATGTTAAATGCAGTGCCCATAAACCCACCTTTTTTAGAACCTGTCTCCAATGCTCCTATCAGCCCTTTCATCTGTTCTGTTGCAAAAGCTTGCTGTAGTAGGGCCCTAACGGATTCTTTAATTAAATAGTTTGCAATATCAGTGGCCATGTTTTTCATAGAATCACCAAAGTCATTGTACTTTGTCAGAATATCGTCCATGCCGTCACCAACAATATCTCCGATTTTTTCGCCTCTCTCTTGCCATACCTCTGCGTCAGCTTGTGCATAATTGAAGTTGTAAAGCTGGTTTAAGTCGGCAAAAGCCTGGGTTTGTTCGTCGGCTGACATCCCCTTTTTATTTGCCATAATCTTGTTATATTCCTGAATATACCACCTGTCGACATTGAGCCTTTTTTCTTGTGCATCTTTGTAGTAACCAACATTGGCATTGAGCTCCTCTTGTTCTTTTTGCGCAATAGCAAGAGCCTGAGCATAAGGATTGTTATCTTTAGCTTTTTGTTGATAATTCTTAGACGCATTTAATAAATAATCAAGAGTCTCTTTATACGCCTTCTGCAAATCTTTAAGCGTGTCCTGATATTCTTTCAAAGATTCTATAGTCGTGGTGTCTGATATACCTTGTAAGCCATAATTTTTATTCGTAGACTTTTCCATTTTGTTCCTTTCTAGTAATAAAACAACAACAAAACAGGCACTAATAAAGTGCCTGTTTTGTTGTTAATGAACTTTTTAATCAAAACTTCTTTTTATTAATTTACCATTTAAGTCATAACATTTGTTATTAATCCAATGTGCTGTTAGTTGTCCCGTATTATCAAATATGTAAACTTCTTTTCTAGCAACAGAAACATATAATACTATTTCTTCTAAATTACCTGACACGTTATATTTATAACTTTTTGTTGGACAGTTTAATCCTGTTCTTTTGCCTATATGAGTTAATTTCCCATCCTGAGAATAATAAAACTCATAGTGTAAATCTTTTTTATAAACAATACAGTAAGACTCATCCGAAAAAAAAGTAATAAACCGATCCGGAGTCTCAGTAATATTATCCTTAATAGCCCTGACATTGTCC
>ERZ838118.3663-NODE-3663-length-14402-cov-7.431798_pt1 | contig 14402 bp, 10 predicted proteins | sample MGYA00519863_ERZ838118 | MGnify/ENA primary metagenome ERZ838118 (study PRJEB31850, sample SAMEA3708827) | human gut metagenome | biome: human gut; feature: human-associated habitat; material: faeces | place: China | collected 2014 ...
CAGATGGGAAACTACAACAGAAAAGTTCCTTCGTTTTTGAACAGTCTTTGTCCGGCATAGAACAGGCAGATTCTGAAAATATGGTAGCAGTAGACATACCTACATCACCGACAGGAGGTAATCAATTCAAGATGTATTTACTGAACATCAATAGTGGAGCTATTACTAAAAAGGTGACAAAACCTGTGAATGAACTGTCAACTTCGGACTGGCCCCGCCTTACCGGTATGACTGTCAGTGACAACAAGATTTATATCACATATTACTTGACAGAAGAAACACAAAAGCCGAGTGTGACACGTTACATCGACAAAGCGTATGTAGCTGTATACTCTTATCCTGAACTGGAATATATCACGACAATGGAAGATGAACGTGCAGCCATAGCCGGTTCATGGAATGCTTACAATGGGATCTTCCAAACCGAATCAGGTGACATGTACACGTTCTCAAATACATCCATAGCTAACGGTTTTACAGAGAACAGTACAAAGAAAGCCGCATTCTTACATATCCCGAAAGGAACAACCCAATTTGACGACTATTACTTTGACGTTGAAACCGCAGCCGGAGGTCTGAAACCCGTTCATTTGCAATATTTGGGTAACGGTAAGTTCTTTGCTCAAGTAAGTACATTGCAATCGGAAGAAATGACTAGATGGGCAGATAAAGAATTGAAAGCCTGTATTATTGACGTAAAAGAGAAAACGGTAAAAGATATTCCTCAAATTCCTGTTCATGATGGCGATGGCGGTCAGCGAATGAGCGGAGTAATTGAGAATGGCTATTTCTATATACCGCTTGCTACAGACGGCGCACTCTATTTCTACAAGGTCGATATCAACAATGCGACTGCCGAACGTGGAGCTAAAGTTGCAAGCAACTTCGTCTCTGCCACTTTTAAAATGAACTAACAGCGATATCAAAACTCAGATTATCGCAGATTTATGTAGAGATTAAAAACAATCCGTGATAATCTGTGTTTTGAATGAATAATTAACAACAATGAATCTCATCCACAAAAACTTCAGAAAGTTCTGTCTGCGACTCCACCTGTGGTTGGGCTTGCTTTCGGGTATCGTCGTATTTATCGTATGTATCACCGGGTGCCTTTACGCCTTTAAGGATGAGATCAACGATGCAACCCAGCCTTGGAGATTCGTATCACCGAAGCCCTCCCCCCTATTAATGCCGGAAGAGATTTTGAAAGTTGCCAATAACCATACGGGCAAAAATACTCCCACCGCTATCACTTACGGTGAAACGACAGATGCGGTATTCGTTGATTATATGGATTTCAAAACGACTTCCTTCTTACACTGTCTTTATCAATCCTTATACGGGAAAAGTCATTCACAGTGTCTGCAAAGAACCCGGAGAAACGGATTTTTTCTCCTTTATCTTGAAAGGTCACAGAACATTATGGATACCCGGCAAGGCGGGAAAATTAATGATCGGGTACAGCGTTGTAATATTCGTAATTACATTAATAACAGGGCTTGTACTCTGGTATCCCCGGAAATGGAATAAGAAAACTGCCCTCCGTAATTTCACACTGAAAATCAACTCTCCTTTTGCACGGCTCAATTATGACCTGCATAATGTTTTAGGCGGATATGCCGCCATCGTATTGTTCGTCCTCTCTGCTACCGGACTAGTATGGAGTTTTAACTGGTTCAGCAAGGCAACATATTACATCACTTCCGGAGGAAAAGAACTGAAACCTTATGTACTTCCGCAATCGGACACTTTACATATCGAAGCAGGAAAAGCCAGTCTGAATGTCCTCTTTAAGAAATTAAAAGAAGAATCTCCCAACGCCGCCACATTTTATTTTGCCCTGCCACAGAAAAAGGAAGAGGTAATACGTGTCAGCGTAGTTCACGAAAGAGGCTCTTATTATAAAACCGACAACTTATTCTTCGATCAATATACACTTGCTCCCTTGCAAGGCTCAGGAGCTTATGCCGGAAAATACACAGAAGCATCACTTGCCGACAAACTAAGACGGATGAATCTTGAAATTCACGATGGAAGAATTTTGGGTATCTTCGGGAAAATCATTGTATTCGTATGTGCACTAATCGGAGCATCGTTACCTGTCACCGGCTTTATTATTTGGTTCAAAAAGAAACGGAATCATTCATTACACCTTCGTAAGTCTTAAGTACTACATTTCTCACCATAATCATACAAAAATTGAATAAAGCTAATTAACAAACTCTATCCAATAAAAATAAGGAGCAATTTGAAAAATTCTGTATCTTCGTAATAAAAACGTAAAACCTGCAAGAAGTATGATTACCAATCGGGAAGAAGTGCTGGAAAAGGCCTTTAAGGTATTTGTCAAAATGAACTACGAGAAAGCCAGCTTTACAGAGATTGCGAAAGCCTGCGGACTATCAAGAGCAGGCATCATCCACTACTTTCCATACAAATTAGATTTATTTGTAGCAGTAGTGGACAAATTTGTATTTCAAATCCATCATCCGAATAATAAGTTCGATGTAAAAGAATGTACCTTAAAAGATTTTATCGAACTGTATTTGAAAGGTGTAACCGCTACCATGAAGCGATTGGTGGAATTAATAGATGACGGTGACAATCCTTATGATTCTTGTCCCAACTTTTACTATTTTCACTTCTTCACACAGGTCAGGATGTACTATCCCAATATCCGGAAACAGATACCCAAGTTTTATGAACAAGATTATTATTTGTGGACTACCATTATACAACAAGCAAAAGATAGTGGAGAAATACGTCCTGATACAGATGTGAAGAAGGCGGCAACCATGTTCCGTCAAATGTATTTCGGTCTGTCTTATGAGCAATCATTCTTAAACGGATTGGATGTCGATCTTCTTGCTGAAAATTTCCGTTATATTTACTCATTACTGAAATGATAAGCCACTGATAAAGTGTACATTGACAGAAAGTTAAGCAAAAACCAAACAATTGTATGGTTTTTGCTTAACTTTTTTATATATTTGCACCTAAGTCAATAACTTAAAAAGATAAATTATGTCAATTTACACACTCATTCCCATCGTTTTTATCGCCCTATATTTAGGGTATTGGTTCTATATAAAGAACAAGAACTCACAACAAGCTCAAATTGTCAGCAACACTGATTTCAAAGCAGAATTTGCAAATGCCGAGAAGTATAAAAACCACTTCCTGACTTCCGAACTACCTTTCTTAAAGAAAGCGATGGAACAGGAAAAAATTGATGCTTTCAACTATGCCAGCAATGAATATGGGGTAGCTTCTGCCCTCAAAGACGGAGTAAAAGATAAATTAAAAGGAATGGCAACTTTGGGAGCAGTACGTTTCACCACAGTGCAAACACCTAAATATCTCGTACTAAGCGGAAAAAACTTACATTTATTCGACACAGATACGGACGGTGAGATCGATCAGCACTTTATCTTCGATGCAGCACGTCTTGAGAATTCCAGACTTACCAAACTTCCACTGACCGGTTCGGTACAGGCACAGGCTCAAGCTCGTGGAAATAACATAAAAGCCTATAAGTTATCACTACAGACTGATGACAAACCTGTCGAACTCATCATCTACTCTTGCTTGATTTTTACAAATATTGCAGAAATACCAACGAATCCCCAAGAGACAATAGAAGCCATTATCATAGCAAATGATTTTTTGAAACAACTAGGCGACCTGTATCCGAACCTAAAGGTTTCACTGCCGATATTCGACTAAAAGAAAAATATAGGAGAGAAAAATAAAACTGTATTCAACAGGGTAACTAATAAAAAGACGGCTGAAAGCGAGAACACCTACTTTCAGGTTTCGCTTTCAGCCGTTTTTCTTTTTTCAGCAAGCGACTATAAAGAATCGTTGAATGCTTGAAATCATTTCATTACTGTGCTGATTCTACTAATACTACACGGTTCAGGATCGGTTGACCGAATTTATCGACACCACCACCGGCAGCAACTTTCAGTCTATCGGCAGAAATGCCATACTTCTTGACGAGCAAATCTTTAACAACTTGTGCACGTTCCAGACTCAACTTCTGGTTGAAAGCCGGAGTACCGGTTGCAGAGTCTGCATATCCATTGATTGTGTACGTAGTATTCGGAGATTCTTTTATCTTATTAGCAAGGTATGACAAGTTCATTTCTTCTTGCGGAGACAACTTATCAGAGCCAATCTTGAAGAATACGGTACGTGGAGCAATGTTAGTATCTGCAATCACAACTTCCTCAGTGTCTTCTATTTCCACCGGTTGTTGTGCGTTAGCCAACTGCTGTTGCAACTGCAGATTAGCGGCAGCCATCGCATTCATCTGATCACGCATCTGACTTAATTCGATTTCAGAGATAATCTGTGGTACAGGACGTTGGAATCCACGAGTCGGGAAATAATAGGTTACACCTACAGTAGCACCTAAGATACCGTCATAGTCACGTTTACCTCCGTGTTCACCGTCAAACTTACCTTCCAGCCCTGTTGCACTCAATTCCAGATTCAAATCGACAGCATTCGACAAGCGGAAACGGTTGATGATACCTGCATTGAAAGTAGCCGAATTAGTATGAGGACGAGTATAGGAGTGAGCCCAACCTGCACCGATATAAGGTATGATCTCATAAATACGATCCGGATTATATCCACCGAATAATGCATTTAAGTTAATCATCAAATCACCGTGAAGGTTCATATAATCCCATCTCTGTTTGTAAGAACCATCTTCTCTCGGACCACCGACTACATAATCGGCCGTTTCATTCATTGTGAACCCCTTAGCTTGCAGTCCGCTGTATTGCAAACGTACACCAAAACCCGGAGTCACCCATTTGCCGACAGATACATTAAAAGTAGGAGCGACACGGTCTCTGAATTTGCCGATATGGTCATTGTTGCCATACAGCACCTGAGCACCACCTCCTACAGAGAAGAACCAGTTACTCCAAAATGGATTGGTTATTACTTGATATTTATCCTGTACCTGAATCACTTCGTATTCAGTTACCGTCATAGTCTGCTGCGCAGAAGCGACAGACGCAACGCCGGCAAAAGCCAGCAACATCAGAATCTTTTTCATATACCTAATAGTTAAGTGGTTATTTAAATCTTTTTCTTTGTTTAACTAATTAAATAACACGAACCGAACTAAAAGGTTTTATGAATAGAAAAAATAATTTGTTTTATTTGAATAAACGTTCGATATCTTCCTCTTTGATCGTTGTCAACACTGTTTTCCCATCCGGAGTGTAATTCGGTGAAGGACAGGCAAAAAGATTATCGACAAGGCTTACCATCTCTTCATTGCTCAATACTTGTCCGTAAACGATTGCCGCCGCACGCGCCAATGTTAAAGCCAATATATTTTGGATTTCTTCCTTTACATCGTTTCCTTTTTCCATTGCCGTATGCAGCATATTACGCACCAATTCAACCGGATTCAATCCTTCAATACCCGATGGAATGCCATTTATAGCATAACTTCCGCCACCTAAATTACTCAAATCAAAACCTACCGCTGCCAAATCATCCATGATACCTTGCAACACGGCTGCTTCCGAAGCCGGCAACTGCAATATCTCCGGGAAGAGAACACCTTGAGATACTCCTTGTTTTTGCCGGATCTGTTCCATATAACGGTCAAAAAGTACTCGGATATGTGCCCGGTGCTGATCGATAAGCATCAAACCGGATTTCACAGAAGTCAGAATGAAGCGCCCTTTAAATTGCAAATGTTGGTTTCCTTTCTCCACCACAGGCTCATCGCCATACAAGGTCGAAGCTATTGATGTCAGCGTTTCTCCCTCTTTCTCCGTGACAAACGATTGTTGTTCACCACTAAAAGGATTTTCCCAGTCTGTCTCAGGCTCGGGCATCGGATTATTCATTTTGCTAGCCTTTGTCAATCCCCCGTATAAATCTTCCCATTCCACTTTGGAGCGACTATATGAGCCGCCATTACTGCCTCCGGCCGAAACCTTGAACGGATTATAATCTGAATTATAATGAACTTTAGGAGGTTCGGAAGAGGTGCCCTGCTCAAACGCCGGAATATCGGGCATGTCTTCCGTATCAAAATCAATAGAAGGAATAGCGCTAAACTTACCCAATGATTCTTTGACAGAAGCCGAAAGAATCTGCCAGATAGCCTGTTCATTCTCAAACTTGATTTCTGTTTTTGTCGGATGGATATTCACATCGATATTAGCCGGATCTACTTCAAAATAAATGAAGTAGGAGATCTGTTCACCGGCGGGAATCAACTGCTCATAAGCTTCCATCACCGCCTTGTGAAAGTAAGGATGGCGCATATAACGTCCATTGACAAAGAAATACTGATGTGCACCTTTCTTGCGGGCAGTCTCCGGCTTAGCTACGTATCCGGAGATTTTCACCATCGTAGTATTCACCTCTATATTCAGCAGCTGCTGATTGAGCTTTTTACCGAAAATAGCCATGATACGCTGGCGCAACGGAGATACGGGAAGATTGAAAAGCTCGGAATCATTACTGTAAAGCGAGAAGGCAACTTCCGGATGAACGAGAGCGATCCGTTCAAATTCAGCAAGGATATTACTCAGTTCGGTGGAATTAGCTTTCAGAAACTTACGCCGGGCCGGCACATTAAAGAACAGATTCTTTATAGAGAAATTGCTTCCTTTAGAACAGGAAACAGCTTCCTGACTCTCCACTGTAGAGCCCGCTATCACCAGCTTTGTCCCTAGCTCTTCTGATTCCGGACGTGTCTTCAGCTCCACCTGCGCCACTGCGGCTATGGAAGCCAAAGCTTCTCCTCGAAATCCCATCGTGCGCAAAGCAAACAAATCGGAAGCCTCACGTATTTTGGATGTAGCATGGCGTTCGAAAGAAAGACGGGCATCCGTTTCGGACATTCCCTTTCCATCGTCAATAACCTGAATACTCGTTTTCCCCGCATCAGTCACCAGCACATGTATATTTTGCGCCTCTGCATCAATTGCATTCTCCACTAGCTCTTTGACTACAGACGCCGGACGTTGTATCACTTCACCGGCAGCAATCTGATTGGCTACCGAATCCGGCAACAAATGAATAATATCGCTCATACTTCGTAAATTAACAATTAAAAACTCCAGCTTCCTGTTGCTAAATAATGCCACAGATAGAGAAGAAAGGCAATGATAATCAATATGATTCCGAAAGAGACCGGCTTGCGGCCACTTGCTTTTCTTCTTTTCAAGTGGGTAGTTCCTTCGATAAACTTACCACGGATATCTTCCGGATTAAATTCTTTCTCCGGCAACATCCCCAAGTCGCGTTTAGCGTTCTCTTCCATCTTGGCGAGTTTCTCTTTACGCTCGTCTACATAAATGTATTGATGATTAAAGCCACGGGGTTTCCTCATCGAATTAAACATTCCCATACTACTACATATTAATTAAGTTACGCTTATCTGTCTTTGGACGCCTGTCGGTAGTCGGTTTTAACGTTTCTCCCGCACGTTTGCCACGCCAGTTGAAAATATCATCTTTATTCAACGGACGGACATAGTCAAACCAGGCAAAAGTAGGGAGACGCAGTTTGTCAGGAGGGATTTGGTCCATCGGATACATCGTTCCGTTAGATTTGCCGACAAACAACCCTTTTTCCATTTTCTTATCCTTCATATAAAGATGGAGCACGCTGCCCTCCAAACAGTTAAATCCCGTCATAGTACTGTCTTTCTCTTCCGGATAGAAAGCCGTTTGCACATTACCGACTACCTCGATATGACGCATATCACCATTTATGAAATAAGCCTTCATCTCCTTTCCGGACACTTGATTATAATGAATGGAGTCCTTCATCTCCACCGTTAATGCCTGATTGATGATATGTGCCCAGTCGATAGTACTGTCGTTCATATAAATCTTGATTTCCTCACCTAATAACTGCTGACCGTCATTCCACAGAATCGGATCGGTATACATGGTCATACAAGAATCTTTCGAATTATAAACCAGTGAATCGCATACTCCTTGCACGTCTGTACGATACATACGTACTTTATGATAAGCTTTCATTAAACGATACAACGAGTCGGTATTCAGATTGTAAGACACCAGCTGCAGAGTATCTCCGTGCATAAAGAGGCTATCCCCCTGTGAGTAGTCGATAGCCACAGCCCGTTTTGTTGCGAAGGCGGAGTCAGTCAATTCATTGTAGAAACAATAATCGCCTGTCAACATATTCTTATTGATGGTATCCGTCATCTTCACATTGTCGAACGCTTCCCCATAACCGGCAACACGGTCGTAGAACAGACTGTCGCCCACCAATTTCTTTCCTTGATTGGTCAGAATGGAACGGTCCAACAGTTCGGCTTGCTCGGTCAATGTATTATAGAATCCACGCTCGGAGTAGATATGGTTATTGTCACTAACGATGTTTGAAGGACCGAGAATAACCGCGATTTTGTTCTCTGTATTATACCTTAATGTATCGGAAGTCAATACAAACTTCGGGTTAACCAATTTCACGTCATGATTAAACACCGACTGTTTGGTAGCAGGACTATACTCCCCCCAGTCGGAAGTCAGCACATTCTCTTCATCCATCAAAGTCCCTCCCTCGAAGTAATACCCGAGATCATAAAGACGGTCATAATTCAAGCTATCCGTCAGTAGAGTCGTATTACGGTTAATCATTTTCACGTTTTCACGAAGTTGCGCAATCTGCGTCATTCCGTCATAATATAGATAATCACCGTAAATGAACAAGGTGTCTCCCTGCTCCATACGAACATTACTGAAAGCCTCTACGGAATTGGTTTTCTCAAAAATCAGCGCACTGTCACAATACATATACATACTGTCATGGCGCATTTTCACATTACCGATCAGTACTTGCACGTCCGGACGAGACAGTTTATCCGCCTGTCCCTCATCCGCATGAAGCAAATAAACCTTTGTCTTTTTATTTTCCGGCTGCTTCTTACTTTCCGACTGTTGCTTATTCGCCGGTTGTTGTTTCTTGTCTGCCGGTTTCTTGGGGTTTTGCGCCACAAGACATACGCCAAACAGGCATAGAAAGCCGATAAGGAGCCATCTATGCCTGTCTTGTTGTTTATCTTTCTTATTTCGTTTCAGCATATAAAATCAAGCTGTTAAACATCAATCCTTCTTCACCCAACCCGGGTATTTGAAGTCACACTTCTGCCAGTTTTCGTTGATACGTACATAGGTATGTTTCTGTTTGTCCAGAATCCATTTTTGTAACATCTCTTCACGACGCTTATCCATTACAATTTCTTTCAAGTCCTGATAGTCTTCCGCAATGGTAGCCTTATGACCATTGATCTTTGTTTTCAACTTCACGATTGCACAAACTTCTTTTCCATCCTTCTCGTTTATCATTGTAAAGGCTTTAGAAATTTCTCCCACATTCATCTTGTCCACAACTTTGGCAACGTCCTGTGGAAGATCCTGCATCTGGAACTTAGAAGTAGTAATACCCGAGTGCTCATTAACATTCACCATGATACCATGGTTGTTACGGGTATCCTTATCTTGTGAGATAACGGCTGCTGCTTCATCAAAAGAAAATTTGTTCGCACGGATATCGTCAGCAATAGAATCCAGACGTGCACAAGCTTCGGTCAGTTCTTTCTCCGATACTTTCGGACGCAACAGGATGTGGCGGGTATTCACACGGTCACCGCGCTTTTCAATCAACTGAATGATGTGATAACCAAATTCCGACTCCACGATCTTGGAAACCTTCTTCGGATCCTGCAAGCTGAATGCTACATTCGCATAGGCCGGATCCATCATACCGCGTCCCATAAATCCACACTCACCACCTTTAATGGCAGAAGCTTTATCCTCAGAATACAAACGCGCCAATGTAGAGAAATCAATTTCCCCTTTTGTCACACGGTCTGTGTAGTCACGCAATTTCTTCTTCACATCTTCAATTTCCGAGATAGGAATCTTCGGTTGCAACGTGATAATCTGCACTTCCACCTGTGTCGGGATATAAGGAATGCTATCCTGCGGAAGATCTTTGAAGTAACGGCGTACTTCCGCCGGAGTCACCTTGATCTCTCCCACCAATTTCTGCTGCATCTTCTGCACTGTCAACCCGTCACGCGCATTATCACGCAAAGTTTCGCGAATCTGTGTCGAAGTCTTATTGAAGTATTCCTCCATTTTTTCCTTTGAACCGATCTGCTGGATATACATATTGGTCATCATATCTACACGCTGGATGATCTCCGCTTCGGAAACCTCAATACTATCCAACTTAGCTTGATGCAAAAATAATTTCTGCACGGCAATCTCTTCAGGAATCACACAATACGGATCGCCTTCGAATCTGCGTCCATTATACAGGGCATCCATACGAGCCTCTTCTACATCTGATTTCAAAATAGCTTCGTCACCTACTACCCAAACTACTTCATCAACCACATTATCCTGAGCATAAGTTGCCACATTAGCAAATACTGCCAAGACAAGGGTAACAACAAATCTAAAGTTCACAAACTTCTTCATTCTTTGTATTTAATAATTATATATAATCTTCTTCTTGCTTACTGCCTGCTGATAGAGATCATTCTTCACTCGTTCCATAAAATCTACCCGCTTCTGATTGACCAGCAGGTCTTTCACTTCCGGACGGGCAAACTCATACGGTTTTTCCTCTCCCGCTCCACGATAGTCACTCACATTCAGGAAATAACAGAATGCCGTATCTTTCAATTCTATCTGACGGTGTTTATTCACATATTCTTCCGGAGCTTCCACTTTCAACGGAATCATATCCAGCACATCCGTCACGGATACCCATTTGTCGTAAAAGTACTCATATTTCACCGCATTCTGCAAACTATATTTTTCAAGACTTTCAATAGCATCCTGTTTATCAGATTTATACCACCTGCGCACATTATTCAGTTGGGGAGCCGTCAACGGCACTTTGATAAACAACCCCTTAATCAACGGATTCTCCAATTTGAACAGTTCCTTGTTCTGTCCGTAATAATCCGTAATTTCTGGTTCGGAGATATCATTCGTCAACTTCTGGTTTATCAATTCCTGCTGATAAGTATGCATAATCAACGCTTTCCGATAATTTTCCACCAGTTTGTCCACATCGACATTGTCCGGAATATTGTTTGCCGCTTTTTCATACAATAAAATCTCTTCCGCCCAGCTACGAATATAATGCTCGGCGAAGAGAATACTATCATCTTTTGACAATCCGACAGGAAGCACGGACATCAAATCTTCTTTATACAAAAAGTTACCGTCCACCTCTACCAAAGGAGTCTTTCCTTTGTGGTCGCGCTGTTCCTTGCACGCCCCACAACCGAGAAGGGTAATCAGTAAGAGGACTAATATTCGCATTGTCAACTGAAATCTACTTATTTAAGGTACGAAGATAGTGAATAATCGGTTACATCAGTTATTATTAACTGTTTTTAAAACCTCTTGGTTTATTTCAACCTTACCAGCCTCCCTCAATTCCCGCGTCCAGCACGTGTCAAGATAGGTTCTATAATCCTTCCGTACCCGGTCTATTACTTCCCGATAATCATCCGGACCTTTCTGCTTTTTGCCGACAATTACAGTAAAAGGATAAGACAACAAAGGCTCAAAATCTCCGCTCTTAAAAACCAGTTTATCGACATATTTATTCTCTCCGTCGGCAAAGGTTCCCTGTTCAATCTGTATCTTTTTCGCTCCGGATGTATTAAAAGTTTGCCGGAGCTTATCCATCCATTCATCGGCGGGTAACTTCTTCAACATCTTTTTTGCCCGCTTCGCAATCTTTTTATCGGCACAGTGAAGAACAACACCTTTGTAGCGAGGGCTATCCCAGCGGTAATCAGATGAATGAAATTTAAAGTAAGTAGCCAATCCGGCCCGATCATTCATTGCAGGCAACTCCACTTTCTGCCGTGTCATTCCCTTTATAAGATAATCTTCATCCGCTTTTTGCAATGCGTACCGAACCTCCGGATACTTTTTATCCAAATTTCTACTTTCATAGTCCAATAGAGACTTTGCAACAAATTCCTCAAGTTGACGTTTCACAGTCATAGGATGGGAAGCGGCAAATTGTTTGAACCGACCTCCTGTATACTCCTGCCCATCAATAGCAAACAATGTCCGTTCCGTATCTCCTTTTGTCAACAGTTCCTCTATACCTGTCTGATTCGGAGTATACCTCCACTCCCTTTTCAGTCGCTCTATTACTTTTCCGATCCCCTGATTCCGAATTTCCTTATGCAATATGCGCTGTACAATTCCATCGACTACGTCCTCATACACAGGCAACTCCTTCCGGTCCATGACCTTCAGAATATGGATTCCCGCAGGAGTAAAAAACGGTTCGGAGATTTCTCCCTTCGACAAAGCAAAAGCAATATTTTCAAACTCAACAGTAGTTTGCAATCCTTCAATCCAACGGCTTTGCCTATCATCCGAATAACGTTCCACCAAAGCAGAGAAATCCAATCCGGGCTGATTCCGGATAGCCTGATAAATAGAGTCCATCCGAGCTTTTTCTTCTTCCAAATGTCGGGAAGTTATTGTCTGTGGCAAATACTTAAAAATCTGCATTACTTGCACTTGCCCATTATGTGCTTTCAGTGCCATTTTCTGATAGGAAACACGAGCACAGCTATCTACCGTCTGTTTATCAACCAGATAATCCTCCATCAATTCAATCCGGTTCTCCTCTTGTTGTTTGCGAAAGGTAGCAGTTGTATCAAGTCCGATAGCTTTAGCAGCTTCAACTTTCTGTATTGCCTGAGAAAACAGCAGCGCATATTCTTTAGGGGAAAGCTCCCTCCCCTCACCTGCCCTATAATGATGATACGAATATTCAAATTCCGAACGGAAAACCTCTCTCCCGTTAACACGCATCAGCACAGGATCTTCCTGCGCAAAAGCCAGAATACCAAAGAGACAGGCACATAGCAGCAACAAACATCTTTTCATCATCAATTCTCATTTTACAAACAACAAACGGTGAGCAGCGAACATCTGCTGATTCATACAGCCTGTTCACCGTTCACCGTTAACAGTTCACCGTTTATATTTATTATTCCGGACGACTATAATTAGGCGATTCACTGGTAATCGTCACATCGTGCGGATGGCTTTCCATTACGCCTGCATTGGTAATACGGGTAAACTTCGCGTCATGAAGTTTTTCAATATTAGCAGCGCCACAGTATCCCATACCTGCACGTAAGCCACCTGTCAATTGATAAACCACTTCGAAAAGCGTACCTTTATAGGGAACACGGGCAGCGATACCTTCCGGAACCAATTTCTTCACGTCAGCCGTTCCACTTTGGAAATAACGGTCTTTTGAGCCATTCTCCATTGCTTCCAATGAACCCATGCCTCGATAGGATTTGAATTTACGACCGTTGAAGATGATTGTATCACCCGGAGACTCTTCCGTTCCGGCAACCAATGATCCGATCATCACACAATATCCACCGGCAGCCAACGCTTTTACCACATCACCCGAATAACGCAAACCACCATCGGCAATCAAAGGAATACCTGTACCTTTCAAGGCTTTCGCTACATCATATACAGCCGACAACTGCGGAACGCCTACGCCTGCAACCACACGAGTAGTACAGATAGAACCCGGACCGATACCGACCTTCACCGCATCAGCACCTGCTTCCACCAATGCTTTCGCAGCTTCTCCGGTAGCAATGTTACCTACTACAATATCAATATCCGGGAAGCGTTTCTTAGCTTCTTTCAGTTTCTCAATCACGTACATCGAATGTCCGTGAGCCGTATCAATGACAATAGCGTCCGCACCTGCATCTACCAAAGCCTGCATACGGTCCAACGTATCGGCAGTAACACCTACACCGGCAGCTACACGCAAACGACCTTTGGCATCTTTACAAGCCATCGGTTTGTCTTTTGCTTTTGTAATGTCTTTATAAGTAACCAGACCGATCAACTTTCCATCCATTCCGACAATCGGAAGTTTCTCAATCTTATGCTTCTGAAGAATCTGGGCAGCAGACTCCAAGTCAGTAGACTGGTTAGTAGTCACCAATTTTTCTTTCGGAGTCATGACAAGATCGATATGCTTAGTCATATCTCTTTCGAAACGTAAGTCTCTGTTGGTAACAATACCTACCAAATAGCCTTCGTCATCTACCACAGGGATACCACCAATCTTGTATTCTGCCATAATGTCCAGAGCGTCTTGAACGGTAGAGCCTCTTTTAATCGTTACAGGGTCATAAATCATACCATTCTCGGCACGCTTCACAATGGCAACTTGTCTTGCCTGTTCTTCGATAGACATATTTTTGTGAATCACTCCGATACCACCTTCACGAGCAATGGCAATAGCCATTTTCGCTTCGGTAACCGTATCCATGGCAGCCGTCACAA
>ERZ838118.3677-NODE-3677-length-14360-cov-2.791681_pt1 | contig 14360 bp, 8 predicted proteins | sample MGYA00519863_ERZ838118 | MGnify/ENA primary metagenome ERZ838118 (study PRJEB31850, sample SAMEA3708827) | human gut metagenome | biome: human gut; feature: human-associated habitat; material: faeces | place: China | collected 2014 ...
AGTAGCTGTCGAGGGAAATTTTACTTCTCTGTTCCAGTACCGGAATCGGGAAGAAGTGGCGGGACAGCCTTTTAAAGCACAGAGCGGTTATAGTCGGGTGATCGTAGTAGCTGACGGGGAGGTGATCCGTAATCAGGTGAGAGGGGTGGGGGAAAATGCCCGGATCGTACCCTTGGGCTATGATGAGTATAGCGGACAGATGTACGGAAACCGTGATTTTATTCTCAATTGTGTCAATTGGTTGTGTGATGATGAGGGATGGATGCAGCTGAGAGGACGGAATTTGTCCTTATATCTATTGGATAAAACCCGGCTGAAAGCGGAACGTACTTCGTGGGAAATGCTGAATTTATTATTCCCTATATTTATCGTCGCTGTTGGGGGAGGAATCTTTGCCTGGGGAAGAAAATCAAGAAACCGGAAGAGGGGTTCTACCCGTTTTAACGATTTAAGATAGAAATTTCCGATGACTTCTATTCAACTTTTTTTAGTGAAAACCGTATAAAAGAACAAATGAGGTTTTTACTGGTTTTTCCCATAAAAAATATTTTTTAACTTAATAGGGGAGGGTTTGGCTTATCTTTTGATAGAAGAGAGGCGTCTTTGTGAATGAATTTAAAAAAAGAAAATAAATCGAGAATCATGAAATTGAGATTATTTATTTTGTCGGGTTTGTGTGCTTGGATCGGTGTTTCCTGTGGAGGAAAAAAAGAAAATACCGGCCAGGAAAGTATTCGTCCGGTACGGGTGGTAAAAGTAGAATCACTGGGAGCTATGCAAAAAATGTATACCGGAGTGGTACAGGCTGAAGAATACAGTAAACTGGCATTTAAGGTTTCCGGGCCGTTGGTTGAAATGAATGTGGATGCAGGACAGAAGGTGAAGAAGGGGACAGTCATCGCTGCTGTCGATCCTTTGGATTATAATTTGCAATTCGAAGCCAATAAGGCGGCTTATGTCACCTCCAAATTGCAAATGGAACGAAATAAGAAGTTGTTGGCGATGCAGGCGATCTCTAAACAGGATTATGAAATAGCCGAAGCGAACTATGTAAAAGCCAAATCGGCCTACGAGACTTCGCAGAATACATTGGCCGATACAAAATTGAGAGCACCGTTCGACGGTTTTGTAGAACAGAAATATGTTGAAAATTATCAAAAAGTGCAGCCGGGAGAATCGATTATAAAATTGGTGAATCCGGATAAATTGGAAGTCGGTTTTATTCTTCCCGAGACTAATGTCAGGTTGACCCGTGAAAAAATGCAAGTGGCGGTCGAATTCGATACTTACAAAGGCAAATGGTTTAAGGCAGAGGTGAAAGAATTTGTGGATGCTTCTCCCGACGGGAGTGGGATACCTGTGCGACTGGCCATTACCGACAAGAGCTTTAACCGCGATGTGTATAATATTTATCCGGGTTTCTCTTGTAAAGTGATCCTGAGTATCGATAATGAGACCGGAAAAGGCTATACTGTGCCGTTAAGTGCTGTATTTAAAGATTTAAAAACTGACGAAACTTCGGTTTGGTTGTATCATACAGCCGATGAGACGGTCAAAAGACAAAAAGTCACTACCGAGCAATTGTTGGGGACAGATCGTGTTTTGGTGACCGAAGGATTGGAAGCCGACGATATTATCGTGGTTGCAGGAGTGAATTATATCGTTAATGGACAGAAAGTTGCCGTTATTGAAAATTAGAAATTAAAATTGAAACCATATTGATATGAATATAGCAAAGTATTCATTGGATAATCCGAAGGTCATCTACTTTTTTCTCTTCGTCATGTTGATCGGAGGGGTGATTTCTTTCGGTTCGCTGGGGAAAAAAGAAGATTCGCCTTTTGTGATTAAGACAGCCGTATTGATTACTCAGTATCCGGGAGCTTCTCCGAAGGAAGTGGAACAACTGATCACAGAGCCGATTGAAAGGGAGATTCAGTCTATGCGGCGTGTCTATAAGATCAAATCCGATTCATATTACGGTATGTCGAAGATCAATATCGAATTGAGTCCCGCAACTCCGCCCGAAGAAATGCCGCAAATGTGGGATGAACTCCGGCGTAAGGTATTGAATGTTCAGTCGCAATTGCCTCAAGGGGCATCCGATATTAAAGTTTCCGATGATTTTGGAGATGTTTTCGGTATCTATTTCTCTCTGACAGCCGACGAAGGATTTAGCTATCATGACCTGAGGGAATGGGGACAACGGCTGAAAACCGAGTTGGTTACGATCGAAGGTGTGCAGAAGGTGGCCCTGTTCGGAGAACAGACCGAGGTGGTCAATGTTTTTATTTCTATGTCGAAACTGGCCAATTCGGGGATCAACCTGAATTCGTTGATGCAGACCATTAAATCACAGAATTCGTTGATCAATACCGGAGAAAAGAGAGCAGGAAATATCCAGCTCAAGATTCTGGCTGAAGGAACGTACAAGAATCTGACCGATATCAGAAATCAGTTGATTTCTACCGAGACCGGGCAACAAATCCGTTTAGGAGATATTGCTGTGATTGAAAAAGGATATATGGAACCGCCCAGTACCCTGATCCGGGTAAATGGCAGGAAAGGGATCGGTATCGGAGTTTCTACGGCACCCGACTATGATGTGGTGAAGGCCGGAGAGGCTGTGCGGTTGAAGTTGGCACAACTGGAAGAACAAATGCCGGTAGGGATCGAAATGGTGACGCTGTACCCCGAGGATCAGATCGCCCGGGAGGCGAACAACGGCTTTATCCTGAATCTGATCGAGTCGGTGGTGATCGTGATTTTTATCATTCTTATCGTCATGGGAGTCCGGGCCGGTATTCTGATCGGTAGTTCGTTGATATTTTGTATCGGAGGAACACTGTTGATCATGCAGTTTATGGGAGTAGGATTGAATAGAACTTCCTTGGCTGCTTTTATTATAGCCATGGGGATGTTGGTGGATAATGCTATCGTGGTCACCGATAATGCACAAATAGCGATCAAGCGGGGAATACGCCGCCGGCAAGCCTTGATAGACGGGGCTACTACGCCTCAATGGGGATTGCTGGGGGCTACGATGATCGCCGTATTCTCTTTTCTGCCTTTATATCTGGCGCAATCTTCCGTAGCGGAAATGATCAAACCTTTGTTTATTGTGTTGGCCGTTTCTTTGTTACTTAGTTGGGTGCTGGCGTTGGCTCAGACAACTGTTTTCGGAAATTTCATTTTGAAAGAAGGTTCCGGTGAGACTGGAAAAGATCCGTACGATACTCCTTTTTACCATAAATTCGGTAAATTCCTGCGTTTGCTGATCCGCTTCAAGGGGACGACGATGTTAGTGATGGTGGGGTTATTTATGCTGGCGATGACGATTATGGGGTTGATGCCCCAGAATTTCTTCCCTAATATGGATAAACCCTATTTAAGGGCCGACTGCTTTTTACCTGAAGGATACAGTATCCGGGAGACAGAAAAAGAAATGGGAAAGATCGAAGAGTTTTTGTTACAACAGGAAGAAGTCGTGAATGTATCGGCTACATACGGAAGCTCACCACTTCGTTACTATCTGGCCAGTACTTCTTTCGGTCCGAAATCTAATTTCGGTAATTTCCTGGTCGAAGTAAAAGATAAAAAATATACGGCTCAGGTAGAAGAACGCCTGAATAAATATGTCCGTGAAAACTATCCGGATATCCTGATCCGTTCCTCTTTATTTAAGCTTTCGCCGGCAGTGGAAGCGAATATCGAATTCGGTTTTATCGGAGAGAATATCGATACGCTTACGATGTTGACGGAGAAGGCAATGAGTATCATGCACGAATGTGATATGGTTACCGATATCAAAAATAGCTGGGGAAATAAAGTACCTGTCTGGGAGCCGGCTTATTCGCAGGAACGGGGACAACGGCTGGGGATTACCCGGCAGGCAGTGGCCTATGCCCTGAAAATTGCAACCAACGGTTTGCCTTTGGGCGATTATCGGGAGAAGGATTTGTTTATGCCTATTTTGCTGAAAGAGGAAAATATCGAATCGTCGAATATCGATAATATGAAGACCTTACCTGTATTTTCCCAGTCGGGATATGCCGTCCCTTTGGCTCAGGTGGTGGACAGCTTTGCCTTCGGATATAATTACAACGTAATTAAGCGTTATAACCGCGATAAGGTGATGATGGCACAATGTGACTCCAAACGTGGAGCCAATACGATGGCAGCTTTTGCGCAGGTAAAAAAAGCGATTACCGAGGGTATGGATATCCCTCAGGGTTACCGGATGCAGGTCTTCGGGGAAAACGAAACTCAGGAAGAGTCGAATTCGGCTATGGCTGCCAATTTACCGTTGACCTTTATCCTGATGTTCATCGTGTTGTTGTTTTTGTTTAAAACTTATCGTAAACCGACGATCATTTTGTTGATGGTGCCCCTGATCTTTATCGGAGTTGTCTTCGGATTGGCTGTAACCGGGAAAATGCTCGATTTCTTTGCAATCCTGGGGGTACTGGGGTTGATCGGTATGAATATCAAGAATGCTATTGTGCTGGTAGACCAGATCGGTATTGAAGAAGAAAAAGGTACTCCCCGCCTGGAAGCTATTATCGAAGCTACAAAGTCGAGAATTGTGCCGGTAGCGATGGCTTCGGGGACGACGATACTAGGTATGCTGCCTTTGCTGTTCGATGCGATGTTCGGCGGAATGGCCGCTTGTATCATGGGAGGATTATTGGTGGCCAGTCTGTTGACTATTTTTGTTTTACCTGTTACCTATAGTTTGTTGTTCCGGGTGAAAGTGACAGATACCCCTGAGGTAAGAATGAATGAGGAATAATAAAAAGAAAGGATAAAAATAAACGGAATGAAAAAAATATATTTAATCGTCGGAGCAATACTTTGGGGTGGAATAGTTGACGCCCAGACGTTGTCGGTGGAACAATACCGGCAAAAGGTGTTGGAATATAATCAGGATATCCAAAAGTCCCAACAGGCTGTAAACGGGGCTTTATATTCCCTGAAAGGAATTAAAACGGGCTTTTTTCCGAAATTGGATATTACCGGAAACTATTCCTATCAGTTGGAGAAGGTGGAGTTCTTGCCCGGAACCGACCTGAAACACGATAATTATGGAGTAGAAGCCGGATTGGTACAGAATGTCTATTCCGGGAGCGCTGTCCGGAAACAATATGATGTAGCTAAATTGCAACATGCTATTGCTCAGTTGTCGGTAGAACATACAGTGGATAACATGATTTATGCCGCCGATGTCAGCTATTGGTCGGTGGCCGCAAACCGCAATCTGTATGAGCTTTCGGAACAATTCGTTCAGATTGTAAGGGAATTGTATGAGATTGTAAATAAACGGTTTGAAGAAGGAGCTATCAGTAAAACAGATGTATTGATGGTGCAGAATCGTTTGAAAGAAGCTGAACTACAATTGAATACGAATTCGACGAATTATAAGACAGCACTGCAATCTTTGAATATTATGATGGGAGTGGAGCCGGATGCTGCTGTAGTTTTGACCGATTCTATTCAAAAAGTGCTTTGGGTTCCTAAGCAGGAAGGGTTGAATAAGGCCCTGGAAAGAAGAGCCGACTATCAATCTGCCATTATGGGGATAGAGATGGCGAAATTGCAGACCGATATGGCCCGTTCGAAGTATTTGCCCCAATTGGCTGTCGGTATAAAAGAAAAATACGGAACGACTTTGTTGAATGTGGACGGAAAGGCTCAATGGGCGACTACGGCTTATGCACAAATCAATATACCGGTGTTCCATTGGGGAGAAATGCGGCAGAATGTGAGATTGAGCCGGACCCAGGAATGGACCAAAGAACTGGAAAGAAGCCAGCTCAAGGACCAGGTAAGTAAAGAGCTGAATAATGCCTGGGTGAATGTGATCGAAATATCCAAAAAGCTGGAGATCGTATATTCTTCTCTCGATATAGCAAAGGACAACCTGACGTTGAATACGTTTAGTTATAATGAAGGGAAACTGCCGATTATCGATGTGTTGTCGGCCCAGGTGAGCTGGTTACAGGCGTACACCAATGTGGTTTCTGTCAACTATCAATATAAAGTAGCCTTGGCCGAGTATGCCAAAGCTTTGGGGGGAACGGACCGTTGAGTCTGTCAGGAATAACGGCGCGGATACCGGAAGACGATAGCCGATAGGGCACATATCCCGATCAGCATCGAATAGTACAGGTATTGAATGATGGAAAGCGGGGAGATGGAGGCCAGACCTGCAGCGATCAGCATTTGAGCTCCATAGGGTATGATTCCCTGGATAAAACAAGAAAATGTATCTAATATGCTGGCAGATTTACGGCAGTCGATGCCGAATCTGTCAGCTATATTTTTAGCTATAGGACCGATGGTGATGACAGCGATCGTGTTGTTGGCCGTACAAAGATTGGCCAGACAGACTAAACCGGCGATACTCAGCTCTCCGGCACGTTTGGAATTGACATGTCGGGTGAGTTTGACGATGATGTAATCGATCCCTCCGTTGTATCGGATCATTTCGAGCATACCTCCGGCCAATAAAGTGATAATGATCAATTCCCCCATGCCTGTGATACCTGCTCCCATAGCACCGAACCAGCCGAACAAATCGAAACCGGAAGAGAGTATACCGATAAGCCCGGAAGTTAATATCCCCAGAAATAATACGAGCATGACATTTATGCCGGCTAAAGCAGTTGCGAGAACGATGAGATAAGGGATAACCTTGATCCATTCGACGGCTTCGATCTGTGTGGGGGTATGGATGTGCATGCCGGCAAAGACATAATAAAAGAGCAATAGGATGGCTGCCGGCATGACAATTAAACTATTGACCTTGAATTTATCTCTCATTTCGCACCCTTGAGTTTTGGTGGCTGCAATGGTAGTGTCAGAGATAAACGAAAGATTATCTCCGAAGAAGGCCCCTCCGACGACAATAGCTACCATATAGGCTAGTTCTACACCGGTTTTATCGGCGATTCCTACAGCAACAGGAGTGAGGGCTACGATCGTTCCGACGGAGGTCCCGACCGATAAAGAAATAAAACAAGCGGCGATAAAGATACCGGCCAAAAGCAGGTTGTCCGGAAGAATGTGTAAAGTCAGATTGACCGTGGCGTCTATGGCTCCCATCGCTTTGGCCGATTGGGCGAAGGCTCCCGCCAGAATAAATATCCAGATCATCAAAAGGATATTTTTATCCGAAGCACCTCCGGAGAAATGAGCGATCCTTTCACTCAGACCGAGATGACGGGTCATGGCGATAGCTGCGATGGAAGAGATTACGAAAGCGACAGTGATCGGTACTTTATAAAAATCATCGGCGATAAGAGAAGTGACCAGATAGACACCCAGAAATATAAATAAAGGACTTAAAGCCAGTAAAGAAGGTTGCTGCGTGTATTGCTTCATGTATTTTTATATTTTCAGCGTGCAAAGTTAACGGATTAATTGAAAAATCAATTCGAAATATCGTTATCGGAATGTGCCTGACTACTTTTGTGAGAATCCGTGTTTTTAGCAGCAATATAAAATCCCTTGCCAGGGGTCCATTCCACGCAGAAGAGCGAATCGATATCTTCGTATCCCAGTTTTTTTAATTGAGCCAGTAGCCAGGTTTCCTTTTTTCCGGCATTATCCAGTGAACTTTGCAGGATCGATCCATTATTGACAAAAAGATAAGATTCGGAAATATTTCGTTTCAGTGAAACGGTGAGCTTGCCGTTTGTCTCGAAGCGGGCATCGTCTACATCGAACATCGAGAATATACCCACTTCCCGCAACATGGTCCGGAATTGTTCCATTTCCAGACCGTTACGTTTGAATTCTTTGAGATTGATTTGTCCGTTCCTGACGATCATAACCGTATCTCCTTTGACTAAACGCCTGATCAGACTGAAACGCAGCAAGTAGCGGATAGTCATATTGACGATTGTCCAGGTTCCGAGCGCAAAGATCATATACCATACCGACAAGTCCGGATTATAAATCACGCCTCCGATCAGAGCTCCTAAAACAAATGCATTGACCGAGTCGAGGGGAGTGAGCTGGGCCATTTGTGTCTTGCCTGAGATGCGGAGAAAAAAGATCACTCCGGACATACCGATGATGATTTTGATAATAATGCTGAGGATCATAATATACCTTAATTTCATTCTGAATTAGGAGAATTACGCTTTTGCAAAAGCTTTGTTACAAATTCCCGAATTTTTAGCCGATACAGAAAGCAACCAAAAATAGATTTATTCCGTTAGTAGGTTAATAAATGAGGTTGATTAATTAAAATTTATTGGAATGAAGAAAAATATTTCAACTTGGCAGTTGGCCTTGATGACGGCAGCTGCAGTGATTAGTTTGAGAGGATTGCCGATGATGGCTCAGGAGGAGCTGACGATGTTTTTTTACATTTTCTTTGCTACTTTCCTGTTCCTGATACCGGCGGCTTTGGTCGCTGCCGAATTAGGTAGCGCTTTTGCCGACCGGGGTGGTGGAGTATATACTTGGGTGAAAGAAGCCTTTAACCGGAAAATGGGATTTACGGCGATTTTTTTACAATGGATTCAGAATGTGGTCTGGTATCCGACAGTACTTGGATTTGCAGCCGCCTCTATCGCATATATGATCGGAAAACCCGACTTGTCGCAGAATGGCTGGTTTGTAGGGGTGTTTTCTATTGCTATGTATTGGCTGGCTACCTGGTTGACCTTTAAGGGCACCTCGATTATTTCCCGGATTACCAGCCAGGGATTTTTATTAGGAACCGTATTACCCGGAGTGGTCATTATCGTTATGGCGATTATTTGGATTGCAGGAGGTAATCCGATTGCTTTCGAACATGTCCCGGATACGGTTACTCAAGTGGTCAACGTAAATGCCGGGCATGTACATCCGCGTTTTTTCCCTCATATGACGGGGATCAGTGATATCGCTTTTTTGGCGGGTATTTTACTGTTGTTTGCCGGAGTCGAGGTACATGCCGTACATGTCCGGGAAATGAAAGAACCTCAAAAACAATTTCCTGCTGCCATGTTTTTAGCTGCCTTGATTTCTTTTGCCTTGTTCACTTTAGGTTCTCTGGCAGTAGCGATAGTTACTCCTTATGATCAGATCAACTTACAAGCCGGATTGTTCGTCAGTTTTCAGCAATTGTTCGGTCATTATCATATCGGGTGGTTGACTAATGTGATGGGATTGTTAGCGGCTTTCGGAGCTTTGGCCGGGGTTATGTCATGGATTTCCGGCCCTAGCCGTGGATTATTATGGACGGCTAACGATGGACAATTGCCTGATTTCCTGAAAAAAACCAATCGGAATGGGGTACAGACTCATATCCTTTTTATTCAGGGAGCTATTGTATCGGTTTTATCTTCCCTGTATATCATTATGGATGATGTCAGTGTGGCTTTCTTTTTGTTGAGTGCTTTGACGATCGGACTTTACCTCGTTATGTATATGATGATGTATGCTTCAGGAATAAAATTGCGGTATACTCAACCTGATCTGAAAAGAAGTTATAAAGTGCCCGGAGGTAAGATGGGCATGTGGCTGATTGCGGGAGTCGGTTTTCTGGCTGTCGCCTTTTCATTTATCGTTACCTTTTTTCCACCTTCGCAGTTGCCGGTCGGTAGTCCTGCCTTTTATACGGGGTTAGTAATTGTCGGTACGGTAGTATTTGTGGGCATTCCGATCCTTATCAGCACGGTTATGGCCAGGAGAAATCGGAAAGGACAGTAAAATTTACGGTTTTACCAACCGAGCAATTTGAGGATAAGTAATGTGTATTCCTTTCCGAGTATTTCCCGTAACCGTCTGTATGCACTTTTTTTCATTGATTTGACGGTGTTGACAGAGATATGCAGAAGATCTGCGATTTCAGTATTATTGTTGCCCTCCAAACCGAGCTGGATAATTTCCCGGGTTTGCGGGGGCAATTGGCTGATGGCGAAACTGAGTAAACGGAGTGTTTCCTGATAAGTAATTTCATGAAGACAATTTTGCTCTTCTTCCTCTTCCCGTTGTGAAATATATTTTTGTGCGATCTGGGAATGTCGCAAATGATTAAGACAAAGGTTGTGTGCAGTCGTATAAGCGAAAGATTTGGCTTTTTCGATGGCGTAAAAATTTTCTCTCTTCTCGTATAAACGGACAAAAACATTCTGAGCTATATCCTGAGCTACAGGCTCTTCTCTTACATATTTTAAGGAGAAGAGATAGACAGGTTCATAGTAAGTATTGAAAAATAATTCAAATCTTTTATTGTTTAGAAGCATTTTATTTGCCGGTCGTTTATACTGATATTCGGAAACAAAAGTAATTTTTTTTTTTCAGATGCGCACACCCACTTGTTGATTTTAAGTGTTTCAGTATAAAATACACATAGAAATGAGAGGGTTTGAAAATAGGTATGAACTTGCACATTTGATTAGCTGCCGGCTTATGGGGACTATTACTCCGGAAGAAGAGGAACGGTTTCAGAAGTGGTGGAAAGAATCGGAATCCCATGAAAAAGAATATGAGATGATATGTAAGCGTCTGATTGTTGATTTACGGAGAACGGAGCATCCGGATTTGCATAAAGCCTGGAAGGGAGTGTGGAGCAAACTTCCCCGTACGAGGCGGCTATTCTGGTCCTGGCATTCGGGGGCTGCTGTTTGTGCCGGAGTGATTCTGCTCCTGGGATTGGGGTGGATATTTCTACCGGCTGATGATTTGAATATATCTCGGTCGGGGAATGACCGGTGTGCGGGGACTGTGTTGATTCTCGGTAATGGAGAATTAATTGATTTGGGAAAGAGAGAGGAAAGGTTGGTCGATGCTGGAAAGGGAACGAAAATCAGGATAGGGGAGAATGTGGTGAGTTACCAGACAGGAGAACAAGAAGAAGCTCCGATACAGGAAATGAATACGGTACGGGTCCCCCGGGGAAGTGAATACCGGCTGATACTGTCGGATGGAACGAAAGTATGGCTGAATGCTGAGTCGCAGCTGATTTATCCGGTCCGTTTCACAGGAGAAAACCGGGAAGTAATCATGAAAGGGGAGGCATGTTTTGAAGTGGCGAAAAAAGAAAAACAGCCGTTTGTCGTGAAAGTGGATGAAATAGAAGTGTTAGTGACGGGGACTTTATTCAATGTGGAGGCTTATCCCGAAACTAAAGAGGTAAAGATGACTTTGGTCGAAGGGCGGGTCGAGGTGAAGACAGAAGAGCACCGGCAACTGTTGAGCCCGGATGAACAGGCTCTTGTAGATAAGCAGGAAGGACAAATCCGGGTGAGAAAAGTGGTTGCTGAAGAGTATATCGGCTGGACCAGGGGAGAATTCCGTTTTACGCGGACAAGGCTGGAAGAAGTGATGACGAGGTTGGCACGCTGGTATGATGTAGAGGTATTTTTTGCAGTTCCGGACTTGAAGAATGCCCGTTTTACTCTGAATTTGGAACGCTATGACAATATAAATAAAATATTGTCGAAGATTGAAAAAACGGGACGTGTGCATTTCCGTATTCAGGGGCAGTGTATTATTGTGGAATAATAAAAACAGCGGAGTATAGTGGCATATACCCCGCCTTTAGTTATAAAACCCTTGCTCTACCGACATAGAGCAAAAAATTGTTATAAACTCTAACTACAAAAGTATGGAAAAAAAATCAAGAACAGGTGATTCCGTGTTCCTTAAATTACCACGGATGTTTTTAATCATGAAAACGGTATTTATCTCATTGGTGTGTACATTGAATGTACAGGCTAATGTGTTTTCCCAACACACGAAGTTCGATATCGCGATGAAAAATGTTACGGTATCGGAGGTTTTGTGTTATTTAGAAGAAATCAGCAAATACCGTTTTGTGTATGACAGCGATGCAATTGATCGCATGCAACGGGTGGATGTAGAGATGAAGGGAACGAAGTTGGAAACAGTGTTGGAAAGTATATTCGTGAAAAGTGGTTTTTCATTTGTCATAGAGGATGGGGTGGTGATCATCCGCGAGGCTGGAAAGAAACAGATAACGGCTGGAATACTCCCGCAATCCCGGAAAATTACCGGTCGGGTAAGGGATCATGGAGGCCATCCTTTACCTGGAGTGACCGTGGTTTTAAAAGGTACCTCTGTCGGAGTAGTGACGGATGTGGACGGTCACTTTAAAATGGATCTGCCGGCCGATCATGAAACTGTGCTGGTGTTTTCATTTGTCGGGATGAAAACTCAGGAAGTGTACTATAAAGGGGAAAAAGAATTGAATGTAGTGATGGAAGAAGAGGTGAAGCAAATGGACGAGGTAGTTGTGACCGGAATCTTCTCAAAATCGAAAGAAAGCTATACTGGCGCTGTGTCGGTGATTACGGAAAAGGAATTGAAAAGTTTCGGTAACCGAAACATACTGACCACTTTGCGCAATATCGATCCTTCTTTCAATATCCTGGAAAGCAACGAATGGGGTTCTAACCCGAACCGTTTACCGGAAGTACAGATCCGCGGAGCGGCCAATATGCCGGATATCGACCAGTTGCAAAGCGATACAAAAGCAGAATTGAACACGCCTTTGATTATCATGGACGGTTTTGAAATAACTTTAGAACGCATGATGGATTTGGATGATAGCGAGGTGGAGACGATCACTTTGCTGAAAGACGCTTCGGCAACTGCTATTTACGGTTCTCGTGGCGCAAACGGTGTGATTGTGATCACGACAAAAGAACCCGAACCTGGAAAACTGCGGTTTGCCTATACGGGAAGCCTGAATCTCGAAGTGCCGGATTTGAGCGATTATGATGTATTGAATGCCAGGGAAAAGCTGGATCTGGAACTTCGATCTGGCTATTATGACGGTGTCAGGGCTGAATATGAAGTGCAGTTGAAACAAAAATATAATGAAATTCTGCAACAGGTGGAGAGAGGGGTAAATACCTACTGGCTGTCCAAGCCCTTGCGTGTCGGCGTGGGGCATCGGCACAACATCAAGTTGGAAGGAGGAGATCCGAGTTTCCGCTATTCGGCAACAGTGCAGTATAACGACGTAGCCGGAGTTATGAAAGAATCGTTCCGCCGGACGTTCAATGGAGGGATCAACCTTTCTTACAAAACTTCCGACCTGATTTTCAGAAATCAGCTGACGATCGGTTTGAATAAAGCACAAGAGTCTCCCTATGGAACTTTCGATCAGTATGTAAAACTGAATCCCTATTGGACAGCAACGGATGAGAATGGTAATGTAAAACGTTTTTTTGATGAGGATTACAGCTACTGGGGAGGAAATAATCCTGCCAATCCTTTGTATAATGCTACGTTGAATACAAAAGAAACAAGCGATTATACTAATATTACCAATAATTTCTCGATCGAATGGAAACCGGTACAGGAATTTACCTTAAGGGGTACATTCGGTATTTATACTCAAACGAATAATTCAGACAAATACCTTCCCCCCGAACATACAGCGTTTGCTGATTATGCCGATGACGATTACTTCAGAAGAGGAACTTATGATTATACGACGAGCAGATCGTCGCGTTACAATTTTTCATTGACGGCCAATTATTCGAAAGTGTTTGCGGAAAAGCATATGATTTATGCCGGTCTGAATATGGATTTGGAAGACCAGAAATCACAGAGGTACAGTTTTTCTGTAGAAGGTTTTCCGAGTGGGGCGCTCGATTTTCTGGCAGTAGCTATGCAATATAAAGAAAATGGAAAACCGGGAGGTAGTGAATCCAAAAGTCGGCGTGTCGGTTTTGTCGGTAATGCCAGTTATTCTTTCGAGGACCGGTATTTTGTAGATGCTTCATTTCGGACAGACGGTTCTTCCCTGTATGGAGCAGACAAACGGTTTGCTCCTTTCTGGTCTGCCGGTATCGGCTGGAACATCCACAGGGAAAATTTCATGAGTAATGTCGATTGGATAAACCGCTTGAAAATAAGGGCTTCTGTCGGTGAGACTGGCTCGAACAACTTCAGTGCCTATGAAGCTATGGTTACTTATACTTATTCTTTGAGCGATCGCTATTACAATTGGATGGGAGCTAACCTGAAAGCACTGGCTAATCCTGATCTGGAATGGCAGAAGACCATGAAGTACAATACCGGAGTCGAAGTAAATTTACTTAACAACCGTTTGAATATGATCTGTGATCTTTATCTGGAACGGACAAATGGCCTGATGTCTTCTTTGGAATTACCTCCTTCCAACGGGTTTACCAGCTATAAAGCCAACATCGGAAAACTGGAAAATAAAGGTTTTGAATTGAAAGTGACTGGCTATCTGTTACGCGATACGGAACGGGAACTGATCTGGTCGGTAACAGGTTCTTTAGTCCGGAACAAAGACAAAATTATCAAACTCTCGGAAGCCATGAAAGAAGCCAATGCTACCCTACTGGCAACCGGAGGGGCTA
>ERZ838118.3689-NODE-3689-length-14320-cov-3.285804_pt1 | contig 14320 bp, 9 predicted proteins | sample MGYA00519863_ERZ838118 | MGnify/ENA primary metagenome ERZ838118 (study PRJEB31850, sample SAMEA3708827) | human gut metagenome | biome: human gut; feature: human-associated habitat; material: faeces | place: China | collected 2014 ...
GCTAACCGATTCCGGTAATGTGGCCTCCCAGCCCCAAAGATTAAAAACCATTTTATTGATAAAACGGGCACCGGCATATCCCTCGTCCACCATCGCATCCACCCATTTGGGATTCAGATAACGGGTCTTCAGTTCACGTCCCAGAAATTTCTCGAGTGTCTCTTGTCCCGGAGCCGAAGGATCGACCAGATTCGTCAGCATGACCACCGGTGATTTCCCGTCGATCGTCCGAACGGCCAAACCGGTAGCACCGAGGTACTGAAACATATCGTCATTATCCAGCAAAGCATACAGATTCGAAGTCCTGCTGTGTAAAGCCACCCTGGTGCCCGACAAAGCATTTTTAAATACAGTTTTCGAAAAACCTTTCGGTAAACAGGTATATTCGTCCTCTACTTTCGTTCCCCAAAATCCCTGGCCATACAAATGACTCATCTTGTCAAAATAAACTTCCGCCACGTCCTTTTCATCCTCCCAGGTTCCCGAAGCCTGCACCGTCCCACTAACCCCGGTACCATAAGCACCCGAAGGGGTCGTAAACAAACGTACCGAAGCGATGCGCCGGGCCAGCGAATCTTCCTGAACCCCCAGTTGTTTCAACTTATCTTCAGATTCAAGGATATGTTCCCGGACAAAATTATCTTTTTCATCGGCACTTCTGGCCAGGCTGACTGCCTTATCCAGCAGAGCCATCAATTCGGGAAAAATATCCCTGTATAATCCCGATGGAGCAAAAACGACATCTACTCTCGGACGTTTCAACTCATGCTGCGGAATCAATTCCAGACCGACAACCTGATTGGAAGCATTATAAACAGGTCTCACACCAAGTAAGCTTAAAGCCTGGGCTTCCATCGTACCTTCATTCCGGATACACTCCACCGCCCACAAATTTATGGTCACTTTAGGAGGACACTCCCCGTTGTGTTCGGCCTTATACTGTTCTATCAGCTCCTCTGCCAATTGCTCTCCCAACCGACAAGTCATTCTGGAAGGAATCAGTCTCGGATCGAAAGCAAAAAAGTTTTTACCTGTAGGCAGAGCACCCGGATTCCGGATCGGGTCGTTTCCTGTTCCTGCCCGGACATACTTTCCATTCAAAGCCCGGATAAAAGCATCCAATTCTTCTTTCCCCGATTTTGCGATATTCTTTTGTACCTGCTCCCTGAAAAGTTCCAAATCTTTTCCCATCAAATCCTTTTGCATTGATACAATAGCTTCCGTTGTCGCTTTCGTATAAGCCTCATCAGGGGATACACCGAAAGTGTGCAAGCCGAAAGGGGTTTTATTTTCTTCTATCTCTTTCAGATAATCGTCGATATCTTCCAGATTCTGATCCGTTATGGTATCCAGCTTCAAATCCTTATCCAGTCCGAGTGTTTTTATCCGAAGAACCAGATCCCTGAATTGCGCCATCGACGAGATCGGGCTTTTGCTTTTTTGATCATAGTATTTAGATATGCCACTTTTCAAATCCCGCAATTCCGGATTTAAAGAAGCCTTATCGAAAGGAGGAGTCATGTGGTCGATAATCACGGCCTGTCCCCTTCTTTTCGCCTGCAGGCCTTCACCCACATTATCCACAATATACGGATAAATATTAGGTACATCCATGATCAGCGCTTCGGGATAATCATCGGGACCGAGTCCGGCTTCTTTTCCGGGCAACCACTCATGCGTGCCGTGAGTACCGATATGCACCAGTGCATCTGCGTGAAAGCCATACTTCAAAAAAAGATAATAAGCCAGATACTGATGAGGGGGAGGAACCAGAGGATCGTGATATAAACTCTTCGCATTGTCTTCCCATCCCCGGGGAGGTTGAGGTGTCAGTATGATATTTCCGTATTTCACCACCGGGATCACAAAATAAGATTTCCCGGAAGAATCTTTCCAAACCATCAGTTCAGACTCTTCGGGTTTTCCCCATTTGTTCTCCATTTCCGTCCTAATCTTCAACGATAACTTATCGTACCATTCTTTGTACACTTCCATCGGTACCAATACAGGATCTCCTTTACGCACCAATTTATCCACCTCTGCAGGAGCCCAGGAACCGATATTCCTTCCATAGTCCATCACCCGGTTAAAAATAGCAGCACTGTCGATCGGCTGCCCGCCGGTATCATACCCCTCCTGCCGCATTCTCTGTAGGATAGATAAAATACTTCGGGGAAGTACATTCAGGTAGCTGGCCCCTATGTTTTCTTTTCCGGGAGGATAGCTGTAGTAAATCAGGGCCACTTTCTTTTCACGATTAGGCTTTGTCTGCAGGTTATGGATATTCTTTATACGCCCGAGCAGCGTTTCCATCTGATAACCGATCATATTCTTAATCCGGATATTATGATCGAAATCGTCGAATACGACAGCAACAGAAGGTTCGATATAACCGGCTAATTCGGGTATAGCCACCAAATTCGACCGATTGTAAATATCTATTCCGACTAAAGATTTTTCCCAATCTTTTTGATTCGTACTCAGTATAATCCCATTGATCACCGGCACTCCTAATTTTTCCAGTACCACCCTTTCCTGCTCAGGCCTTGTATTATACCAACATCCCAGATTCAAGAGGGCACTCACGCGGGGAAGACTATCACAGGAAATAAAAAACCGTTCGATCACCTGTTCTTCGTGATGTCCCGGTTTTTGAGAGGTGAACACGGGTAATACATTAAAACCTTTCTCTTCGATATTCCGGATAAATACATCGATATACAAATACTGCGATTTGGTCAGATCGCTTCTCCCAATAATCAATCCGATCCAGGGAGCCTGGGTGTCGATATCGGTTCTCTCGGCTAAATAAGAACCGATATAGGTATGTAATTTTTTATTTCTATAGTTATATATTCCGGAAAGGGGAGTTTCTTCAATATCCTGATATTCACAATCGAAATGTAAATCTTTATTCAGTTTTTTCAGAACGATATTCATGATATTGTTTTCTCCTCCGCTTTTAAAAGCGGCCAATGTCCAGGGATCGAAACAGATCCCCCATTCCTGCAATTCGGCATCGTATTCATGGGATAAATTAAGCGCATAAACCTTCGCTCCGCGTTTCAAAGCAGACAACAGCTGAGGTTTAGCTTTAAAAACCAACCCATTATTATGCAAAGCGACGAATATCAGATCGGAATTTTCAAAAAAATCCATATCACTTTCGTGATAGTTGGAATAGATAAATTCCTTGAACTGACATTTCTCCGCTACCTCCGGATGCATTTTCGCCAGTAAATGCATGCTCCGGTTTACGCCGACCCAAAAACCGTCATCGATAAGAAAACTGACTTTGTTTTGGGCTGTCAAAGATAGCCCAAAACAAAGTGACAAAATAACAAAATAATACTTAATCCCTTTCATACCCCATTATATATCCGCCATCAGCAACAAATACATGTCTTCAGATCAAAAAGTCATAGCAGCTCTTACCTGAAAATTCCGCCCAGGCATATTATAACCATCCTTTTCGGTATAATTTTCATCGAATAAGTTGTTAATATTCAAACCGACCGACACATTCTTTATAAGCGGGCAAGAGGCCGAAAAATCGAACACCATAAATTGCGGATGCTTAATCAGTTTATCAGTTAAATACCCGGGTTGGCTTTCACTTAACAAATCGTTCAATGTCGGACGATATTTATCACCGATAAAGTTTTTCTCGATGCGATGTCCGGCAAAACGTCCGTTCAGCCGCGCACTGAATCCTTTCTGATGCAAGAAATCGAGTCCGAAATTGGCATTCTGTTTCCGAACGGATAATGTTTTGTTCCATACTCCTTTAGTCTGATCCTGATAGGTAAACATCCAGGTCAGATTTCCATAAAGCTTCAAAGCAAAGTCACTATCGAACAGACGGCCGAAGTCATAAGAAGCCATAATTTCCATTCCACTTTTTTTTGCTTTATCGGCATTCTTGAACGTTTTGTACTTTTGTCCGCTTTCTTCATCGGTCCATGCCTCTTCCACAATCAGATCATCATTCCACGTATAAAAATAAGTAAAATCAAAATTTACCCCCAGTTCCGGCCGGCTGAATGTCAAACCGGCATCCAACGTACGGGATTTTTCAGGATCCAGATCAGGATTTCCTACGGTAAGCGTACCGCTGTACAAAAATTCTCCGGCTTTCTGATAAGCATCGGTCATGCTGAAAGCTGTACCGAAACTGGCATGGACGGCCATACCGCCGTATATATTGTATTTTGCACCGATATTGGGATTGAAAGTGTTGTAACTTTCCGCTTTCTCTTCATTCTCCAAACCAGGTGTTTTCCGAAGTTTAAAATCGATATAATCATAGCGCAATCCGACCGACAAGTCCAATTTTTCTTTAAATAATTTCAAGTTACTCTGCAGGAATATCCCCCAAGCCGTATTCCGGAAACGGGGTTGATAAGGTGCTTTAATCTCACCACGCGCTTTAAAACTGGTTATCTCACTGACTTCATTATTGTTATCGAATCCGAAAGCAATTCTTTGTTTGCCTAAAATCAGATTATCGTGTGCTGTAAATCCATAAGTATTCAGTTCGTTACCCGAATACACATAAGCCGTATCGGTGTCTGCCGTATAAGTATCGGTCTTAGCTGTAGAGTAATGAGGAGCGAAAAACAAATTATGATTATTCACTTTTCCGTTGAGTTCCAATTTTTCGGTATACCGGGTGACATCTTTCTTTTTCAATCCGTTAGTCCCCCAGACATTTCCTCCCGTCGGCAGATCCTTACCCACAAAAAAAATCTCGGTAAAATTCAAAGACCAGTTTTCCCCGAAATCATAACCGATACGGCCTTTCCCGGCGATACCGCTATGCCGAGAGCCATTCATTTTAATACCATAAGTATCTTTACCGAGGATAGCTTTATCCGTTGCCGACATATGCAAGAGATTATGGTCTCCGATCTTATAGTTTCGTGCCTGAGCAGTATAATCGAAAGAGGCATCGAAAGAAAGCCCCCGGTAGATCCGTCCACCGACATGAAAAGCCCCTTTGGAAGTTTGATAACTTCCGGCTGCAACTTTGATTCCTCCGGTGAGTTTATCCTTATTCCGTTTGGTGACGATGTTCACCACTCCACCCATCGCATCCGAACCATACATGGCGGAGAAAGGGCCTTTCAGAACTTCCACCTGCTCTACATCGCCTAAAGAAAGTGTCGCCATATTGGTAGTACCGGCCGGTACTCCATCGATCAGGACTGTCGTGTATTTTCCTTCTGTCGGTTTGAATCCCCGGATACTGAAATAAGAATTATATCCCGGATATTCAATCACATCCACATTAACAAAATTTTTCAACAGGTCCGTCAGATTATTGATCCCCGAAGCTTCGATCTGCCGCTTGGTCACCACCTCTACCCGGTTCGGAAGATCTTTCAATAAAGCTCCGGTTTTAGTCGCATGGATCATCACCTCCTCCAAATCTATCCGACGCATGGAATCGGTTTCTACAGTTACAGGTTGCTCTGCATACATGCCCATACAGAACGTAAGGGCAAGAGAAGTTAAAATAAATTTCCTTTTCATCTTGAATTTGTTTTACACCGATATAAATTATTATTTGTTAATTACATACAAGTTTATCCGTTGTAACAGCGGCAAAGCCACTCCCAACAAAGTGAAAGTTTCCTCTCAAAAAACTTGCATAAATTCACCCCATTCATGTGCCACCGGCGCTTCTCCGTTTACCGGAAACATTTTGCATAATTCTAAATTCACCTGAAAAGAAATCATATTGCAGAATCCTGACTGGAAATTGTTTTCCGGCATAATCCCTGCCGTAAAGCACACCCTTTGCAAAATAAAATCAAGTCCGAATCGAGCAACCTTAATCCCCGAAGGTTTATCAATCATACATCATTTCGGCAGGTCTTCTGACTTACTCCAATCTTCAAACGCCCTTCCCATTCTTTCCAGAACAGTGGCTAAAGTATTGTTGAAGATTTTAGCAGAGCTTACAGCAGCGGGTCTGTCCAGGATTCTCACCTGATTCCCTTTTCATCACTTTTCCGTAGCAGCAGAATCGTGACACCAAAATCGGATGCAAAGATATTGATTTTTTTATTTTAAGAAGATACTTTTACGATATTTTCCAATTTTTCAGACAGACTGCGACCATATTCTTACAGGAGATCTGTATTTCCAGCCACCGGGGAGCCATTGACTGTAGCATGGTCTATGCGAGATTTTGTTCCGTTAACGATTCTTTCAGGGGCTATCATGGCGAAGTTTATCAATCCTTTTACAGATGTCGGATTCAAAATCATTTTCGGACAGGAAATGACAAAGGGTCTGCTGATCGACTTTCTGAACGATCTGTTGGTAGGTGAACGGCATATTCAGGATCGGTGTGTTCTTCATGAATTTCCGTCTGGATGATTCTCCGGGCAAACTGCATACGGACATCGTACTCTCCGACCGTGATACACACGAGGTATTTTCGGATAAGCTACGCTTTATTTTCATCGAACTTCCGGCTTTTACGAAGGAAGAAGAAAAATGTATAACTGATTTTGAACGCTGGATTTATGTATTAAAGAACATGAAAACACTAAACCGATTACCGTTTAAGGCCCGCAAAGCGGTGTTCGAAAAACTGGAAAAAATCATCGACTCGCATCACTGACAAAAGAAGAACGCGAAAAGTACGACGAAAGTATCAAGGTCTATCGCGACCAGTTAGTGACAATCGCTTTCGCCAAAGAAAAAGGAATAGAGGATGGAATGGAGAAAGGCCGGAAAGAAGGCGAAAAAAAAGAAACAGCTGGAAATCGCCCGTAATATGAAAGCAAAAGGTTTTGCCGCAGAAGATATCAGTGAGCTGACCGGCCTTCCCGTCAAAGAAATTAAAGAACTTTAAATTATAGTTTTCCGACTGAATAAATCAATTCAGAAAACCGCATTTTATTTATATCTTTCTTTCAACCCTTCCCTTATCCGGTGCGGAAGTGTCCCCTTTGCGGGCTGCTACCGCTAAAAGGATTCCCAATACCACTCCCAACAAGGCAGCACACAATACCCGCATATTGCCGGGCAACAGAAAAGTGATGGTATGAGCCGGGAACCAGAAGAAAGGGATGGTTTTCTTAAAGACAAATCCCCACAACACCTTCCAATTCAAACTGCTCATGATCCCTCCCATATCCAGTGGTGTGAAGAAACCACGGAGTGTACCGCCGTGCATCAGAATATGGGTATCCGTAATTTTATGCAGCGTCATAAATACCGGAGCGAAAATGGTATTCATACTCACCGACACGGCAAAAGCCACCCCTACTTTAGCCCAGCACAATCCCGGTGCATGAAAAACCGCCGGAGCCTCCTGCATGCCAAGGTATTGCAAAAATGCCGGAGTACCATTCGAAAAAATAACCATCGCCATATTAATGCCCATCCCCAATATCCCCCATACAAACATCCGGGGCAAAACCCCGAATCCTTTCCGGCAATACACGCCGGCACTAATCCGCAAGCCGATCATCTCTCCCAAAGTCGACAAGACGGCAAATTTCAGGAAACTCATGATCATGCCATGAGCCGCATTAAAAGCATGATACCATTCGTAAACAGGCCGGCAGATAAAAAAGGGTAGCAGCAAAACCGCTACCCCCAGTATAAAAATAAAGTCTTGTTTTTTCATTTTTCAATCCGGATACGGGCATCCACCGCCACCACATTTTCTTTATTACCGAGTAATGGATTCAGGTCCATCTCAAAAATTTCAGGAGCCACTTTCACTAACATGGACACCCTCGACACGGCTTCGGCGAATTTTTGTTCGTTCACCGGTTCTTGTCCCCGTACTCCCTGAATGATTTTATACGATTTCAAGCTACGGATCATATCCAAAGCTTCCGGTTGGGCAATCGGAGCCAAGCCTGCTTTCACATCTTTCAAAACCTCGATAAAGATACCTCCTAATCCGCACAACACCATATGTCCGAATTTATCTTCCCGTTTAGCCCCGATAAACACTTCGGTCCCGGACAACTGCTGAGCCAGCATGACGGCATGCGTATCTTTGATCTGCATCATCCGACGGAATTCGCTGCGTACCGTCGCTTCGTCCCTTACGTTGAGGGTTACCCCACCGACATCGGATTTATGGACAGGTCCTACTACTTTCATCACTAACGGGAAACCGATCTGACGGGCCAGACCGACAATTTCTTCCTCTTTATCGGCCACACCTTCTTTCGCCCGGGCAATACCGGCAGCATCCAGCAATTCATGGATCTGTTCAGGTGACAGATAGCCGTTTTCAGCCTGATCGACGACTGCCCGGATCCGTTTCCGGTCTACTTCCGGCAATTCGGGCTCGGCAGGTTGCGGAGCAGGGGTACGGTATATTTTACACAAAGCATTACCAAAATTCACTTCATAAGGGAAGTAAACGCCACCTTTCCGTACAAACTCGTCGATTTCCTCTTTCACCACCATCGAAGAGGGGAATATGGGATAAATCGGTTTCGGGGAAGTAGCTATTTTTTCACGCAATACTTCATATACATCGAAAACGGGGAAAAGCCCGGGACTACCGAAGATCACTGCAATACCGTCGATATTATCGAAATCGCGATTACAGGCATCCAGGATAATTCCCAATTGTTCAGCTGTTCCCGTCGCTAAAAAGTCAATGGGATTACCTACAGAAGATCCGTTAAACAACTGTGCCAGCAATGCTTCAGCCTTCGGCCCTTCCAAATGAGGAATTTCCATTCCTCCATCCGACAAGGCATCTGTCAGCATTACGGCCGGTCCTCCGGCATGGGTTACGATAGCCATATTCTTTCCCCTCAATTCGGGATAGTTAAAAATAGCTGCCACCGTGGCCAGTTCATCCCGCCCGTTACACCGTACGATACCGGCTTTCCGGAATAAAGCTTCCACGGCAACATCCGAGCTGGCCAAAGCTCCGGTATGCGACGAAGCGGCACGGCTTCCGGCAGCGGAACCGCCTGATTTGATCGCAGCGATACGACAACCTTTCCGGATCAGTGAGGAAGCATGCTTCAATAATTTTTCCGGTTTATCGATACTCTCTACATACATCAATTTAATCCGTGAACTTGTCTCGGGATCGAAAGATTCGTCCCAATATTCCAGGACCTCTTCCACGCCTAACTGGGCAGAATTACCGACTGAAAATACACTCGAAAATTTTACACCTTTCTGCATACCGGCATCCATAATGAAAAGTGCCGTTGCTCCCGAGCCCGATACGAAATCTACTCCTTTCGGATCCAATTTCGGTATAGGGGTCGTGAATACCCCATTGTAGTTCGTTGTCAATACGCCGATACAATTCGGGCCGATCAAAGCTCCCCCGACAGAATCGATCGTTTCTACAATTTGTTTTTCCAATGCTTTCCCTTCTGCATTCTCTTCACTAAATCCGGCAGACAGAATGATAAATGCCCGGGTATTTTTTTGTTTCGCCAGCATCTCTACCGTCGACGGACAGAATTTGGCAGCGATGGCCAGGATAGCGCAATCCACTTCCGGCAAATCTTTCACGTCCCGGTAGGATTTGATACCTTGTACTTCATCCATTTTCGGATTCACCACATATAAACTCCCTTTAAAATGTCCATCGATCAAATTCTTCAATACCTTACCACCCGGTTTCTGAATATCGTCCGATCCTCCAACCACCACAATGCTGGAAGGATTTAGCAATTGTTTATTAATCATATCTTCCGAATTTTACTATAAAATTCACTATTCAATTTTATCAATTATATATTATTGAAAAACTTCAAAAATTCCCCTACTTTAGTGACCATATTTTTTGAGCCGGTATAAAAAGGTATCCGTTGGTGGATATTTTCAGGGGTCATGTCCAATATCCGGTTTCCGCCATCCGTAGCCAATCCTCCGGCTTGCTCGGCAATAAACGCAATCGGATTACATTCGTACAACAGACGCAGTTTTCCTGTCGGATGGCTATTGGTTTCGGGATAAATAAAAATACCTCCCTTCAATAAATTCCGGTGGAAATCGGCCACCAGAGAACCGATATAACGCGAAGTATAAGGACGCTTGGTTTTCTTATCGGTTTCCTGGCAATACTTTATATATTTTTTCACTCCCACCGGAAATTTCTCATAATTTCCTTCGTTTATAGAATAAATAAAACCATTTTCCGGTGTTTTAATATTCGGATGTGAAAGACAGAACTCCCCGATAGAAGGGTCCAGCGTAAAACCGTTCACTCCGTTGCCGGCCGTATATACCAACATCGTAGAAGAGCCATAAATAACGTAACCGGCAGCAACCTGGTCACAACCTTGCTGTAAAAAGTCATCGATATTCGCAACTTCGCCCAGCGGAGATTTGCGGCGGTAAACAGAAAAAATAGTACCGATAGAGACATTCACGTCGATATTCGAAGAGCCATCCAGCGGATCCATACAAAAGATATATTTCGCATCACGGCTCAATCCATCGTCAAAAACAATGATATCCTGATTTTCTTCTGAAGCAACACCGCAACATTCACCACTGGCTTTCAGTTCCGACAAAAAAGTCTCATTGGCATAAATGTCCAGTTTTTGCTGGTCTTCACCTTGTACATTCTCGGAGCCGGCACGCCCCAGAATATCCACTAAACCAGCCTTATTCACCTCCCGGTTGACTTTTTTGGCTGCAATACCTACGTGATGTAACAAACAAGAAAAACCCCCTGTTGCCTGAGGTACTCCTGCCTGCTGTTCGATAATAAACTGATTTAAGGTTGTAACTTTATTCATTGATTCTGATTCTATTTGTTATTAGATGCAAATATAAAATGATAAATCGTAATACACAAACGTTTTCATGAAATTAGTATTCCCTCAGAATCACAGATTTTTTGAAAATCAAATAAGTTTTCATTCAATCCGAATTGATTCCACATTATTATTCAATTTTAATATCTAAATTAGCGCCATGAATTAATTATCGTGTTTAAATTTAAACGCAATGAACGTATATAAGTTTGGTGGCGCTTCCGTTAAAGATGCCGAAGGTGTAAAAAATTTATTTAAAATCATCAATACCCAGCGGGAAAATTTAATCATTGTCGTATCGGCGATGGGAAAAATGACCGATGCCCTGGAAGTTTTGTGTAATTCTTATTTCGGGAAAACCGGTAATATTGCAGAGGTTTTTCAGCGCATTCAAGATTTCCATCAGCAGATTATCCGGGATCTTTTCGGTTCTGCCGACAGTGAAGTAAATGCCCGGGTAGAAGCCCTGTATCAGGAATTGGACACTATCCTAAAAAGTGATCCTTCCCTCTGTTACGATTATGAATACGACCGGATCATCTGTTTCGGTGAATTGCTCTCGACAACAATCATTGCCGCCTATCTCGAGAAACAAGGACGAAAAGCCAAGTTTACCGATATCCGTAAATGTCTGATTACCGACCAAAACTACCGGAATGCTTGTGTAGATATCGAATTATCGGCTCAGTTGTGCCGGAAGACATTCAATTTTCAGGATACATTTATGTATATCACGCAGGGATTCATTGCCGGAACGACGACCAATCAAACGACCACCCTGGGGCGTGAAGGTTCGGACTATACCGCAGCCCTTTTGGCCAATTTGCTGGATGCCGAAGATGTTACCATTTGGAAAGACGTGCCCGGTATTATGAATGCCGATCCCAAAATATATGAAAATACAGAAATTATCAGTAAGCTATCCTATAAAGAAGCGATCGAACTATCGAACTGCGGAGCGAAAGTAATTCATCCGAAAACCATCAAACCGTTGCAAAATAAAGGGATTCCGTTATTCGTAAGATCTTTCCTTTACCCGGAAAGTCATGGTTCGGTGATCCGGGAATTGGACGAGAAATTGAAATTACCTCCGATTTATATCAATAAAGGAGATCAGTTATTACTGACTCTTTCCCCCCGGGATTTTTCTTTTATAGCAGAAGAAAAACTGAGCCGTATTTTCGCTACGTTAGCCAAATACAGACTCCGCCTTAACCTGATGCAAAATTCAGCAATCACATTCTCTTTTTGCATCGACTATAATGAAGCGATTTTTGAAAGTTTCATCGATGAACTCCATGACGAATACGAAGTACTCTACAACAAAAATGTGCGCTTGCTGACGATTCGCCATTACAATGAAGACATCATCCAACAGCTGACCAGCCATAAAAATGTGTTGGTAGAACAACGCAGCCGTTTAACAGCCCGTTTTGTCGTAGCCGACAATTAAAACGATCCTGCCAATGAAAAAACTATCTATCATCATACCTGCCTATAATGAGGAACGTTCGATTTCCCAAATTCTCGGAAAAATACACCAGACCCGATTGATTGGAGAAACAGAAAAAGAGATCCTCATTATCGACGACGGTTCAAAAGACAGTACAGCTGAAAAATGCCGGCAATTCATGCAGGCCCACCCCGATCTGGATATACATTATCACCTCCAGCCTTTCAATCAGGGGAAAGGAGCAGCGTTGAGAACAGGCATAGCATTAGCGACAGGAGATTGGATCATCATTCAGGATGCAGACCTGGAATATGACCCCGAAGATTATAATCCTTTATTACAGTGGGTGATCGAAAACAATGCCAAAGTAGTCTATGGTTCCCGTTTCCTGAAACCTTCGAACAAACATTCTTACCTGCGTTTTTATTTAGGCGGGAGATTAGTCACTTTTGTCACGAATCTCTTATACGGCCAACATCTGACAGACGAACCGACCTGTTATAAATTCTTCGATGCACAATTTTTAAAATCCATTCCATTAAAATGCCAGGGCTTTGAATTTTGTCCGGAAGTAACGGCAAAAGTTTGTAAGAAAGGAATCAAAATCCACGAAATACCGATCAATTACTACCCGCGTAGCATCGCCGAAGGGAAAAAAATAAATTGGAAAGATGGCCTGGAAGCCATCTGGACTTTGTTAAAATATCGTTTTAAAAACTAACAGGATGGAGAAAAAAACAAATTATTCAATTCAGACGTTACTAGAGAGCCGTTCCTTTTTATATGTCTTATTACTCATCGTTACGATCTGTTTTGTGAGTACCTACACTAAGATTTACGATGTAAAACTGGATATGAACGGAGATAATATCCATTATTATGCTTTGGGAAAAGCGCTGGCAGAAGGCAAAGGATTTACCAATACCATTTCTTTTTCCGAAACTCCACATACTCATTTCCCACCGGGATATCCGGTTTTTGTCGCCGGAGTGATGAAATTCTTTCCGGATAATATCAATGCCGTAAAGATAGCAAACGGTATCTTGCTCTATGCCGCTATCTTGCTGCTTTTCTTTTTATTGAAAAAAATATCGGGAAGTATCATCGTTGCTTTCCTGACTTGTGTATTTTGTTCTATTCATGCAGAGATATTGCGGTATGCCACGATCATGATGAGTGAAATGCTTTTCCTGTTTTGTAGCGTGGCAGCAATCTTCCTGATGCTAAGCATAAAACCGGAACAACTTTTTACCAAAAAAGGGGTACGGGATACGATCTTACTCGTTCTTCTTCTGTTCCTGGTCAACTATATCTATTTTGTCCGGACTATGGGCACTTCGCTCATTCTGGCAATTATCATTTATAGCGGTATACTCTTTCTCAAACCGTGTTATGCCCTGTACAAAAATAGAAAAGCCCTGGAAGAATCCCCGTCCCGGAAAACTTCTTTCCAACAGCTACTGAGATACGGATTATTGTTCGTATTACTCGCCGGTTCGTTCTGGGGTACGAAAACGGCCTGGGACATACGGAACAAAAACGTCGGCAAAACAAGCAACGATTACATCAGTGACTTTATGAAAAAACCGAATGGACAAACGATGGCCAATTGGGACGACTGGAAAAACCGGATTACCGATAATTTCGGATCCTATCTGAACAAATGGCTGCCCAACGCCATTTTGAATACCCCCTATAATCTGAATGCCAAATCTTCCGGGGGAGAAATTTTCCGGGGGATGCTGATCGCATTTCTGATCATTTTCGGTCTCATCAAATTGCCCAAAGGCGGATTGCTCCTGTTTCTCTATTTGGGTGCAACCATGGCAGTCCTGCTCGTGTGGCCGGAACAATACGGCGGTCTTCGCTATTTCATCGCCGCTATTCCTTTTTTCATCTTCCTGTTTTTCTACGGTATAAATGCGGTGATTCTTTATCCGGGTAAACGCCGGAGAAAAAATATTCCGGTATTCTTACCGGCTGCCTGCATGATTATCTTTGCCCTGATTTTCATGTTTCCTGCCTATTCCCAGGCTTTGGTCGAAAAAAAGCAGCTGGCGAAATACAAAACCTGGAGTCCTGAAATTGC